>Ga0208079_1000825_pt1 | contig 16881 bp, 13 predicted proteins | sample NGESurdeep092012_5_FD_184474 | JGI IMG/M metagenome (GOLD analysis project Ga0208079, IMG submission 184474) | Arctic peat soil microbial communities from Barrow, Alaska - NGEE Surface sample 210-2 deep-092012 (SPAdes) | ecosystem: Environmental > Terrestrial > Soil > Wetlands > Peat ... | reverse complement strand
TGTTTCAGATCCAGCCGGCGCAGCAGCTTTTCCACGTGTTTGGCGAGGATGTCGCATTCCAGATTGACGCGCGCGCCGGGGCGGTATCCGCCCAGCGTCGTATTGCGGAACGTGTGTGGAATGATGGTCACACTGAGCACGCCGCTAACGATCGAGGCGACGGTGAGGCTGATGCCGTCGATGGCGATGGAGCCTTTGTATACCAGGTAAGGATCCAGTTCGTCAGGGATGCGAATGCGCAGCCACCAGTTGTCTTCGCCGAGCGAATCCAGGGAGAGGAATTCGCCGGTGCCATCGACGTGGCCCTGCACGATGTGGCCGTTCATCCGGCCGCTGGGGGAGAGCGGGCGTTCCAGGTTGACGCGCGAGCCGGCGCGCAGATCGCCCAGGTTGCTGCGCTCGAGCGTCTCCGGGGCGAGGTCGGCGGAGAACCCATCGGGGCGCAGTCCGGTGACGGTGAGACAGACGCCGTTGACGGCGATACTGGCGCCGAGGGCGGCATCGGAGAGGACGGTGGAGCAGCGGATGGAGAGACGCGATCCGGCGGTGGCTCCTGTGGTGTCTCTTGTGGCAACTACGGTGCCGAGCTCCTCAATAATTCCGGTGAACATCAAGGTATCCTTCGACGGCGAATTCGTCGGGTGGAATGGGATGGATGGTGATGTTGTGGATGCGAATGGCGTCGGAGCGGCGGCGCCGTCCGATGCCGCCGGCGAGGGGGAGCGCTTCCATGCCGCCCAAAATCTTGGGGCCGTAGTAAAAGAAAATGCGATCCACCACGCCGGTTTCGAGCGCCGTCCAGTTGAGCTTGCTGCCGGCCTCGATCATCAGCGAGAGATAGCGCTGGCGGCCCAGCCAATCGACGATGCTGCGCAGGTCGGCGCGCCCGCCGGGGCCATCGAACACGAGCGCCTGGACGCCGCGCGATTCGAGCAGCTTGCGCCGTTCGGCGGGGGCCGCGCTGGTGGTGACGACGAGCACATCGCCGGCGGCGCTGCGCACCATTTTCGAATCCAGCGGCAGGCGCAACAGCGAATCCATGACGATGCGCAAGAGCGGGCGGCAGCGCGCACGGCCGGTGCGGTCGCTGAGCAGGCAATCGTCGGCCAGCACGGTGCCGATACCGGTGAGGATGGCGTCGCTATCGTGACGGATTTCCTGCACGCTCTCGCGCGCTCGCTCGCTGGTGATCCAGCCGCGATTGTCGTCGGGGGCGGAGATCTTGCCGTCCAGCGTGATGGCGGCCTTGAGCGTGACCAGCGGGCGGCCGGTGCGCATGAAATGGAGGAACGCCTCGTTGAGCTTCTCGGCTTCGGCGGCGAATTCCGCGGGGATCTCGATTTCGACGCCGGCCTCGCGGAGTTTGGCAAAGCCCATTCCGGCGACCAGCGGGTTTGGGTCGGTGAGGGGCGCGACGACGCGTGCCACGCCGGCCTGGATCAGCGCGTCGACGCAGGGCGGAGTGCGGCCGTGGTGGGAGCAGGGTTCCAGATTGAGATAGAGGGTGGCGCCCCGCGCCTTCTCGCCGGCCTGCGCGAGGGCGATGATTTCGGCGTGATGGAGCCCGGCGTAGGTGTGGAAGCCGCGGCCCACCACTTCGCCTTCGCGCACCAGGATTGCCCCAACGAGCGGATTGGGACTGGCCAAGGCCCGGCCTTTGCGCGCCAGGTCGAGCGCTTCGCGCATGTATTGAGAGGTCATGGTTCGAAGAGCGATTCGATGAATTTTTCGGAGTCGAAGGGCAGCAAGTCTTCCACCTTCTCGCCGACGCCGATATAGCGGATGGGCAGATTCAGCTCGCGGGCGATGGCGACGACGATACCGCCCTTGGCGGTGCCGTCGAGCTTGGCGAGTACGATGCCGGTGACGCCGGAGCTTTCGGTGAATTTGCGCGCCTGTTCGAGGCCGTTCTGGCCGGTGGTGGCGTCGAGCACGAGCAGCACTTCGTGGGGCGCGCCGGGGATCACCTTGCTGGCGGTGCGGCTCATCTTCTGCAGCTCCAGCATGAGGTTTTCCTTGGTTTGCAGGCGGCCGGCGGTATCGACGATGACGTAATCCACCTGGCGGGCCTTGGCGGCGGTGACGGCATCGAAGAGGACGGCGCTGGGGTCGCTGCCGGCGTTTTGACGAATCACCTGGGTATCGGTGCGTTGTCCCCAGATTTCCAGTTGCTCGATGGCGGCGGCGCGGAAGGTGTCGGCGGCGCAGAGCAGGACGGAGCGATGTTCGTGCTTGAAGCGGCTGGCGAGCTTGCCGATGGTGGTGGTCTTGCCGCTTCCGTTGACGCCCACTACGAGGACGACGGCCGGGGGAGCGGCGACGCGCGCCGGAGCGCGTTCGCTGGCCTGGAGGATTTCGAGCAGGTGTTCGCGGATGAGGTTCTTCAACTCGGCCGCGTCGGCGAGCTGGTGGCGGCCGACGCGCTGGCGGATGCTTTCCAGGATCTCGCTGGTGGTGCGCACGCCGATATCGGCGGAGATGAGGGTGGACTCCAGTTCATCGAGCAGATCGGCGTCAATCTGTTTTTTACCTTGCAGGGTGTCTTCGAGCGCGGTGACCAGCCCGGCGCGCGTCTTCTGCACGCCGCTCTTGAGCTTTTCCAGGAGGCTGGGTTCCTGCTCGACACTGCCGAATAGCGTTTGAATCATGGGATCACTTCAGTTTAGCAGTGGCATGAGGCTCCGCCTTGTGCAAGCTTACCTGTCACGTATAGGCATATCGCTTGCTGACGCGCGCGGCTCCGATCAGAGCCGCGACCGTCAGGGTGCGATTCCTTGCTTCCAGGCCGCGCGCTACGCTGGTAGACATGGATCACGTTGCGATCTTCGGCGCGGCCGGCGCCATCGGCAGAGCGGTCGGGGCGGAGTTGGAGCGGCGCGGCGTCCGCTTCCGCGTGGTGGGCCGTTCGCGGCAGAAGCTGGAGCAGGCGTTCGGCAAGATGGCGCACGCGGAGATGTTTCCGGCCGATTTGAGCGAGGCGCGGTCGGCGGGCGCGGCGGCGCGCGGGGTGGACACCATCATTTACTGCGTTGGGCTGCCGTATCCTTCGCACCAGCTTCATCCCGTGCTGATGCGGACCACGCTGGAGGCGGCGAAGCTGGCGAAAGTTCCGCGCCTGGTGCTGCCGTCGAGCGTCTACAGTTACGGCGTGCCGCGCGCCCCGAGCGTGGCGGAAACGCATGCGCGCGATCCACACACGCGCAAGGGGAAGTATCGCAAGCAACAGGAGGACCTGGTGCTGGAGGCGCACGCCGCCGGCGCCGTCCAGGGGATGGTCGTGCGGCTGCCCGATTTCTACGGGCCGCATGCGGAGCTGAGCCTGGCGAACCCGATGTTTCGCGCGGCGCTCGACGGCAAGACGGCCAACTGGGTGGGTCCGGTGAATACGCCGCACGAGTTTGTCTACGTGCCCGATACCGGCCCGGTGATCGTAGACCTGGCGTCGCGCGAGGAGTGCTACGGCGAGGCGTGGAATTTCGGCGGCGCGGCGACCATCAACACGCTGGACTTTATCACGCGAATCTATCGCGCCGTGGGGCGCGCGCCCAAGTACCGCACGGTGGGAGCGGGGATGCTGAAGTTTCTGGGATGGTTCAATCCGACCCTGCGCGAAGTGGTGGAGATGCTGTACCTGCAGGAGACGCCGGTGATTCTGGACGACCGCAAGCTGATGGCGAAGCTGCCGGTGCACAAGACGCCCTACGACGACGGCATCCGGGGGACTCTCGAGTGGATGCGCGGGGAATAGGGCGCCGCACGGCCGCGGTGAGTGCTCTTGACCGCCTATTTCTTCCGCAGCGTCACCGGCAAGCTGCCTGCCTCGTTGATCATCTGAAGGGCCAGTTCGGTACCTTCCTTGTTCAGGCTTCCTTGAAAGCTGCTTTGGGCGATCTTAAGTCCGAACTCCACCTTCTGGCCGGTCTGCCGCACGTCATTGACCGGCATGCCCATAGCGTTCCTGTCGGGACTGTCCATGGTCGCCGCTACCGTCTTGTCCGGTAGGTTCTTGAAGTGGAATACCAGCGGGTGCAACGCACCGTCGGGCCCCTGGAGCGAGCCTTCCCAATCTCCTTCCAGTTCCTTCGAAACCGCCGGACTGGCCGCGGGCAGCGCCACCTTGGCTTCGCCGGTGCGCTTGAATTCGATCGGCAGCGGGCCGCCCCGCTGGCCGGTGATCGTGCCGGCCAGTTTTCCGTCGGCGGTGAGCGTCAGATCGCAGATCGACATCATCAACTCCACCGCCATGAACTTCACGCTCTTGCCGCTGACCGCGAGATCCTTGACGACTAGGCCTGTCGCGTTTTCGGAGGGCATGCCCATGCTGGCGATCCACTCCGCTTTCTCGTTCTTCGCCAAGTCGAGCGAGAGCCCGACCTGGCGATTGTCCACTTTCAAGGTGCCTTCCCAATGACCATCGGGGCCTGCTTGCGCCCACATCAGCGAGGCAAGGAACATCGCCACGCCCGCGCCACGAAGAGTTCGAATAAACATGATGTTACCTCCGCTGGAACTCCAGTTTTGGAATTTCAGGTCTGTTTAGGTTAAATGAATACCCAGCAGCCATCTTTGGGGCCTGCGGGGTTGCCTACGTCCTGACTCGATTGCCGCGCGAAAGGACCGGCGAGGGACTAGTTGATGCGGAGCGGCTCCAGTTGCCCCGCCTTCTTGATTGCCAGGCGGATCGGCCGGGGCGGGCCTTTGCGCGGAATCGTGACTTCCGCCCAAAGCTCCGGCGCATCGCGCCCGGCGCGCATGGTCTCGAACGGGAGCGTGTGCTCCGGCACGAAGAACAACACCATCTGACCGTAGGTCTGGGGGTACCATTGCGCGTCCCTCTCCGGCGCCAACCGCAGCGCCAGGTAGCGGCCGCGGATGGGCAGGTTGGGATCCCAGCGCGCCGTCTTCACCCAGACGCGCGGGCAAGTCGAGCGATCGTAAAGCAGCTTGCCGCTCAAGCTCAGCACCAGCAGGCACTGAAACGCGGCGAGAATCAAACCTTTCCGAGTGAGTGTCATTGTACGCCTCCCGAGACGAGCCGCGCTACCAGGTTGCGGCGCAGTTTCTCCCAATACCAGCCGCCGCCGACGAACAGAATGCCCAATGCCATCAGGCTGGCCGAGCGGCCCAGCTTATCCATCACGCTGGAGAAGAAAAAGAAGGCGATGGTGAGGGCGAAACCCGCCATGCCGAGGTTGATGCGCTCGGCGCGGAATTCGTAGATGCCCCAGGCGATCATGGCCGCGGCGCCGAGGGCGCACCAGGCGTAGATCTCGATCTCCAGGCGCGCCTCAGCCAGGAAACTCAAGCCGACCACCCAGAGCGCCGCCAGCAGATTCATCCAGGCCGCGCCCCGCCGGAAGGCGTATGCGAACCCCAGCGGGACGAGGATGGCGCAGGCCCAGCCGATCGCCAGCATTCCGGGGCCGGGAGCAGCGGCGCCCGCACGGCCATGATGCCCGGCGGCCACCACCAGCGTCGCCGGCAGCAACGCGAGCCCGCCGAGCCAGGTCAAAGCCAAACGCACGTGATCTTCCCGGCTGTCGGCGCCCGGCATGCGGACGCTGAGATAGCAGATGGCGGCGAGCAGAATGCCGCAGGTCATCGCCGGCCAGGAGTTCTGTGCCTGCGGGACCGCTTCCGACCATTCCCCGGCCAGCCACCAGGGCGCCAGGATCGCGGTTAGCGCGAGATGCGGCCAATCGCCGAGCAGCAGCCATCCGGCAATCGCGCCCACGGCCCACAACAGCACCGCGGAAGGCCAGTGCTCCTGCATATTGAAAATCTGCCCGGCCATGGCGATGGCTCCGCCGAGTGCCACGGTGCCCACCGCGTGCAGCGTGACGCCCAGAGCGCGGAATCGGTCCAACGAAAATGCGCCGGCCAGATGGAATCCGCCCACCGCCAACACCAGTAGCGCCATGCGCTGGAAGGGCGAAAGCTCATCCCAGTGCGCGCTGACGAACAGGAGGACGCCGGCTGCCAGCATAAGGCCACCGAATGCCACGGCCATAATCACGGGCCAGCGCGCCCGTCGCCGCGGAACTTGTTCCGATTCGAATTGCCGAATGCGATCGGCCTGTTGGCGGTCGAGGATCTGCGCCTCCACCCAACGGTCTAGCGATGGTTCGAGTTCAATTCTCATGTGCCTCCGAACAGTGCAGCGGAGTCGCCAAATGCGCAGCGGCGCGGAATCAGTCACTTACAAGAATAAGCGGTCTGACGCGAAGCTCGGTCTGTACATTCTATGTCTGAAGGCATACAACAAATGCACATGCTCTGCGAACACGAACGGTCCGAGCTGCGCTCGGATGCACAAGGCGGAGCCTTATGCCACGCTACTGGGCCAGGGCGCTTTCCCAGGCGCGGAGGACGGCGAGCGATTCGGCGAACGACAGCGTATCGAGCCTGGCGGCGGTGGCCGCGATCACAGATCTGGCGGCAGCTTGATTGATGGCCGCCGGCGAGTTTCGGTTCCCCTTGCCGGCCGGTTGCAGCGTGTCCGCCCATTGCTTGAGGCCGGCTACAGCCGCGGATTTCGGCGTGCCGCCGGTTTGCGCCTTTTCGATGCGCGCGATCAATTGGCGGGTGGTTTCGAGCGTGACACGGCGGCGATCGAGGAGCTGCGCGACCTTTTCGGGGATGCCGGCCGAGGCCCCGCCGGCATAGAGCGCGGCTTGCATCTTCACATAGTCCGGCACCGCGCCCACGGTCATGTTGGCCACCTGGATGCGCTTTTCTCCCTTGGGCGGAATGGGTTCGGCGACGGTCTCATCCTGCCAGAGGGAATACGAACTCCCGGGGTAATCGACCAGTTCGATGAGATAGGCGTTGAGCGCCTGCGGCGAGTTGTTCTTGATATAGAAGATCGAGCCGCCGGCAGTTGGCTCGATGCGCAACTCGGGCAGCGGTATTTCGGCGGCGATGGCCGGGAGCGCCACGAGGAGGACGGCCGCGAACTTGGTGGGTAGCATGACCGCTATTATCTCTCCGCGACACGCGATACACTCTTAGCCGATGCGACTTTCACCAGTTCTTTGCCTGGCGGCGTGCGCTTGCCTGTCCGCGCAAGTGCGCTACGCCGCGGACCAACATGCCGTCACCATCGACGGCAAGCCGTTCACCACATTCAATTACGGCGCCGATGCCGGCAAGCCTTTCCTGGCGCCGTTGCGGTCGGCCTCCGGCAAAATCGTGACGCGCGGTTTTCCGATGGAGAACATCGCGGGGGAAAGCCGCGATCATCTGCATCATCGCGGCCTGTGGTTTTCCTATGACGATGTCAACGGCGTCAAGTTCTGGGAGAACGACCCGTCGTACACCAAGACGCCCCTGGGCCGCATCGTGGTGCGCAACGCCGAGTGGAAAGACGGCAAGGGCTCTGGCACCTTGGCGGCCACCATGGACTGGCGCGATCAGAACGGCAAGGTGCTGCTGGTGGAGACGCGCAACATGGTGTTCTCCGGAGATGCCAAACTGCGCACCATCGATTTTCAAATCACGCTGACCGCCGCCGTGGACGTGACGTTTGGCGATACCAAGGAAGGCGCGTTCGCCATCCGTCTGGCCGACGCCTTCACGGAGAGAAAGGGCGCCAAGATCGTGGACGCGGACGGCCGGGCCGGGATGGTGCAGGTTTGGGGCAAGCGTTCGAACTGGGTGGATTACACGGCGGAACTAGAGGGCGAGCGGCTGGGTGTGGCGATCTTCGACCACCCGCAAAGCCCGCGCCATCCCACCTACTGGCACGCGCGCGATTACGGCTTGTTCGCGCTCAATCCGTTTGGCCGGAACGCGTTCGACCCGAAGCAGGAAGAGAGCCAGTGGAAACTGCCGGCGGGCCAGAAGCTGGTGTTCCTGTGGCGCGTGGTGATTCACCCGGGCGATGCGCAGACGGGCCGCGTGGCAGACCTGTACAAGGAATACGCCGCCAAACGGTGAAGCCCGGCGAAGTGGGGCGGACCGCTGGGAGGACCCTCCGGCCCGCGCGGGTCCTCCGGGACCCGCTTCTCGCCAGCGAAATCCGCTTCATCCGTACTGCGCAAGCCGACGAGGGCGTCGTCCCCAGAGGGGACCCCAGGACCGGGGGGGCCGCCCTACATAAGCGCTAACTTATGGCGTTCGGTGGATTTCGAATAACCACTCGCGGGTCGTGACATCGAGCTACCCAGAACGCGCCTTCCGGCCCGCGTCGCATCATTTCCGATCGCGGTCGCAAGAGCGGCACAACTTCCGAGTGCGCCGTGATCCGTCCGGAGCACCGATGGTGCGGCGGGAAACGTCGGTGAACGCTGCGCGAACAGTCGCGGGCGAGCCGGTCGCGCACGGCTGTGTCGGGATCGTTCCCGGTTTGACAGAGTTAACCATTGGTTCCAGTGGCGCCCGATCGTTCGCTCGGATGGCGCCGTAGTACAATTCGCTCGCGTCATCGACCGCTGCCGGAAACGGCAGAGCAGTAAGGGTGAAGAACTGAGCGCAACCAGCGCTCGCCCAACCGCGTTTATTGTCCGCGCATCCCGCGCCGCCGGACGAGGAGTTTAGCCGAATTTCCGGGGATGTTTACGCTCCGGGCTTTCGGCGGGCTCGTGTCGTTCGGCGGCTGGGATTCCGGTTACCTGGGGGTGGCCAGAAATGCGTGAACGCTGCCGTTTTTCAGGCCATAGCCCACGATTTCTCCAGCATTATCGATCGAGGAAGCAGCCTGCAGATACCAGCCCGAGTTTGCCGGGATGAGGGTGTTGAGGTCCACCGGCATCTTGTCCTGCCAGATGAGGGCGCGTGAGGCGAACGTGGTCCCGTCTAACGAAAATCCAACCATCTCGCCCCGGTCGTTAATAGTGTGACAGCAGGTGGCGGAGGTCACGATGGCGCCCGGAAACGCGTGGAGGTCCTGCATGCCAGTATGCTTTGTCCACAAGAAGGCGTGAATGGTGCCATCTGAGGACAGCGCCCCCCCGACCACTTCACCCTGGTTATTGATGCTGGAAGCCACGGCGTACCCCGAGACTCCCAGATTGCCGAGGTCATGGGGGGAGCCATCGCTTTCCCAGAGCACGGCGTGAGGCCCAGCCGGGAAAGGAGGAATCGCCGTGTTCGAGCACAAACCCGAGGAGCCGATGACCTGGCCGCTGTCGTTGATCCCGAAGGCGAATCCGACGGTGTCGCCGGAGAGCGGACGGAGTTCCTGAATCGCGCCGTTCGGCGCCCATTTGACGGCTTCAAATTGGAAAACTTGACGGAAAGGCGTGCCGCCGGTCAAGCAAGTTGAATCAGATTTGCCATTCTCCGAAAACCCGATTACCTCGCCTCGATTGTTGAGACCAAAAGCGTTGGCGTTGCCCTTGTTGCCGCCCAAGAGGGTGGGAAGCGCCCTCAAGGCCCCATTTCTCCAGATGGCCCCCAGGCATTGACGCTGGGTGCCCCAAGCGCAAAAGTCCTCTCCGTTCGGATCTGGATTGGAAGTCTCGGAGCCAATCGCCGCCTCGCCGCGGGCGTTGGGCCCGTCCGCCCCACTGTTGCAGCCGGGGCAGGCGGCTCCCTCCAATGTGCCGAGGTCAGTCAAAGGACCGTGGCCAAACCAAAGGAAGGCGTGCTGGGGGCCTCCGGCAGTCAGGTTTGAAGACCCGGCCACCCATCCCGCATTGTTCATCTGGAAGGCTGAGCTATTGGTCCCCGGCCCACCGAGCGTGCCGAGGTCCCTGACGGTATAGCGTGGCGCCGGCTGTGCGATTGCAAGCGCGGCGAGCAAACTGCTTGTGACAATCGAAGTGAAAATCGGTTTCATGTGTTCCTCCAACCCAAGTAGGCGCAGAACGCTGCAGGAAGCGATCACGTAAGCGGCAATTATTATCGGAGTACCGGGCGCGGGTATAATTGACTGGATAAGCGATGCAGGTGGAGGCACAATCCGGCGATCCGGGAGTGAGCGAGGTCAGCGTGCTCCTCCGCGCCTGGCGCGACGGAGACCAGAACGCGCTCGAACGGATGACCCCCATCGTTTATAAAGAGCTGCATCGCCTGGCGCACCGCTTCATGAGACGCGAGCGCGACGGCCACAGCCTGCAGACCACCGCCCTGGTTAACGAAGCTTACATGCGGCTGGTGGATTACAAGCGCATGCAGTGGCAGAATCGCGCGCATTTTTTCGCGGTCTCGGCCCAGTTAATGCGGCGCATCCTGGTGGAACATGCGCGGCGGCACAACCAGAAGCGCGGGGGCGACGTGCGGCATGTGTTGCTGGATGAAGCTGCCGTGATGACCGGCAAGCGGCCCGCGGACCTGGTGGCGCTGGATGACGCCATGAACGCGCTGGAGCGGTTCGATCCGCGCAAAGTGCGGGTGGTGGAAATGCGTTTCTTCGGCGGACTCAATCTGGAAGAAACGGCCGCGGTGCTGCAAGTCTCCGCGGTCACGGTGAGGCGCGATTTGAGGACCGCCAAGGCCTGGCTCCATCGCGAATTGACGGGGAGTGCGGACGATGGACCCGGAACAGTGGAAGCGGATCGATAACCTGTTGCACGCCGCCTTGGAGCGTCCGCCTGCCGAGCGCGACGCGTTCCTGAAGCGGGAGTGCGCGGGCGACAAGGCGCTCGAGCGGGAGGTCCGGTCGCTGCTCGCCTTCGACCAGCAGGCGGGCAGTTTCCTGGATGGCCCGGCGCTCGGGGCGATGCCGCCGGAACGGTGGCGCGAGATTGAATCGCTGTACCACGCGGCGCGGGAGCGTGGCCGCGCCGTGCTGGCGGACACCGATCCCGAGTTGCGCCGGGAAGTCGAAGAGTTGCTGGCAAAGGAGGACGGCACCGCCACGCACCTCACCGGCCAGACCATTTCCCAGTACCGAATTCTGGAAATGCTCGGCGCCGGCGGCATGGGAGTAGTCTACAAGGCTTACGACACGAAGCTCGATCGGCAAGTGGCCCTGAAATTCCTGCCGCCGCATCTGCGCCACAACCAGGAGCTGAAGCGGCGGCTGAGTGAAGAGGCCCGCGCCGCATCGACATTGGACCACTCCAACATCGTGGTGATCTACGATATCGACGAAACTCCCGACGGCGACTTGTTCATCGCCATGGCGTTTCACGAGGGCGAAACGTTGCGGGACCGAATCGAGCGCGACAAGCCGAAGGGGATGCCGGTGGCCGAAGCATTGCAAATCGCGCGCCAGATTGCCGCGGGGCTGGCCAAGGCCCACGAGCGAGGCATCTTTCATCGCGACATTAAGCCCAGCAACGTGATTGTGGCCAAGGACGGGGTAGCGCGCATCATCGACTTCGGCCTGGCGAAATCGAGCGCAGCCACCGCTACCCTGGATGGCTCCACGAAAGGCACTCCGCTGTACATGTCTCCCGAGCAGGCCTCCGGAAAGGCCCTCGATTGCCGCACCGATCTGTGGAGCCTGGGCGCAGTGCTGTACGAGATGCTGGCGGCCCGGCCGCCATTTCCGGGCGATGGGAACCTGGCGGTGATGCACGCCATCGTGCACGACGCGCCTCCCAAGTTGCGGGAGCTTCGGCCGGACCTGCCTCCGGAAGTCGACCGCATCGTAGCGCGGGCGCTGGAAAAGGACCTGGCCCGGCGGTATCCATCGGCCTCGGAGATGGCGGCCGATTTATCGGCGGCCTTAGACGGCTCGGGCGGCACGCCGGCACGCTTCCGCGCCGCCCGTCCCGCCAGGCTGATGGTCCCCGCCGCCGCGGCCGTGCTGGCGCTCCTGGCCGCGGGTTACTTCTCTTTGCACCGGAAGCCCAAACTCACGGACAGGGACACGGTTGTCCTGGCTGACTTCGAAAATAAGACCGGCGAGGCGGTCTTCGACGGGACGCTTCGGCAGGGGATGGCGGTACAACTCGAGCAGTCGCCATTCCTCAGCCTTGTCTCCGAAGAACGTATACAGCACGTGCTCGGTCTCATGGGCCAGCCGAAGGACGCGCGCCTTACTCCCCAGGTGGCTAAGGAGGTCTGCGAACGAGTCGGCAGCGCCGCTGTCCTGGATGGCTCGATTGCCAAACTCGGAAGCCAGTACGTATTGTGGTTACGCGCCAGGAACTGCCGCACCGGCGATATTCTCGACCAGGAGCAGGTGCAGGCGGCGAAGAAGGAAGCCGTCTTGGATGCTCTCAGTCGAATGGCCACCAGGTTCAGAACCCGAATCGGCGAATCGCTGACCTCGGTCAAACAGCATAATACTCCGCTGCCCGAGGTGACCACACCGTCGCTCGAAGCCTTGAAGGTTTATACCACGGCCTGGAAGGTCTGGGGCTCCACCGGGCCGGTCGCATCTCTGCCCCATATCCAGCGCGCGATTGAACTCGACCCTCAGTTCGCGCTGGCCCATGCGTTCCTGGGGCGCGTGTACAGCGAACTTTGGGAGCCTGTTCTGGCGGCGGAGAGCGCCAACAAAGCCTACCAGTTACGGAATCGCGTCAGCGATCCCGAGCGGTTCTTTATCATGGTCTCTCATGATCTGGATGTCACCGGAAACCTGCAAAAGGCCGAACAAACGGCTAAGTCGTGGGCCGAGACTTATCCTCGCGATGTGAGGCCCCGCGGGTTCTTATCGTGGATTGACCAGGAACTCGGCAAGTTTGAAAAGTCGGTAGAAGACGGCAAAAAAGCGGTCGCTCTCGATCCGGACTTTCCACCGGGGTACAACAATCTTGCCTGGGCCTATGTTCAACTGGACCGCCTGCCGGAGGCCGAGAACGCGCTTCGACAAGCGTCCGAGCACGGAGTCTCATTTCCCGAGTTTTTGGTCATACGATATTACATGGCTTACTTACGGGGCGACCAGGCGGGAATGCAGCGGGAAGCGGCTCAGAACGAAGGGAACCCAGACGTCGGAGACTGGATCCTCCACGCGGAGGCTTGTACCTTGGCCTATTCCGGTCATTTGCAGGAGGCCAGGAGGAAATCCCGCCAGGCGGTGGACTCGGCCAGGCAGGCAGCCCACAAGGAGGAACGCGCGGCGATGTGGGAAGCCGGAGCTGCCGTGCGGGAGGCGTTTTTCGGGAATGCACGTGAGGCAAGGCAGTACGCCGCGGCGGCACTCGGTTTCTCCAAGGGCCGGGATGTGGTGTATGGCGCTGCGGTGGCACTGGCGCTGGTGGGGGATACGGCGCAGTCGCAGGCGCTGGCGAAAGATCTGGAAAAGGCATCGGAGGATACCTTCGCCCGATTCAACTACCTGCCCACTTTGCGCGCACTTTGGGCGTTAAGCCGCGGCGATTCTTCGGGCGCCATCGAACTGCTGCAAATCGCCGCTCCCTATGAGCTGGGCATAGGCAGCAACGGTACTGGCTTGTACGGAATTCTCTATCCGGTGTACGTGCGCGGGCAGGCCTATCTGCTAGCGCATCGGTACGCCGAAGCCGCCGCGGAATTTCAGAGGGTCCGCGACTACCCGGGCGTCGTTTTCACCGATCCCGTCGGCGCCATGGCGCGCTGGCAACTGGCTAGAGCGTTCTTCCTGGCGGGAGATACGGCCAAGGCAAAGGCGGCCTACCAGGATTTCCTTACTCTTTGGAAAGACGCCGACCGCGACATTCCGATCCTCATGCAGGCCAAGGCGGAATACGCCAAACCATAACCGGCCGCCGGCGCGACGAAGTTAAGGACAGCCCGAAGTGAGAAGTAATTCCGCATTTAGCCTTCGGAAGACCCCTGATGAATTGCGACGTCGGAAACCCGACTGTTCGCACGCAAGGCAGTGAGTCGGTTAGCCGCACACATGCCACGCAATGTAAAGACGGGCGTGTGGGGGGACAAGTTTCCGGACGTATTGTCGGGCACCCGGAAGTAATCGTTGAATAAGAGGTTCCGGTGCAGATCCAACACTGCGACGGGTCGGGGTCCAGCAGACGGCGACGTGGGAAGAATTGGGATCAGAATATTCAGGTAATCACCGCTAGCTTAACGCTCATGGGGGGCCGCCCCACCCGGCGATGTCCCAAAATGGCGGGTGCGTCCCATTATCGGACACTGGCGCGCCCTGCTAGTGTAGTAGTAACCGCTTACTGAACAGGCACATAGCAGTTGGCACGGCAAGTGCCACAATTGAGCGACCGATGAAATCTTCCGACATTCGCACGCCGTGCATCCTGGTGGCCGACGACCAGCCGGATGTCCTCGAAGCGCTTCGCTTCCTTATCAAGGGTGAAGGCTATCTGGCCGTGCCCGTGAACTCGCCCGCCGCCGTGATCGACGAAGTGGAATCGCGCGATTTCGATGCGGTTCTGATGGACCTCAATTACACGCGCGATACCACCAGCGGGCAGGAAGGGCTGGATCTCCTCAACCGCATACAGTTGCTGGATACCACGCTGCCGGTGATCGTGATGACGGCGTGGGGCAGCGTGGAACTGGCGGTGGAGGCGATGCGCCGCGGGGCGCGCGATTTCATCCAGAAGCCGTGGGACAACGCGCGGCTTTCGGCGATCCTCAAGACGCAGATCGAACTGGGGCGCGCGCTGCGCCGGGGGCAGCGCCTGGAAGCGGAGAATCGCGCGCTGCGCGCCGAGCGTTTTCCGCAACTGATCGCCCAATCGGCGGCCATGCGTCCCGTGCTGGACGTGATCTCGCGGGTGGGCCCGTCGGACGCCAACGTGTTCATCACCGGCGAAAACGGCACGGGCAAAGGACTGGTGGCTCTGACGCTGCACTCGGTTTCGATGCGCTCCACGCGCCCCCTGGTGACGGTGAATACCGGCGGTCTGGCGGAGGGCGTGTTTGAGAGCGAACTCTTCGGGCACGTCAAGGGGGCGTTTACCGACGCCAAGAGCGATCGCGTGGGCCGTTTCGAAATGGCCGAGGGCGGCACGCTGTTTCTGGACGAGATCGCCAATATTTCACAGGGACTGCAATCCAAACTGCTGCGCACGCTGGAAACCGGCGAGTTCGAGCGCGTGGGGTCGTCGAAGACGCGGCGCGTGGATGTACGGGTCTTGTCGGCGACCAATGCCGATATCGCGAAAGAAGTGGCGGAGGGCAAGTTTCGCCAGGATCTGCTTTTCCGCCTGAACACCATCGAACTGCGGCTGCCTCCGCTGCGCGACCGGCGCGAGGATATATCGATTCTAGCCGCCCACTTCCTGCGGCAGCACGCCGAGCACTACCGCAAGCCGTTGACGGGGTTCGACGAATCTGCGATCAAGGCGCTGCTGGCCCACGCCTGGCCGGGCAACGTGCGCGAACTGGACCACGCCGTGGAGCGGGCCGTGCTGATGGCGCAGGGTGACGTGGTGCGCGCCGTCGACCTGGGGCTGCGGGCGGGGCGCGAGGGTCCGCCGAAGCTGGAGGAAATGAGCCTGGAAGATGTGGAGGCGCTGCTCATCAAGAAGGCGCTGGCGCGTTTCAGCGGCAACGTCAGCCACGCCGCCAATGCGCTCGGTTTGAGCCGGAGCGCGCTCTACCGGCGGCTACAACGATATGGCCTGTTGGGGGCCGGCTATGAACGCGAGCGACAAACCCGCCCTACTCAGCCATGAAGGCCGCGTAGTCCTGCTGGCGCTGCTCGCCGGGTTGCCCGGTTCCGCCGCCGCGCTGTGGATGCTGTGGAGCGGCGATTTCTCCGCCAAAGTGCAGTGGACGCTGAGCGTGCTGATTTCTGGCGCCTGGCTGGGGTTTGCCTTCGCGGTGCGCGAGCGCGTGGTGTTCCCCTTGCAGACGCTCGCCAACCTGTTGGGCGCCTTGCGCGAGGGGGATTTTTCGGTGCGCGGCCGGTCGCCCCGGCCCGACGACGCGCTGGGCGAAGTCATGCGCGAGGTCAATACGCTGGGCAGCACGCTGCGCGAACAGCGCCTCGGCGCCATGGAGGCCACCACCCTGCTGCGCACCGTGATGCGCGAAATCGCGGTGGCCATCTTCGCGTTCGATGAGAACCAGCGTCTGCGCCTGGTGAATCGCGCGGGCGAGCGGCTGCTGGCCGGCCCCGCCGAGCGGCTGCTCGGTCAGACCGCCGGCGAATTGCATTTGGAAGTATGCCTGGACGGTCCCGCGGTGACTACCCTGCAGACGGTGTTTCCCGGCGGCCCGGGCCGCTGGGGAGTTCGCCGCACGCGCATCCGCGAGCACGGTCTGCCGCTCGAACTGGTGGTGATTTCCGATCTCACGCAGGCGTTGAGCGAGCAGGAACTGCATGCCTGGCAGCGCCTGGTGCGCGTGCTGGGCCACGAACTGAATAACTCGCTGACGCCGATCAAATCCATCGCCGGCAGCCTGGAGTCGATCGTCGCGCGCCAGCCGCTGCCCGACGATTGGCGGGACGATATGCGCCGCGGCTTGAGCGTGATCATGTCGCGCTCCGACAGCCTCAGCCGCTTCATCGGCGCCTACGCCCGGCTGGCCAAACTGCCGCGCCCGCAACTGCAACCGCTCTCGGTGGCGGATTGCGTGGGCCGCGCCGTGAGCTTCGAGACGCGGCTGCCGGTGCAGGTGGAGAGCGGGCCGAACTTCACCATACAGGGCGACCCGGATCAGCTCGAACAAGTGCTGATCAACCTGCTGCGCAATGCGGCGGACGCGTCGCTGGCCACCCAAGGACGCGTGACCGTGGGCTGGCAACGCGACACCATGCTGGAGGTCTGGGTCAAAGACGAAGGGCCGGGCCTCTCCAGCACGGCCAACCTCTTTGTTCCGTTCTTTACCACCAAGCCGGGCGGCAGCGGTATCGGGCTGGTGCTGAGCCGCCAGATCGCCGAAGGCCACGGCGGCGCGTTGTCGCTGGAGAATCGGCTGGATGGCGCGGGCTGCGTGGCCCGCCTGCGGCTGCCGCTGTAGGGCTTGCCTCCAGGCGCAACGTCCGGCAGCGCCCAACTTTGGCGTCACGCTATGTGGCGCCGGCACTCGTGCCGGCCGCGTCCCGACTCATCGGGACGCCTGCCGGGCGTC
>Ga0208079_1000824_pt1 | contig 16890 bp, 17 predicted proteins | sample NGESurdeep092012_5_FD_184474 | JGI IMG/M metagenome (GOLD analysis project Ga0208079, IMG submission 184474) | Arctic peat soil microbial communities from Barrow, Alaska - NGEE Surface sample 210-2 deep-092012 (SPAdes) | ecosystem: Environmental > Terrestrial > Soil > Wetlands > Peat ... | reverse complement strand
TGAGAACAAACAGCCCCCGACAAAGGTGCAGGCCCCGGGGAGTATGAGTCTCCGGGGCCTGCGGTTGATCATCGACAATGAAGGCTGACGATCTCACGGTGGTTCGCTGGCTCTCTCCGCCGGCTTCACCTGGCGGTTCCAGCAGGCAAGCCCGCTGGTCAAGAAACCTGATTTCCATCCGATCCCGCTCCCGTTCCCGGGGGCGTAGTGAGAGTTCTACGCCGGTCTCGTGACGGACCGCAAGTGGTGTGGCACAAAGAATCTCGCGCCACCGGCGTGTCGGGCCCGACACGCCGGTGGGGATCGGATCTTGAGCTGTTTTGACTGTCGCGATCTGGCCCAACTATCTTGACGTCGAGAAGTTCTGCGAGGGGAACCGGCGTGACGCCAAGCGAGTCTGACGAACGACGTGACGGCCCGCGGCCGATGGCGGCCAGGCTCACGGTCAAGGGGATCCCCGTGGACCCGAACCTGCGCGTCATGGCCGTGGCGACCCTGGTCAACACGTTCGGCAATGGTGCGCTGGTGACGACGTTCGCGCTCTACTTCACCCGCGTCGTCGGACTGCGGCCGACCCAGGTGGGGCTGGCACTATCGGCTGGCGCCCTCGTCGGGCTGCTGGTCCAGGTCCCCGCTGGGCACCTCGCAGATCTCCGGGGTCCTCGTAAAGTGTTGCAGGCGTTCACCTTTGGCACCGGTATCGCCATCCTGGGTCTGTTGTTCGCGCGCTCGGTGTGGGCACTCGTGGCCGTGATGGCCATCATCGCGGTCTTCGACCGAGGCGCGGGGGCCGTTCGGAACGGTTACATCGCCCGCGTGGCCGAGGGTGGGCAGGGGGTCCAGTTCAAGGCCTACTTGCGGGCGATAACCAATGTCGGCATCTCGTTCGGCGCGCTGTTCGGCGGGGTGGCACTGTGGGTGGACCAGCGCTGGGCCTACCTTGCGGTGTTTGCCCTTGACGCGGCCACCTGCATCGTGACGTCGATCTGGCTCGGCCGCCTTCCGCACATCGCGCCGTCGCCGCCTCGTGAGGTGGGTGAGCCGCGGATGGCGGTGCTGCACGACCTGCCGTTCGTCGTGATCACCCTTCTCAGCGGAGTCGCGTCCATGCACTTCGTCGTCATCGAGCTGGCCATGCCGTTGTGGATCTCGCAGTACACCTCGGCGCCTAGGTCCCTGGTGGCGATCACCTTGATGATCAACACTTTCTGCGTGGCCCTGTTCCAGGTTCGCCTGACCCGCGGCATCGACCTGGTCGGACCGTCCTCGCGGGCCATGGCGCGGTCAGGGTTCTGGATCGCAGGGGGATTCGCCCTCATCGCCCTCGCCAGCGGTCAGCCGACCTGGCTGGCGATCGCGTTGTTGTGCGCCGGGACGCTCGTGCACGTGGTCGGCGAGATGCTCGGCTCCGGAGGGCAATGGGGAGTGCAGATGGGCTTGGCCCCGCGAGAGCGGCAGGGCCAGTACCAAGGCTTTGCCGGCATGGGTTTCTCGTTGTCCAACATCGTCGCCCCGACGCTCATCACCCTGCTGTGCATCGAATGGGGCCGACCCGGCTGGTTCGTCCTGGGTGGTGTGATCGCCCTTGCCAGTGCCCTGATGGTGCCGGCTTCGGCGTGGGCCCTGCGAAGTCGCGAACGCTACGGCGTGCTGACCCACTCCGGCTGACCTCGCCCGTGGTCCCGTGGGCTCGGATCCCTGCGAGGATGGATGTATGCCGAGTTCCTTGCCCGAGGGTGAACCTGCCCCGCCGTCAGGAGAGCTTCCGGCCAACGCGCTGAAGACCCTCGGGACGGCGCCTTTCGGCGTTTACGTCCACGTCCCGTTCTGCACGGTGCGTTGTGGCTACTGCGACTTCAACACCTACACGCTGACCGAGCTCGGCGTTGACGGCGCCAGCGTCGGGACGTACGCCGATGTGGCCCTGCGTGAGCTCGAGCTGGCCGCCCGGGTGCTGGGCCCAGCCGCCCCGCCGGTGGCGACCGTGTTCTTCGGCGGAGGCACCCCAACGACGATGGCGTCCCACGACCTGGTGAGGGTGCTGGACGGCATACGGACGAGGTTTGGTCTGGCCGATGGCGCGGAGGTGACCACCGAGGCCAACCCGGACTCGGTGACTCCGGCGTCGTTGCAGGCGTTGGCCGCTGGCGGGTTCAACCGGATCAGCTTCGGCATGCAGTCGGCCGTGCCGCACGTGCTGGCGACATTGGAACGCACCCACGACCCGGACAACGTGGCCAAGGCGGTTAAGGCCGCGAGAGCCGCCGGCCTGAAGGTCAGCGTCGACCTGATCTATGGCACGCCGGGGGAGTCGCTGCAGGACTGGCGCACCAGCCTGGACGCCGCCATCGACCTCGGGCCCGACCACATCTCGGCCTACGCCCTGGTGGTCGAGGAGGGCACGAAGCTGGGTGCTCAGGTTCGGCGGGGTCAGGTGCCGGCACCGCAGGACGACGACGAGGCCACCAAGTACGAGCTGGCCGACCAGATCCTGGGTGCCACCGGTTTCGGGTGGTACGAAGTCAGCAACTGGGCGCGCACGCAGGCCGACCGCTGTCGCCACAACGAGGGTTACTGGCTCGATGGTGACTGGTGGGGCGTGGGACCGGGGGCACACAGCCACGTTGGCGGCGTTCGTTGGTGGAACGTCAAGCACCCCAACGCTTTTGCCACCCGACTCAACGCGGGGCTGTCGCCGGCGGCTGGTCGAGAGCTGCTCACGGACGACCAGCGTTACGACGAGCGAGTGCTGCTCGCGGTGCGTCTGGTGGATGGGCTGGCGATCGACCTCCTGCGCCCCGAGGGGCGCATGGCCGTCGCCGGCCTGATCGCGGACGGACTGGTTGACGGGCCGAGCACAATGCGGCCGCGCCGGGTCGTCCTGACCCTGCGCGGCCGCCTGCTCGCGGACACCGTCGTACGGCGCCTGCTGGGCTTCTAGGTTTCCGAGCCTAGGTGACCATCTGGGGGATCATTGGGTAGGTGTATTCCTCGCCCTTGTTTGCCGCAACCGCGGCCATAATGCTGAAGATCACCGAGCAGATCACGGCAAGTGGATACGTGATGAAGCCGATGACGACAAAGATCAGCAGGCTCGAGACGAAGTAGGCGATCGCGATGATGATCTGGAAGTTCAGCGCCTGCGCCGCGTGACGACGAATGAAGGGGTCACGGTCCTTGTAGATCAAATAGATCACCAGCGGCGCGAGGAATGTTGTCAACAGTCCGCCGATGTGGGCGAACAACGACCACATGCGGGCGTCACTCGGAGAGACCGGTGCCTGAGCGCCGTACGCCGGAGTCTGCTGGCCGTACGCCGGTCCGGGCTCACTCATCGGAGGGGGAGGCGGGGGAGGCATGGCAGGCGTGGGAGGCGTGGTGTACGGCTGCGGCGGTGGTTGGTCACTCTGAGCGGATGGGTCTTGCGGGATTTCACTCATCACATACCCCTCGTAAGGTCGAGCGCTCAAGATGCGCCTTATGAGAAAATCTACTGCCCAGAACCGATTGGGGTCGAGTGTTTGTCAATACATTCCCGCGGCGTGTCTTTACGCAGTCACGCTGAGCCGTTGTTCGTCACTCCTGCGTCGTGACGAAGTCAATCAGCTCTTCGACACTGGCCAGCAGTGTCGGCTCGAGGTCGGCATAGGTGCGCACGGTCGCCAGGATGCGCTTCCACGCGTGAGCGATGTCGGTCTGGGACTCATGCGGCCAGCCCAGCTCGGCGACGATCCCATGCTTCCAGGACTGACCGCGAGGAATGACGGGCCAGCTCTGGAACCCGAGGCGTTCAGGTCGCACGGACTGCCACACATCGACGTACGGGTGACCCACGATCCTGACGTACGGCGCGAAGCGGCTCAGCGCTCGGGCCTCCTGAACCAGCTTGGTCTCCTTGGTCCCGGGGACGAGGTGGTCGACGAGAACCCCGAGGCGTCGACCCGGGCCTGGTGCGAAGTCACGAACGACGGCGGCGAGGTCGTCGACGCCGTCCAGCATCTCGACCACCACCCCCTCGATCCTCAGATCGTCGCCCCAGACCTTCTCGATGAGCTCGGCGTCGTGCTTGCCCTCGACGAAGATGCGTGATCCTGACGCGACCCTCGCTCGCACGCCCTCGAGCGCCCGTGAGCCGCTCGCGGTCCGTGATGCCGCGACCTTGGCGGCTTCGGCAGCGGCGCGGGCGGCAGCCGTCGGTCGAGTCAGGATGACCGGTGCGCCGTCGAGCAGGAACCCGGGCCCCAGCGGGAAGCCCTTGCTGCGGCCGCCGCGGTCCTCGAGGTGGACGACCTGCATGCCCCCGGCCTTCTCGACCCTGACGACCGCACCGCACCAGCCGGTCTCCACATCCTCGACCACAAGCCCGGTCTCGGCCTCGACCTCGCGCGCGCGCCCGCCCTTGGGGACGCGCCAGTCCCCAGAGAGAACATCAGTGCCGTAACGATCGTTCACCGTGGCATCGTAGACTTGGCACTCGACATATCGGAGTGCCAACGCGCCGCCGACGAGACCGGGACGTTCGCTGGCTGGGTCAACGAGATGGAGGTGGGGCGCATGATCGAGCAACGCAAGCTGGCGGTGCTGCGCGCCATTGTTCAGGACTACGTGCAGACGTCCGAGCCGGTCGGCTCCAAGGCGTTGCTCGAACGACACCACCTCGGAGTGTCGGCGGCTACGGTTCGCAACGACATGGCAGCGCTCGAGGACGAAGGACTCATCGCGGCTCCCCACACCAGCGCCGGGCGGGTTCCGACCGACGCCGGCTACCGGGTGTTCGTCGACCAGATCAGCGAGCTCAAACCGATGAGCGGCCCGGCACGCACCGCCATCTCGACCTTCCTACAGGGGGCGGTCGATCTGGATGACGTCGTGGATCGCACGGTCAGGTTGCTGGCATCCCTGACCCAGCAGGTGGCGGTCATGCAGTACCCATCGCTGACCCGATCCTCGGTGCGCCACGTCGAGCTGGTGCCAATCGGCGCCAACCGCCTCATGGTCGTTCTCATCGTCAACACCGGCCGGGTCGAACAACGAGTCATCGAGTCCTCGTGCGACCTGATGAGCGCTGAGGGCGAACACCTCATCTCCGACCTGCGCTCGGGACTCAACGCCAAGGCCAGCGGACATCAGCTCAGCGAGGCAGCCTCGTTGTTGCAGTCGCTGCCCGACAGCTTCGCGCAGGCCGACCGCGACCTCGTTCGAGCCGTCGTCCGCTCGCTCGAAGACGCACTGGTCGAGGAGCGTGAGGAGCGCGTGGTCCTGGCGGGAACGTCCAACCTCATGCGCTTCGGCACCGACTTCCCCCTCACTATCGGTCCGGTGCTCGAGGCTCTCGAAGAGCACGTCGTGCTGCTCAAGCTCTTGACCACCCTGAGCGATGAAGGCGACGTGGTGGCGGTCCGCATCGGGCATGAGAACCCCCACGCCGGGTTGAGTGCCACGTCGGTGGTCAGCACCGGCTACGGCACCGGCAGTGATGTCCTGGCCGGGCTCGGGGTGCTGGGCCCGACCCGCATGGACTACCCGACAACGATGGCGTCGGTCCGCGCGGTTGCCCGTTACGTCTCCCAGATTCTCGACCCCTAACCCGTCTCACCCCACCGCTCGTGCTCCCCATCGCTCGTGCATCCCATGACTCGGGCAGGAACACACCACATCTGCGCAAGGACATTCATTGAACGACTACTACAAGGATCTCGGCGTCAGCCGCGACGCCAGGCCCGAGGACATCAAGCGGGCCTATCACCGGATGGCCCGCAAGCTGCACCCGGACGTCAACGATGACGACGAGGCCGAGGACCGGTTCAAGCGGGTTTCTCAGGCCTATGACGTGTTGTCCGACCCGGACAAGCGGCGGTCCTACGACTCCGGCGCGGACCCCTACGGCGGAGCGAGCTCCAGCTTTGGCCAGGGTTTCTCATTCAGTGACGTCATGGACGCCTTCTTCGGCCAGGCGGCCGGCGGCGCAGGGCGAGGGCCACGGTCGCGCCAGAGCCGGGGCCAGGACGCCCTGATCAGGCTCGACATCGACATGTCCGAGGCCGTCTTCGGGGTCGAACGTGAGCTGGCAATCGACACGGCCGTCGCCTGCGGCACCTGCCGTGGCAACGGATCGCAGCCCGGCACCGGCACGCGCACCTGTGACGTCTGCGCCGGGAGAGGTGAGATCCGGCAGGTCCAGCGGTCGTTCCTCGGCCAGGTCATGACCTCCCGACCGTGCAGCGCCTGCCAGGGCTACGGCGTCGTCATCTCGGACCCCTGCTTCGAGTGCTCCGGTGAGGGTCGCGTGCGCAACCGCCGCAACCTCACCATCCGCGTCCCGGCCGGGGTGGACACCGGCACCAGGATCCAGCTCTCGGGCAGCGGCGAGGTCGGTCCGGGAGCAGGGCCGGCCGGTGACCTGTATGTCGAGATCAACGTCATCGCGCACGAGACCTACCAGCGTCGCGGCGATGATCTGCACTGCGCTGTGGAGCTCCCGATGACCGCAGCCGCCCTGGGCGCGACCATCAAGCTCGACACCTTCGACGGGATGAAGGACCTCGAGGTCAAATCGGGCACCCAGCCGGGTGATGTCATCACGCTCAAGGGCCTCGGCGTGACCCACCTACGGGGGACCGGACGCGGCGATCTCCTGGTCCATGCCACCATCCAGACGCCGACCAAGCTCACCGCCGCGCAGGAGGACGTGCTGCGCCAGCTTGCGGTGCTGCGAGGCGAGGAGCGTCCTGAGGGTCGTCTCACCCCCGCTTCGCAGGGACTGTTCGGCAAGCTGCGCGACGCGTTCCTGGGCAAGTAGGCCCATGTCCTCCCGGGCACCGAAGCTCGCGACGTGACCGCCCCGCTGTTCTTCGTATCGGCGGAACGGCTGGCGGGGGCGACTGCCGGGGCGATGTTCGTCCTGGGCGGTTCTGAGGGTCGTCATGGCGCAACGGTCAAGCGGATCGGCGTCGGTGAGCGGGTGCTGCTCGCCGACGGGGTGGGCCGTCGCGCCGAGACCATCGTCGAGGGCGTCGGTCCGGGTGAGCTGCATCTGCGAGTGCAGGCGATAACGCTTCAACCGCAACCGGATTCGCGTTTTGTGCTGGTTCAGGCACTGGCCAAGGGTGATCGGGACGAGCAGGCCATCGAGGCCGCCACCGAGCTGGGGGTGGACGAGGTCGTTCCCTGGCAGGCTGCTCGCAGCGTCGTGATCTGGCGCGGGGACCGAGCGGCCAGGTCGTTGCGCAAGTGGGAGTCGATCGTCCTGGCTGCGGCCAAGCAGTCGCGGCGGACCCGTGTCCCGGTGGTGAGTGAGCCTGCGAACCACCAGGCCGTCATACAGCGGATCGAGGAGGCCTCACTTGCCCTCGTCCTGCACGAGGAGGCAACCCTCTCCCTGGCCGGGCTCGAGCTGCCGTCGTCCGGTGACGTCGTCCTCATCGTCGGTCCTGAGGGCGGGATCTCTCCGGATGAGCTCAGCGGCTTCGTCGCAGCCGGAGCGGTGACGGTACGGCTCGGGTCCAACATCCTTCGCTCGTCGAGCGCCGGACCGGCGGCACTCGCGGTGATGAGTGCCGCCGGTCGCTGGCGCTGAGCCCGATGACGGTCCGAACTACTTGACGGTAAAGGGCTTTGACGTCTCCGCCACGAGGCTCTGGCCGTCCTTCATGCTGACCTCGAACATCCGGAACGTGTAGTTGCCAGGGGCGAGAACTCCCAGGTTCACCTGCCAGGTGCCTCGGATCGGGCACCCGCTGGAGGCCATGGTGGACCCGGACTTGACGACCGCCCCGCCCTTCTTCAGCTGCCACTGGGTCGTCGCCTCGAACGCACAGGACTCGCCGTTGGCCACCACGGGCGAACCCGCCGCGAACACCTTGCCGCGCTCGGGGGAGAGTATCCAGATCGGCGCGAGGTCTTCGTACTGCTGTTCCTTGGTCGGGCGGTTGTAGGTCTTGTTGGTGGCGTAGGCCCCGAACAGCTTCGGGGATCCATCGGCGACCACGAACTTCACCGGGATCGTCCCTTGGCCGATCGCCGCCTGGGCGGTCCACACGAGCTCCTGCACCGCGAGCTTGGTCTGCTCGGGGGTGAAGCCGCTCGCGCCGGGACCGCTGAGCGTGATGGTGATCAGGCTCGGAGTGGCGGTCACGTCGTTGACCTTTGTCCCCGACCACGGCTGCAGGTAGGGCTCGAAGTTGGTGAACGGCTGGGCGTTCATCGCCACAGCCACGGCCGCCTTGGCCTTCTGCGCCGGCGTGGCTCCAGCCGGAACGGCTGTCCGCACGAACTCCCGGTAGAGGCCGAACGTGTCGCCGGTGCCCGAGTTGGCGCCGACGAAGTATGCCGGCAACGCCACTTGCGTGGTCACCCCCGTCGCGTTCGAGGTCGCCGCTGCGGTCGTGCTCGACGTGGACGTCCCTGCGGGAGTGACCTGCTGGGTGCCGGTGTTCGCGACACCCCACGCGATGGCGCCGATGAGGGCCACCGACGCGGCTGCGGCAACGGGGATGAGCCAGCGTCGCCGGGGCTCCGTCGTCTCTGTCTGCTCGTGGACCATGGCCAGGATCTCCGTTCGTCGTTCTCGTGGGGTGATCCGCTCGGCGTGACGGCGAAGGCTCTCGCGGAGCTGCCGCTCGATGTCACTGTCCTTCTTGTCGTTCTCTGTCATGACGTGCCCTCCACTTCGGCGCGCAGAGCGGCCAGGCCCCGGTGGGCATGAGCCTTGACCGAGCCCGGCGAGATATGCAGGGCATCGGCGATCTGGACCTCGCTGAGGTCAAGGTAGTAGCGCAGGGTCAGAACCTCTCGCTGTCGTCGCGGCAGTCGACCCAGAGCGGCAACCAACCGGTCGCCGGTCGCATGCTCGAGGGCGAGCGTCTCGGCGCTGGGCTCCATGGCCATGCCGTAGGCGGTGCGGGCTCTGGTCTCTGCGCTCAGATAACGGTCCTCGACGATCTGGTGCCGAAGCACCGAGTGTGAGCTGTTGACCACACTGCGACGGAGGTAGGCCAGGGCCAGGTCGGGGTCGCGAAGCTTGGACCAGTGGGCGTGCAGAGCCACGAAGGCCTCCTGCACCGTCTCCTCGGCCACGTACTGATCCCTGACCAGCAGCCACGAGAGGCGGACGAGCGAATGCCAGTGGGCGGCATACAGGTCGGTGAGAGCTGTATCGGCCTCCCACCCCGCGATGGCAGGCCCCGCCTCTCCTCGTTCGGCCACGGTCAACATTCTCACGCTGGTATGACGCGCGGCTCCATTGCGCGGTTGACCGGTGTGTTCACGAGCGGTGTCCAAGCCGGCCGTACGCTCGTCCCATGAGCACCGAACACGCGAGCACTGACAACACTGTGGCCCCGAACGACTGTCTGTTCTGCAAGATCGTCGCGCGTAAGATCCCCGCCGACATCATCCATGAGACGGCGACGACGCTGGCGTTTCGTGACATCGACCCGCAGGCGCCGACCCATGTCCTGGTGATTCCCAAGGAGCACCAGCCGGACGTCGTGGCGTTGGGCGCGTCATCGCCGCAGGGGGTCATCGAGCTGTTCGAGGCGGTCGGTGCCGTTGCGGCTCAGGAAGGCCTCGAGGCTGGTTACCGCAGCGTGTTCAACACCGGCGCGCTGGCGAACCAGATGGTGTTCCACGCCCATGTCCACGTGCTGGGGGGACGGGCGATGACGTGGCCGCCAGGCTGACAACCCACGTAGACTGGGCCCAACATGACTGAAGCTGGACAGCCCACCCTTCCTGAGCCCCCGTCCGCCCAGGGCCAGCCCTCACCGGCCGGTGTCCCCTCCGCGCACACCATCGTCATACCGCCGGACCTTTCCATGGTGACGCTGCTCGGGTCCCGCGACGAGCTGCTACGCGCCATGGAGCACTCCTTCCCGCACCTGGACATCCATGTGCGCGGCAACGAGTTCCACGTCTCCGGTGCTGCAGCCGAGGTCGCCCTGCTCGAGCGCCTGATCGACGAGCTGCTCGTCGTGCTGGCGACCGGCCAGTCGCTGAACCGCGATGCGGTGGAGCGCTCGGTGTCGATGCTGCGGGCGCAGACGAACGTGCGTCCCGCGGACGTGCTCACCATGAACATCGTGTCCAACCGCGGTCGGACGATCCGCGCCAAGACGCTGGGCCAGAAGCACTACGTGGACGCCATCGACAAGCACACCATCGTGTTCGCCATCGGCCCTGCAGGCACCGGCAAGACCTACCTGGCCATGGCCAAGGCGGTCGCAGCGCTACAGGCCAAACAGGTCACCCGGATCATCCTGACCCGACCCGCGGTCGAGGCGGGCGAGCGGCTCGGGTTCCTCCCGGGCACGCTCAACGACAAGATCGACCCCTACCTCCGGCCGCTGTACGACGCCCTGCACGACATGGTCGACTCAGAGTCGATCCCAAGGCTCATGGCTGCCGGCACCATCGAGGTGGCACCGTTGGCGTACATGCGCGGCCGCACGCTCAACGACGCCTTCATCATCCTGGACGAGGCGCAGAACACCTCGCCCGAGCAGATGAAGATGTTCCTCACCCGGCTGGGCTTCGGGTCCCGGATGGTCGTGACCGGAGACGTGACCCAGATCGACCTGCCGGGCGGCACACCGTCCGGGCTGAAGGTGGTCCGCGAGATCCTGGACGGCGTCGAGGACGTGCACTTCGCCGAGCTGAACTCCCATGACGTGGTGCGTCACGACCTGGTCGCGGCCATCGTGGATGCCTACGGACGCTGGGACAACATGCCCGGCTCGTCGAGCGCCCGGCGCGCCCACGAGGCCAAGGCGGTGAACACCCGTGAGCATCGACGTTCTTAACGAGAGCGACTTCTCCCTCGACGAGATGGAGCTTGTCGCGTGCGCGAAGTACGCGATGGGCGAGATGAAGATCCACCCGCAGGCCGATCTCTGCGTCAAGCTTGTCGACGAGGCGGCGATGGAGGTCCTGCACGTGCAGTGGATGGACCTGCCCGGGCCGACCGACGTCATGAGCTTCCCGATGGATGAGCTCAGGCCCGGGCGCGATGGCCAGGAGCCTGCGGAGGGTGTCCTCGGCGACATCGTGCTGTGCCCGTCGGTGGCCGAGCGGCAAGCGGTCGGGGCGGGTCACGCGACCGAAGAGGAGCTCCTGCTGCTCCTGATCCACGGCATCCTGCACCTGCTCGGCTATGACCACGCCGAGCCCGACGAGGAGCGCGAGATGTTTGAGCTCCAGCGCACCCTGCTTCTGACGTTCCTGGCCGGTCGTGGCCGCCGCGCCGAGCTCTAGCCCTCCGACGGTCCCGTACCAGTCATGGTCATCAAGCTCATCATTGCGGCGTTCGTCAGCATCGTGGTCGCCTTCGTGATGGCCGCCGCCGAGTCATCCCTGTCACGCCTCTCGCGTCACCGATCCGGTGAGCTCGTCGAGGAGGGCCGGCGCGGCGCGTCGGCGTTAGCCATCATCGTCGCGGACAGCGCGGCATACCTCTCGGTGACGGCCTTCGTGCGAGTGCTCGCGGAGTCGGCAGCGGCCGTCCTGATCACGCTTGCCGTGGCCGGTCTGGTCAATGACTTCTGGCCGACCCTGCTCATCGCCATCGGTGTCATGGCCGTGGTCTCCTTTGCCCTCGTCGGGGTCTCGCCGCGGACGCTGGGCCGCCAGCACGCTGACCTGGTGGCGCTGCTGACCTCGCCGATGCTGGTCCTGCTGCGCCGTGTGCTCGGCCCGGTGGCGCGCCTCCTGGTGCTGCTTGCCAACGCGGTGACCCCTGGTCGCGGATATCGCGACGGGCCGTTCGAGTCAGAGGCCGAGCTGCGCGACCTGGTCGACATGGCGGGGGAGTCCTCGCTGATCGAGGCCGAGGAACGCGAGATGATTCACTCGGTCTTCGAGCTCGGTGACACGGTGGTACGCGAGGTGATGGTCCCCCGCACCGACATGGTGACCATGGATCAGGACAAGACACTGCGGCAGGCGATGTCGTTGTTCCTGCGATCGGGGTTCTCGCGCATTCCCGTTGTCGGTGACGGTCCGGATGACGTTCTGGGGCTGCTCTACTTCAAGGACGTCGCCCGCAGGGTCTATGCCGACACGGACGCCGGCACGCTGCCGGCACATCACCAGATGCGACCAGCCCAGTACATTCCCGAGAGCAAACCGATCGACGATCTGCTGCGTGAGATGCAGCGCGACCAGAACCATTTTGCCGTCGTCATCGACGAATACGGTGGAACCGCAGGCTTGGTCACGATCGAGGACATCCTCGAGGAGATCGTCGGAGAGATCGACGACGAGTTCGACCGTGAGGGTCCTGGCGTCGAAGAGCTCGAGGATGGCTCGACCCGCGTTCCGGCCGCGATGCACATCGATGACCTGGCTGAGCTCTTTGACGTGACCATTGAGGAGGACGAGGTCGACACGGTCGGTGGACTGCTCGCCAAGACCAACGGCCTGGTTCCTATCCTTGGCTCGCACTGCGAGGTCGCCGGGTTGTCCCTGACAGCCGAGCGCATGGCCGGGCGTCGTCACCGCATCGCCACGGTGGTCGTGCGACGCTTGGCTGACGAGACCTCGGACGCCGGACGGACAACCTCGGGCCGGAACGCCGAACACAGGTCAACCCAGGAGGAGGCGTCGTGACGCAGGAGTTCAGGGCGGGGTTTGCCTGCCTGGTCGGCCGCCCCAACGCCGGCAAGTCGACGCTGACCAACGCGTTGGTCGGCCAGAAGGTCGCCATCACGTCGAGCAAGCCGCAGACCACGCGGCACACGATCAGGGGGATCGCGACCTCCGAGACCGCTCAGCTGATCCTGGTCGACACCCCTGGCCTGCACAAACCGCGGACCCTGCTGGGTCAGCGACTGAACGACCTGGTCCGCGAGACCTTGCTCGAGGTCGACGTGATCGGCTTCTGCCTCCCCGCCGACCAGCGGATCGGTCCCGGCGACACCTACATCGCCAGGGAGCTCGCCGAGCTGCAACGGGCCAAGCGCCGTCCGGTGGTCGCGATCGCGACCAAGAGCGACAAGGTCGACAAGAAGCGGCTGGCCGAGCACCTCATCGCCATCGACCAGCTCGGCGACTGGGCTGACATCATTCCGTGTTCAGCCGTGCGCGGCGACCAGGTCAGTGAGGTCGCCGCAGTGCTCTCCTCCTACCTGCCCGTCTCGCCGATGCTGTATCCCGATGGTGTCCTGACCGACGAGCCCGAGATCATCATGATCGCCGAGCTGGTGCGGGAGGCGGCGCTCGAGGGCCTCGACGATGAGATGCCGCACAGCCTGGCCGTCGTCGTCGACGAGATGGTGCCCCGTGAGGGGCGCCCGGAGAGCTCGCCGTTGCTCGATGTCCGGGTCAATGTGTTTGTCGAGCGGTCCAGCCAGAAAGCCATCATCATCGGCAAGGGTGGAGCGCGTCTTCGCGAGGTCGGCACCACCGCGCGTGCATCCATCGAGGCGCTGCTCGGCCAAAGGATCTATCTTGACCTGCACGTCAAGGTCGCGAAGGACTGGCAGCGCGACCCCAAACAGCTGCAGCGCCTCGGTTTCTAGCGCTCCACAGGTCCTGGGTTCGATGGGCCCGGTCTCGGTTCGTGCGGCTACAGGATGCGGAACCGCGTCGGCGTGACGCGGACCGCGACGGAGTAGTCCTCCGCGAAGCTCGCCGGCGTCCACTCGAGATAGTCGATCCGCTCAAGGTACTTGGCGATGTACTCGGGGATCTGATCGCACGCCGGGGCAGAAGGATCGAGCGCCGCCGTCCCCTCGATCGTTACTGCGTCCTCGGCGTCGGGCGCGCCGGCCGGATGTAACGACACACGTGGGTTGGCCGCGATGTTCGCGAGCTTCGGTTGCCCGGGTTGGCTGAAGATCAGGAACGTGTGCCCGTCCCAGTGGTACCAAACGGGGATGGTCTGGGGTTGCCCAACGGGGGTCACGGTCGTCAGCCAGACGACCAGTCCCTCCCGGAGCAGATCGTCCACTTCCGCTTCCATGGCATCGTCCAGGTCGAGCGCGTCCATGGGGATGAGCCTAGCGGCGGCGGAGTCCACCATGCGGGACGTAGGTCCGATTGGTGGACGGTCGGTTGGTTCACGGCCTACGGTGGTTCCGTGCGCATCGCGTCTGGAGCCCTGCTCCTCCTTCGCTGCCGCGGCGAGGCCATCTAACCCGGCCCCCCTCGTCGCGGAGTTTGAGTTGCCCGGCCACACCGAATGCAACCAGACGTGAGAGGCGAGAACATGATTCACCCCCAACAGCCCAGCGGTATGCCGGTCGGCAAGTACCTGCCCTTCGATCGGCAGATCTTGGTGGACCTCCCCGATCGCACGTGGCCGACCAAGCGCATGGCGCAGGCCCCGCGCTGGTGCGCCGTCGACCTGCGTGACGGCAACCAGGCCCTGATCGACCCGATGAACCCCGAGCGCAAGAAGCGCATGTTCGACCTGTTGGTGCGCATGGGCTACAAGGAGATCGAGGTCGGCTTCCCGTCGGCGAGCCAGACCGACTTCGACTTCGTACGGATGCTGATCGATGGCGGGCACATCCCCGACGACGTGACCATCCAGGTGCTGACCCAGGCGCGCGACCACCTCATCGAGCGCACCTACGACTCGATCCGCGGGGCCAAGCAGGCGATCGTCCATCTGTACAACTCGACGTCGGTGCTGCAACGGCGGGTCGTGTTCGGCCTGGACCAGGACGGCATCGTGGACGTCGCCCTCCAGGGTGCCCGAATGTGCCGCAAGCTCGAGGAGACGATCCCCGAGACGACCGTCTACTACGAGTACTCACCGGAGTCCTTCACCGGTACCGAGCTCGACTTCGCGGCGCGGATCTGCAACGAGGTGGTCGAGGTCTTCGACGCCCGGCCCGACCGCAAGGTGATCATCAACCTGCCGGCGACTGTCGAGATGGCCACGCCCAACGTCTTTGCCGACTCGATCGAGTGGATGTCCCGTCACCTGACCCGCCGCGAGTCGATCGTCCTGTCGCTGCACCCGCACAACGACCGCGGAACCGGTGTGGCGGCAGCCGAGCTGGGCTATCTGGCCGGCGCCGACCGGATCGAGGGCTGCCTCTTCGGCAACGGTGAGCGCACCGGCAACGTCTGTCTGGTAACGCTGGGCATGAACCTGCTGACTCAGGGCATCGACCCGCAGATCGACTTCTCGGACATCGACGAGATCAGGCGCACCGTCGAGTACTGCACCCAGCTGCCGGTCCACGAGCGGCACCCCTATGGCGGCGACCTGGTCTTCACGGCCTTCTCCGGATCGCACCAGGACGCGATCAAGAAGGGCTTCGAGTGCATGGAGTCCGACCTGGCTGCAGACCCGTCAAAGGCGTCAATTGATGACCTGGTGTGGGGCGTGCCGTACCTGCCCATCGACCCGCACGACATCGGCCGGTCCTACGAGGCCGTGGTGCGCGTCAACAGCCAGTCGGGCAAGGGCGGCGTGGCTTACATCCTCAAGAGCGAGCACCACCTCGACCTGCCGCGCCGGCTCCAGATCGAGTTCAGTGGTGTCGTCCAGAAGCGGACCGATGTCGTGGGCGGCGAGATCTCGGCGGCAGCGCTGTGGTCGGCGTTCCGGGACGAGTACCTGCCGGTGACTGCCGCGGAAGCCGCAGCGACCAATACCGAGCAGTGGGGCCGGTTCTCACTGCTGAGCATGCGTTCGGACTCGACCGTCGACGGTGCCGACACCATCTCCGTGAGAATGACCGACGGAGGTCAAGAGATCACGATCGAGGGCAGTGGCAACGGCCCGATCGCAGCCTTCGTGTCGGCGATGTCGACCCTCGGCGTCGACGTGCGCGTCCTGGACTACGCCGAGCACGCCCTCTCGTCCGGTGGCGACGCGCGGGCTGCGGCCTACGTCGAGGCGGCGGTGGGCGAGCGGGTGCTGTGGGGGGTCGGCCTCGATGCCAACATCGTGATCGCCTCGCTCAAGGCCGTCGTATCCGCGGTCAACCGTTCCGAACGCGAGGCTCTCAAGGTCAGCTGATGCCCGGGGCGATGGTCCGGTCGAAACGCTGAAGGACGTGCGGGTCCCCAGCTCGCTCGATCTCGCCCACCGGCGGCCGGTGCCAGAGCCAGCAGTCGAGGTCGGCGGCGGCCCCGCTCACGGTGGCAGCCGTGCGCTCGCCGGTGTCCAACACAGCCACGTCGAGGTCGGGCTCGTCGTGGGCCGTGCCGTCGTCCTCGGTGCCGGTGAGCTGGCCGAGGGTCAGAAACCAGGAACGGTTCGTGTCGGTGGTCCGGATGCGTACTGTCTGCGTCGAGTCCGGGGTGAAGCGACCCCATGAGGGGGCCCCGCCGTACATCACGCGCAGGACCTCGTCGACTCCGTCGGTGCAGAGGTCAGCGTCCATCGGGGTGCGATCGCCGGCCGTGAGCTCGGCGTCGAGTCGGTGGATGAGTGCCTCGTGGGCCTGACGGCGACGGATGAACCCGACGCTCTGTTCGTCGGCCCATGTCCAGGCCGGGGTGTCCGGGGAGGTCGAGCTCAGGTGGTGATGGAGTTCGCGGCTGACCCGGTCGAAGAGTGCCAGCAGACCGTCGCGATCGCCGGGGCGGTCACCGGCGTCAACGGCCTCGACCTCCGCATGGGCGGTGAGCCCGCGACCCACGATCGTGCCCCAGAACCACTGGACCTCCGACAGGTGCCACAAGAGATCGTCGGCGTCCCAGTCGGGGCACGTCGGCACCTGCGTCCCGGGAGGGGTCTGGCACAGGACCTCCACGAAGCGTGCGGAGTCGCGGGCCAGGTGATCGAGGTAGTCGAGTGTTGTCGCGTCGAGTGCCATGTTTCGCAACCTATCGGCGGCCGGTGACCGGCACGTCATACCGACGCTGGAGGTTCCGGCGTAGGAGAATGGATCCCATGGCCCTGTATCGCGACGCCGCGATCGTCCTGCGAGC
>Ga0208079_1000823_pt1 | contig 16920 bp, 14 predicted proteins | sample NGESurdeep092012_5_FD_184474 | JGI IMG/M metagenome (GOLD analysis project Ga0208079, IMG submission 184474) | Arctic peat soil microbial communities from Barrow, Alaska - NGEE Surface sample 210-2 deep-092012 (SPAdes) | ecosystem: Environmental > Terrestrial > Soil > Wetlands > Peat ... | reverse complement strand
CAACCCGAAGGCCACCAAACAAACCGAGATCAAACTTGGCATCGATTTTTGGCACGCTGTTGAGTTCTCAAGAATCGGACGCACACCAACACAACACCTAACAGCGTCACATCGGGGCAACCACACCATATTACTTGTCATACGCTTACTTGCCTAACGGCCGTTCACATCAGCGCGGGCGATCCGAAGATCGGCGCGTTGTGCGGAGCCGTGGCGAATGTCCACTGTAACAGGCCGAAGCCCGTCCCATGATCCCCCTGCGGAAATCTGGCGACACCCAAAACCCGGTGCCCTTTTCTGTGGCTGACACATACTACAGGGGTGGTTCCACACCTGCAGCAAGCGTGCTAGCAGCCCGCGGGACCGGCCACTTCGCGCGGCGCTTTCGCACCTGCAGCAGTGGTGTCCGTTCCTCCCTGTCGGGCTGACGTGCTGAACTCTAGAACCTCTCCCCTGCCAAACACAAGTCCGCTGGTCACAGGCCTGCGGCAGCGACCGTTTGGGCTGTCTTTCGGGCCGTCCTGCGATGTGTGGCGCAAGGCCGGATCAGGACGACCTGCGGGCGGCGGCCAGAGACTTGCGTCCCCGGCGTAGCAATGCCACCTGACCATGGAGGAAGTCGGCTTCTGTCAGAACCGCCTCGAGATCACGGACCTTGACGTTGTTCACCGATGCGCCGCCGTCGCCGATGACCCGTCGCGCGGCATTGCGGCTGTCCACCAGGCCGGTAGCGACCAAGGCATCCACTACCGAGTCCCCGGGCGCAACAACTCCCCCTGGCAGCTCAGCGGTCGCGTCACGCAACGTAGAGACGTCAAGGGCCGTTGGGTCCCCCTTGCCGAACAACGCATCGCTGGCAGCCTGCACAGCGGACGTGGCGGGGGCACCATGTACCAACGTCGTCACGTCCGCAGCAAGCGTCCGCTGTGCCTCGCGTTTGAAGGGTGTCTGGACCAGTGATGTCTCCAGCGCCTCGATCTGCTCGCGGGTTCGATCGGTGAAGATCTTGAGGTAACCGATCACCGAGGCGTCCTCGGCGTTGATCCAGAACTGGTAGAAGGCGTATGGCGACATCATCTCCGCGTCGAGCCAAACGGTGCCACCTTCGGTCTTGCCGAACTTGGTCCCGTCGGCCTTGGTGACCAACGGTGTGGTCATCAGGTGCACCGACTGGTGCTCCGTGCGGTGGATCAGGTCCGAACCAGCAGTCAGATTGCCCCACTGGTCGGTGCCCCCGGTCTGCAGGGTGCAGCCATAGGTGCGGTAGAGGTGCAGGTAGTCCATTCCCTGCAGGAGCTGGTAGCTGAACTCGGTGTACGAGATCCCGTCCTGGCTGGCCAGGCGAGTGGCAATCGCGTCCTTCTTGATCATCGCGTTGATCCGGAAGTGCTTGCCCACGTCGCGCAGGAAATCCAGCGCCGACATCGGCGCCGTCCAGTCGAGGTTGTTGACAATCGTCGCGCAGTTGTCGCCCTCGAATTCCAGGAATGGCTTCACCTGCGCCTGGATCCGGGCCACCCACCTGGCAACAGTCTCCGGCGAGCTCAGGGTGCGCTCGGCCGTTGGCTTGGGATCGCCAATCAGGCCGGTGGACCCACCCACGAGGCAAAGCGCGCGGTGACCCGCCCTCTGCAGGTGACGCATCAGGATCAGCTGGACGAGATTGCCCATGTGCAGGCTCGGTGCGGTCGGGTCGAAGCCGCAGTAGAAGGTGACGGGTCCGTCGGCGAGTGCCGCACGCAGCGCCTGGTCGTCAGTGGTCTGGGCCACCAGCCCACGCCACTGCAGTTCGTCGAAGATGTCGCTCACGGCGGTTCGTTCCCTTCGCTGGCCCAGATTGTCAGGACACAGCCTGCCCTACGGTTCACCAGAGCCGGCGGCCGGTTTGGGTGGACGGACCTTACCGGGCCGGTATGGCGAGACCGTCGCATCACCCTCGAGCCAGAACCGCCAGGGGTATCTCGCGCCATCACCTCCCGGGCCACTGACCCCTACCCGGGGACCCGTGCGCACGAGTGCACCCGACAAGCCAGACGATGGTTCGGGCAATAGCCCAAGCACGAGCCCAGGCGCGGCCGCCCGCAGCACCAGGGGACTGGCACTCGCGGTGGTGTCGATGCCGTTCTGGTCACGTGTCAACGCCAGCGTCATCGCCAGGCGGGCAGGGCCGCGCGCCAAGTCCCGGTCGATGACGCCCGACCGACGGGTTCGGGCCATCTCGAGCCCGTCAACCACCTCACCGGCCCGCATGAGCACCGCGCTGGCGGCACCCGCCGAACCGCAGACCAGGTTCGCGCACCAGTGCATCCCGTAGGTGAAGTAGACGTAGAGTCCGCCCGGCTCGCCGAACATCACCCGCGTGCGCGGCGTCTGGCCCCGGAAGGCATGCGACCCGGGGTCGTTCGCCCCGTCATAGGCCTCGACCTCGGTGAGACGGACCGTGACACCCGCACAGGCGACCGTGCACCCGAGCAGATCGGGTGCCACCTGCAGAACGGGGCGGGCGAAGAAGGCACGAGTCAGCCGGCCCTGCTGTGCGCCCTCAAGGACACTACTTCCTGACCGCAAAGGACCTTGCCTCCAGGACGCGCGCACGCACGAGCTCGAGCTGCTCGCGAACGCGTACCGGCGCCGTCCCGCCCTTGGAGTCACGGGACTCCAGTGATCCGCGCACACTGAGCACGGAGCGCACGGCCGGCGTGAGGCGGGTCGAGATCGCGGCGAGGTCTTCGTCAGAGAGGTCCCAGAGCTCGATGCGACGGCCCTCACACTCGCGAACACAGGCACCGGCGATCTCGTGAGCCACGCGGAACGACACCCCCTGGCGGACGAGCCACTCGGCGATGTCGGTGGCCAGTGAAAACCCCTGCGGCGCCAGGGCCTCGAGCCGGTCGGTGTTGAACCGCATGGTCGCGATCATTCCGGCGAAGGCGGGCAACAGGACCTCGAGGGTGTCGACGCCATCAAACACAGGCTCCTTGTCCTCCTGAAGATCGCGGTTGTAGGCCAGGGGCAGGCCCTTGAGCGTGGTGAGCAGCCCGGCGAGGTCCCCCACCAGCCTTCCGGCCTTGCCGCGGGCCAGCTCAGCCACGTCGGGGTTCTTCTTCTGCGGCATGATGCTCGAGCCGGTGGAGTAGGCGTCATCCAGCGTGATGAAGGAGAACTCCTTGGTGGCCCAGAGGACGACCTCCTCGGCGAGCCGCGAGATGTCCACCCCAGCCATGGCGCTGACAAAGGCGAACTCGGCGACGAAGTCGCGGCTCGACGTTCCGTCGATAGAGTTCTCCACCGCGCCAGCGAACCCAAGGTCAGCGGCCACTGCCTCAGGGTCCAGACCGAGGGAGCTGCCGGCCAGAGCGCCCGAACCGTACGGCGAGATGGCAGTTCGGCGATCCCAGTCCTGCCAGCGCTGCACATCGCGCAACAGTGGCCACGCATGGGCCAACAGGTGATGGGCCAGCAACACCGGCTGGGCATGCTGGAGATGAGTGCGACCAGGCATCGCCACATCGATGTGCTGATGTGCCTGGCCCACCAGGGCGTCCACGACGTCGAGAACCAACGCGCTCACGCTCCGGGCGTGGTCGCGCAGGTACATCCTGAACAGCGTGGCCACCTGGTCGTTGCGCGAGCGGCCGGCCCGCAGCCGCCCACCGACGTCAGCGCCGGCGCGGTCGATCAGGCCGCGTTCAAGCGCCGTGTGCACGTCCTCGTCGTCCTCACCTGGACCAAACGCCCCTGACCTGACGTCGGCCAGGAGCTGCCCGAGACCGGCAAGCATCGCCGCCAAGCTGGCGTCGTCCAGCAGGCCTGCGCGGTGTAGCACCCGAGCGTGCGCCTGGGACCCGGCGATGTCGTACGGGGCCAGCCTCCAGTCGAAGTGGGTCGACTTGGAGAGCGCGGCAAGTGCATCCGAGGGGTCGGCGGCGAACCGTCCGCCCCACAGGCTGACCTTACCGACCTGCCCGACGTCCGCCACACCGCCGGGGTTGACCTGGCTCACGTGTCCAGCCGCTGGTCGCGACCAGCAGCGATCCTGCTGGACAGACCATGCAGATGGATGAAGCCCTTGGCCTGGCTCTGGTCGAAGGTGTCCAGCTCGTCGTAGGTGGCGAGGTTGAAGTCGTAAAGGCTGGTCTTGGACCGACGACCCGTGACGACTGCGCGGCCGCCGTGCAGCGTCATCCGGATGTCGCCTGAGACGTGTTCCTGGGTGGACGCCACGAACGCGTCGAGCGAGCGCTTCAGCGGGCTGAACCACAGACCGTCATAGGTGAGCTCGCCCCACTTCTGCTCGACGCCACGCTTGTAGCGGCCAAGCTCGCGTTCCAACGTGACGTTCTCGAGCTCCTGGTGGGCGGTGATGAGGGCGAGCGCGCCAGGTGCCTCGTAGATCTCCCGGCTCTTGATGCCCACCAGACGGTCCTCGACCAGGTCGAGGCGCCCGACGCCGGCGTTGCCCGCCCGCACGTTGAGCTGGGAGATGGCCTGCAGGACGCTGCAGGTCACACCGTCGATGGCGACCGGGACGCCAGCCTCGAAGCTGATGATGACCTCATCGGCGTCGTGCTGGCGGGCGGGGTCTTTGGTGTAGGTGTAGAGATCCTCGATGGGCGCATTCCAGATGTCCTCGAGGAAGCCAGTCTCGACCGCGCGGCCGAAGACGTTCTGGTCGATCGAGTACGGGTTCTTCTTGGTGGTCTCGATGGGCAGGTGGTGCGCCTCCGCGTAGTCGATCGCCTTGTTGCGAGTCAGCGCGAGGTCGCGGACCGGGGCGATGCAGGTGAGCTCGGGAGCCAGGGACGTGATGCCGACCTCGAAGCGGACCTGGTCGTTGCCCTTGCCGGTGCAGCCATGGCCGACGACGCTGGCGCCGTGCTCCTTGGCCGCCTTGACCAGATGCTTGACGATCAGCGGACGGCTCAGCGCCGACACCAGCGGGTAGCGGTCCATGTAGAGGGCATTCGCCTGGATCGCCGGAAGGCAGTACTGGTCGGCGAACTCCTCACGGGCGTCGGCGACGTAGGCCTCAACGGCGCCACAGTCGAGTGCCCGCTTGCGGATGATGTCGAGGTCCTCTCCGCCCTGGCCCAGGTCGACGGCGACGGCGATGACCTCGGCGCCGATGGCGTCAGCGATCCAGCCGATGGCAACGGAGGTGTCGAGACCTCCGGAATATGCGAGAACAACGCGGTCAGTCACGGGTACTCCTCATTGATGTCATCGCCTGTATGACGACTTGTTGGGTCTGCGGGCCGGTTCGGGTGATGGATCGGCTGGTGGGTGAAGTCAGGCCGCTCTCGACCGGCCAGAGCCAGCAGGCGGGTCGCAAGCGCTCTGCTCTGCGGTTCTCCGCCGGTGATGATCACGATGGTGTCGTCGCCGGCGATGGTTCCCATGATGTCCGTCTCGTCCGCGTGGTCGATCGCCGAAGCCAGGTAGTTGGCGGCTCCCGAGGGTGTGCGCACCACCACGAGGTTGGCCGAGACACGTGCAGTCACGAGGAGCTCCTCGCACTGTCGCCGCAAGCGCGAGCTCACCTCTTCCGGGCCCGGGGCCACCCGGGCGGTGCGATCGCCGCCCTCGCCTGGCACCGCATACATCAGGGCCTTGCCCTCGCGCACCTTGACCGCGCCCAGCTCGAGGAGGTCACGGGAAAGGGTTGCCTGAGTGACGGCAAAACCGTCATGCGACAGGATCTCCAGGAGCTCACCCTGGGATCGCACGCTCTGGCGCCCGAGGATGTCCAGGATGAGCTGACGTCGCCCTGCCCGAGTCTGCGGAATCACGACCTCGGCTCCAGTCCCTGCAGTAAGGCCGGCAGCGCCGTCACGAACGAGTCGATCTGCCCGTTCGTGATGACCAGTGGAGGTGCAAGCCTCAGCACATCGGGCGTCGGTGCATTGACGATGAAGCCTGCGCCCAGAGCACGATCAGCGACCACGGCCGCCACATCGGTGGACAGCTCGATGGCCCGCAGCAGGCCTGCCCCGCGAACCGCACCGATCAGTGGGTGACCAAGGCCAGCAACCGCGTCAACAAGGTGGTCGCCCACTGACGTGGCGTGCGCGAGGAGGTTGTCGGCTTCGATGGTGTCCAGTACGGCCAGCCCCACCGAGGCGGCCAGCGGGTTGCCACCGAAGGTCGTGCCATGCTGACCGGCCGTGAGCAGCCCGCTGACGCCGGGCCCGAAGGTGACCAGGGCGCCGATCGGCACTCCTGCGCCAAGCCCCTTGGCTACCGTGATGGCGTCAGGGACGATGCCAGCCTGCTGGAATGCGAACCACGTCCCGGTGCGGCCCACGCCGGTCTGGACCTCGTCGATGATGAGCAACGTCCCGCTCGCCGTGGTCAGCTCACGGGCCAGCTGCAAGTACGCCGGGTCCGCGGCGACAACTCCGGCCTCGCCCTGAATGGGCTCCAGGAACAGTGCCGCGACGTCGACGCTGATGGCCCCGCGCAGGGCCGTTTCGTCGTTCAGCGGGACATGGGTCACCGATGGGATGAGCGGCTCGAACGGCTCGCGATACGCCTGCTTGTGGGTCAGTGCCAACGCCCCGGTGGTGCGCCCGTGGAAGGCTGCCTCAGCAGCGACCAATCCGCAGCGACCGGTGCGCCGGCTCAACTTGATAGCAGCCTCAATCGCCTCCGTGCCCGAGTTGGCGAAGAACACCGCCGAACCCGCCGGAGCGCCGGCGACAGTGAGCAGCCGCTCAGCCAGCTCGATCTGGGGCGCAGTGGCGAAGAAGTTGGACACGTGGATCAGGGATGCGGCCTGCCGGCTCAGCGCGCCGACCACAGCCGGGTGTCCGTGGCCAAGGGCGTTGACAGCTATCCCGGCGAGCAGATCGAGATAACGGTTGCCTTCGACATCCCAGACGTAGCAGCCCTGCCCGCGGGCCAGGACGGCCTTCGGGCGGCCGTAGACACCCATCAGCGACTGTGCGTAGCGGTCGAGGTACGTCACATTGTCGAGGGCCGGCATTAGCTGTCGACCCCATCATCACCGTCGTGGTCATTGTCATCAGCGGCATCGTCATCCTCGTCGGCGCGCAGCCGGGCGACCCGATCCGCCTCGGCGTCCGGAACGATCATCGTGCCGATGCCTTCGCTGGTGAAGACCTCCAGGAGCAGCGAGTGCATCTGCCGCCCGTCGATGATGTGCGCCTGTGGCACCCCGTCGGTCACCGCCCGCACACATGCCTCGAGCTTGGGCCTCATGCCGGCAGCAACCCGGGTCAACAGGTCGGCGGCCGCGCTCACGGACAGCTGCGAGAGCAGGGAGTCAGGGTCGGGCCAGCTGGCGTAGACACCCTCCACGTCGGTGAGCACTACAAGCTTGTGCGCGCCAAGGGCGACTGCCAGCGCTGATGCCGCGGTATCAGCATTGACGTTGAGGACCTGTCCGTCCACGTCGAGGTCCGGAGCCACGGTCGAGACCACAGGGATCCGCCCGGCGTCCAGGATGTCCATGACCGCAGAGGGATTCACGCTCACGACGTCGCCGACCAGACCGAGATCCACCGAGGTGCCATCGATGACCAGGTCTCGTTTGCGCGCCCCGAACAGAGCGGCGTCCTCACCGGACAGTCCCACGGCAAGTGGTCCGTGCTGGTTGAGCAGGCCTACCAGCTCGCGCCCCACCTGGCCGGTCAGAACCATGCGGACGACGTCCATGATCTCAGGCGTGGTCACCCGTAGACCGCCCTTGAACTCACTGGTCAACCCGACCCGCTCCAGCATGGCCGCGATCTGCGGGCCACCGCCGTGCACGACGACCGGGCGCAGCCCCGCATACCGCAGGAACATGATGTCCTGGGCGAAGGCCGCTTTGAGCCCGTCATCGACCATGGCGTTGCCGCCGTACTTGATGACGACAAGGGCCCCCCGGAACCGCTCGAGCCACGGAAGCGCCTCAACGAGGATGTGTGCCTTGGAGGCCGCGGCAGCCAGCCGGCCCTGGCCGCGGGCGCTCCGGGCGTTGTTGGTCATGGCGCTCGTGTCGCTCTTGATGGTCATGTCGAGTACGCCGAGTTCTCGTGGACGTAGTCATGGGTCAGGTCATTGGTCCAGATGGTCGCGGTGTGTTCCCCGGCGTGCAGGTCCACCACGACGTGCACCTGCCGGGCGGCCATGTCGATCAGTGTGCGGTCCTCGCCGACACCCCCGGCACGGCACACCTGAATGCCGTTGATGCTGACGTCCAGGGCGACCGGATCAAACGCGGCTCTGGTGGTGCCCACGGCCGCGAGGACACGGCCCCAGTTCGGGTCGCCACCGAAGACCGCGCACTTGAACAGGTTGTTCCGAGCGATCGCCCGAGCGACCTCGAGGGCGTCGGAAACGATCGCCGCCGAACGGATCTCGATCGCGATGTCATGGTTGGCACCCTCCGCATCGGCGATGAGCTGTCGGGCGAGATCTGCACAGACCGAGGTGACCGCTGCGCCCAGCTCCGTGGCCGAAGGCGTGATGCCCGACGCGCCGGATGACATCAGCAGGACCGTGTCGTTGGTCGACATGCAGCCATCGGAGTCGATCCGGTCAAAGGTGATCTCAGTTGCGCCGCGAAGCGCGGCGTCCAGGGCGCCGGCGTCCGCCACAGCGTCGGTGGTGATCACGACGAGCATCGTGGCAAGCGCCGGTGCCAGCATGCCGGCGCCCTTTGCCATCCCGCCGACCGACCATCCGTCGCCGGTTGCCAGCGCCTGTTTGTCGACGGTGTCCGTCGTCATGATCGCGGTGGCCGCGGCCTGCCCACCGGTTTCCGACAGTGCCGCGACGGCCGCGTCTATCCCGGTGATGATCTTGTCCATGGGCAACAGCTCGCCGATCAGACCGGTGGAGGCAACGACCACATCCCCTGGGGACACCCCGAGCGCTGTTGCGAGGTGCTCCGCACTGCGGTGGGTATCAGCGAACCCGGCGGCCCCGGTGCAGGCGTTGGCTCCCCCCGAGTTGAGCACAACCGCGTCGACCCGGCCATCGGCAATCACCTGACGGCTCCAGGTCACCGGCGCAGCCTCGACCCGGTTACCGGTGAATACCGCCGCGCCATGATGGTCCGGGCCGTCGTTCACGACGATGGCCAGGTCGGGCCTGCCGCTGGGCTTGAGGCCGGCCGTCACACCGGCCGCGCGGAATCCAGCGGGGGCTGTGATGCTCATGGGGCTACTCCTGCGGTTGGCAGTCCGGTGGTCTCAGGCAGCCCGAGGGCCAGGTTGGCGCACTGCACCGCAGCGCCTGCGGTGCCCTTGGTCAGGTTGTCCACCGCGGCCACGGCAACGACCCGTCCGCTGCGCTCGTCCAGTGCGACCTGGAGGTGGACGTTGTTGCTTCCCAGCACGTCTGCGGTACGCGGCCACTGCCCTTGGGGCAGGAGGTGGACGAACGGCTCGTCGTGGTAGGCGGCCTCCCAGACAGCACGCACGGTGGACGGGCTCACCCCCGGCTTCGCCCGGGCAGTGCAGGTGGCCAGGATCCCCCGTGGCATCGGCGCCAGAGTGGGTGTGAAAGAGACGGTTACCGGTTGCGCGGCCGAGGCGCTGAGATTCTGCTCGATCTCCGGCGTGTGCCGATGTGTGCCGCCGACCCCGTAGGGGGACATCGAGCTCATCGTCTCTGCACCCAGAAGGTGCGGCTTGAGGGACTTGCCCGCTCCAGAGGTGCCGCTGGCCGCGACGATGACGACGTCGTCGGCCTCCAGGACACCGGCGACGAACCCTGGCGCCAAGGCAATGGTGCACGCCGTGGGATAGCAGCCGGGGACCGCGATTCGCCGCGCCCTGGACAGCGACTCGCGGCCCTTGTGTCCCAGCGAGAGCGGCAGCTCCGGCAGCCCGTAGGGCCAGGTGCCGGCGTGGCTCGTGCCGTAGAAGCGTTGCCACTGCTGCGCATCCGCCAAACGGAAGTCCGCACCGCAGTCGATGACGATGACCTCGTCCGCCAGCTGGTCCACGATCGCGGCAGAGGCGCCGTGGGGCAGGGCAAGGAAGACGACCTCGTGGCCGGCCAACGTCTGGGCAGTGGTCTCGACGAGCACCCGGTCGGCAAGGGGGGTGAGGTGCGGATGGATGGCACCCAGCCTGGTACCCACGTTGGATGAGGCCGTCAGGGCTCCCACCTCCAGGTCCGGATGTGAGAGCAGCAGGCGCACGATCTCTCCACCGGCATAGCCGCTGGCTCCTGCTATCGCCGCCTTCATCATGCGCATGACTATACACATCGGTGGGAATGTATGCATCTCAGCGCCAGGGTGCGGACAGTTCCTCAGGTGACAACAGATGGTTCTCGTCCGCGGGCCGGCCACTGCTCGGTCACCTCGAGCGACCTGGCCGTCGCCAGGCCCCGGCAGACCCGATCCCGGCGGCACTCCGCCGGCGGCCAAACGCGTCTCGCGCGAGCCGGCCCACGGCATGCCCGTCGTCGGCCAACGCCCCAGCGATGACCGCCCCGATGCCCCGAGAGGCACCGGTGACAATCGCGACGCGATCCGGCCCGGTCACCTCAGGCTCCGCGCTGGACCGCGCCTACCGCGGTCGCGGCAATCGCGATCGCCCGGTCTCGAAGGCCGTTGACCTCTCTGGTGGTCAGGGTGCGTTCCGGTGCACGGAAGACCAGTCGATAGGCCAGGGACTTGCGGCCGGGGTCGATCTGGTCGCCGCGGTAGATGTCCATGAGCCAGACCGACTCGAGCATCTCGCCCGCCCCCTGCCACAGAGCCGACTCGAGGGCAGCGGCGCTGACCTGCTCACCGACGACGAGGGCCACGTCGCTCTGCGCCACCGGATAGGTGGACAGCTCGCGGACCTGGACGGTGACGTCGCTGGCGACCGTGAGGACATCGACGTCCAGCTCGCCGGCGCAGGTGCGTGAAGGAAGGCCGAGCGCAGCCACCACCTTGGGGTGCAGCTCTCCTGCGTGACCGACGAGCGTTCCATCCGCCAGCTCCAGTCGTGCACACCGGCCGGGGTGCCACGGCGCCTGGTCATCGGCGGTGACCACGAGGTCCACAGCCAGGGCGGAGGCGACCGCCCTGGCAGCGCCGACAGCATCGGTCCAGTCAGCCGGACGGCCAGGTCCCCACCACCCGGCGGGGTCGCAGTCGCCGGTGAGGGCGAACGCAACTGTGTGCGGCTGTGGAGGAACGGCCGCCATGATCTGGGCAAGGGTCACGTCATCGGGACGTTGATCGGTACCCGGCACCGGCGCGGCCTGTGGTTCCCACAACGGGCGGGTGACCAGACCCATCTCGAAGATGGAAGCGTCGCGCGCCCCTCGAGAGACGTTGCGACGCAGCGCCTCAACCATGGTCGACAAGACGGAGGTCCGCATCAGCGGCGCCTCGTCCGAGAGGGGGTTGGCGATCCGCACGGTCGTGCGCCGTGGGTCGTTGACCTCCAGGCCCAGGTCGTCGTGGTTCTTTGCCGACACGAAGGGATAGGTCAGCACCTCGACGAAGCCCTGCTCGGCCAGGGTATTGGCCAGGACCCGCCGCACCCGCTGCCCGTGGGTCAGTCCGCGCCCATTGCCCGCCTGGGGAAGCACCGACGGGATCTGGTCGTAGCCACGTAGCCGGACAACCTCCTCGGCGAAGTCAGGTCCGTTGGTCAGATCTGGACGCCAGGGCGCAGGGAGCACGGAGAGCACTGGAGAGGCGGACCCTGAACCTGCCGGCTCAAGAACGTCGCACCCGATCTCACGCAGGGCTTCGATGACCTCCTGGCGTGTGTACGGCAGGCCGATCAGCCTGGCCGGGAGGCTGGGGTCGAGCTCGAGACGGGAGCGCGCCGGGCGGTTATCGACATCTGTGACGCCCTCATCAGCGACACCGCCGCCGAACGCCAGGAGCAGGTTGACCGCCATCTGCGCAGCGACGTCGGTGATGTCAGGGTCCACTCCGCGCTCGAACCGCTTGGAGGCCTCGGTCGCCAGCTTGTGCCGACGCGAGGAACGCGCCACCGTGGTCGGGTCGAAGTGCGCCGCCTCCACCAGCACATCGGTGGTGGATGGGCCAACCTCCGAGGTGGCACCGCCCATCACACCGGCGATGGCCAGCACAGCAGTGCCACTGTCGGTGATCAGCAGATCCTGCGGGTACAGCGTTCGCTGCACGTCATCGAGGGTCTTCAACGTCTCACCGGCCTTCGCGCGGCGCACCACGATCGGCCCCTTCAGGGTCGAGACGTCGAAAGCGTGCAGCGGCTGACCCAGGGCGAGCATCACGTAGTTGGTGACATCGACGGCCAGCGAGATGGGTCGCATCCCCATCTGAGTGAGTCGCTTCGCCATCCAGGGCGGCGAGGGCGCCGAAGCATTGACTCCACGCACCACCCGCGCCACGTATCGGTCGCAACCCGCACGGCCGTCAAGGGGCCCGTCGTCGGCCAGCTGCACGCCATACCCGCTCGTGTTGGCCGCCGCTGACGCAATCGCGGCGGGATCGCGGAACGTTCCGCCCGTGGCGTGGGCGTACTCACGAGCCATGCCGCGCATGCTGAGGCAGTATCCGCGATCCGGGGTGACGGTAACCTCGACGACCTCGTCGGCCAGGCCGAGCAGCTCGATCGCGTCGTCGCCTGGGGCCAGCCTGGCCGCGTCGTGCTCGCCCAGGAATGTCTGCAGCACCACGATGCCTTCAGTGGCATCAGGGCCAGAGCCGATACCAAGCTCGGCGGCGGAGCAGATCATGCCGTGGCTGACATGGCCGTAAGTCTTTCGGGCTGCGATGGCAAAGCCGCCGGGCAGGAGCGCCCCGGGGAGCACGACGACCACGAGGTCATCGAGCGCGAAGTTCTTGGCGCCACAGACGATTCCCTGAGGCGTGCCCTCGGCGAGCCGCTGACCGTTCTGGCCCACGTCCACCTGACACCAGCGGATCGTCTTGCCGTTCGTCTGCGGTTCCTCGACGAGCTCCAGGACCCGGCCAACGACGAGGGGACCGCTGATGTCGCCACCGTGCAGGCCCTCCTCCTCCAGGCCCATCCTGACCAGGCTGGCGGCGACCTCGCGACCGGTCGCGACCGGCGCACCCTGCACGTACTCGGTAAGCCACGAAACGGGCGCCCGCATCAGATCTCCATCCCGAACTGCGTGCTGAACCGCACGTCTCCCTCGACCATCTCTCGCATGTCCTTGACCCCGTGACGCAACATGAGGGCCCGCTCGATACCCATGCCGAACGCAAAGCCCGTGTATCGATCCGGGTCGATGCCACAGGCCTGGAACACGTTGCGGTTGACCATCCCGCAACCACCCCACTCGATCCAGCCGGTGCCTCCACAGGTGCGGCAGTGCTCGTCCGAACCGCCGCAGATGAAGCACCGGAAGTCCAGCTCGGCACTGGGCTCGGTGAAGGGGAAGTAGGACGGACGCAGGCGCGTCTCCAGACCCTGCCCGAACAGCGCCTCGACAAGGTGGTCCAGGGTGCCCCGCAGGTGCGCCATGGTCAGGCCTTCGGCGACCGCAAGCCCCTCGACCTGGTGGAACACCGCAGAGTGCGTCGCATCAAGCTCGTCGGTACGGAACACCTTGCCGGGACACACGATGTACAAGGGCAGCCCGCGCTCGAGCAGCGAACGGACCTGAACCGGGGAAGTATGCGTGCGCAGGACCAAACCGGCATCGGGGGGGTCGACGAAGAACGTGTCCTGCATCTGACGTGCCGGATGGTCGACGCCCAGGTTCAGGGCATCGAAGTTGAACCACTCGGACTCGACCTCGGGCCCCTCGGCGATCTCCCAGCCCATGGCAACGAAGATGTCGCCGACCCGCTCGGAGATCAGCTCGAGAGGGTGTCTGGCGCCCAGCCGCCGGCGAGCCACCGGCGCAGTGACGTCAACGGCCTCCTCTACGAGCAACCGCGCATCGCGCTCAGCCTCGAGCTCGGACTGACGTTCGGCCAGCGCCCTGGCGACCCGCCCGCGGGCCATCCCGACCCGCTTGCCTGCCTCGGCCTTGCCAGTCGGCGGCAAGGCGCCGATCTCGCGGTTGGCCAGGGACAGGGCACTCGCGTCGCCCTGATGGGCCAGACGGGCGCTCTTGAGCGACTCGAGAGAGTCAGCAGCGGCAAAGGCCTCCAGCGCCTCGGCGACGGCCGCCTCAATCGCAGCCGGGTCGAGCGCGGCGACCTCGACGGGGTCATAGCTCTTGTTGGTTCCAGACATCGCTTTCAATCGTTTCGGGTATGGGGTCGAACAGGTGGTGAATCTGCTGGAGCTGCGCGCACGCGAGGGTGCCGCGAGGCGCACGGGTGAGTCTAGAGGCCCGCCCTGCTTGTGCGGCGATGTGTCGAGCGGTCAGCCGACACCTTCGGGGGCGCCTGCAGGCAAGGTGAACCGGAACTCGGCCCCACCTGACACAGCCTGGCCGACGCCGACCTTCCCATCGTGGGCCTCCACCAGTCCTCGCACGACGTACAGACCCAGACCGGTGCCGCCGCGGCGGGACCGGTGCCAGAACCGGGTGAAGATCATCGGGTAGTTCTCGGGGGGGATGCCCTCGCCCTCATCGCTGATCGTGACCGCGACAGCGTCGCCGCCATCTTGCCGGGCCGGAGCGACGGTCAGAGTGACGGTCCCCTCCCCATGGCGCACGGCGTTCTCCATCAAGTTCGCCAGGATCTGGTCGAGCCGGTCGGGGTCGGCCCACACCTCGGGCAACGCTGACTCATGCCCGCTGAGAGCGAACCGCTCGCGCTCGTAACCGCTGGCGACGAATCGCTCGATGTGCCGCTCAATCGCCGCGTAGACATCGACCGGCTGTTTGCGCACCTGCAGCCGTCCGGCGTCGATGCGCGAGATGTCCAGGAGCTCGGTGATCAGCCGGGTAACGCGGTCCGCGTCGGCCTCGATGGTCTGCAGCATCAACCGCTTCTGGTCGTCGGTGAAACGGTCCCAGCGGCGAAGAAGAGTCGAAGAAAAGCCCTTCACCGAGGTCAGCGGCGAGCGCAGCTCGTGAGCAACAGTGGAGATCAGCGCGGAGCTGTTGGCCTCCGCACGGCGGCGCGCCTCAGCATCACGTATCGCCACGACAACCTGACTGACCGGCATATTTCGTCCGGGGCGCACGTATTTGGCGGTCACCAGTACCTCATGCAGTCCGGGGATGATCAGCAGCTTCTCGCGGTGACCGGTGCGGATAGCCAATCCGTTCCAGGGATCGGTGGCGTCCCACCAGGAGCGACCGTCGTACTCCTGCAGGGGAATCGCCTTTCGGATGTCCTGGCCCAGCAACTCCGAGGCGGGGGCTCCGATGATACTGGCGGCCCGGGGGTTGACGTAGACGAGGAGCGCTTGGTCGTCCGCGACCAACAGCCCGTCGGGGTGGTGGTCACAAATGTCGGACAACCACCCGACGGAACTCTCGGCAGCCGATCCTTTGGCCCCGTGTCCCATACTGAGACTTTATCGAATGCGGGAGCGTTTCTGCACACTTGCCGACTGGTATAAACACAGCGTCGCGGCCATTGCGAGGTTCAACGACTCGGCCTTGCCGTAGATCGGGACCCGGACCACCGTGTCGCAGGCCGCCCTGACGTCGGGCTCGAGACCCCATGCCTCGTTGCCCATCACCCACGCGTGAGGCCTGGACAGGTCGATGTCACCCAGGAGCATGTCCCCGCTCGCGTCGGCCGCCAGGAGTGCCAGACCGGCGGCGCGAACCCGGTCCAGAAGTTCGACGATGGGCACCCCGGTCACGATCGGCAGGTGGAACAGTGACCCGACCGTAGACCGGACCACCTTCGGGTTGTAGATGTCGACGCTGGAGTCGCTGAGCAAGACCGCATCGGCTCCGGCCGCATCCGCGCCACGAATCACAGTGCCGGCATTGCCCGGGTCACGGACGTTGGTGAGGATCACCAGGAACCTCGGCCGCGCATCCAGCACCGCGCCGAGGTGCACATCAATGGGCCGACAGACGGCGACCACTCCCTGGGGGACCAACGCGTCGCTCATGGCGACAAGGACCTCGTGGCTCACCTGACGGATGGACAGACCCGCTGCCTGGGCCGCATCCAGCAGGGTTGCCTGCCGGGAGACCATAAGCGGGGCGCCCGCCGGTGCCTCGAAATACAGATCCTGAACCGTCTCCGGCCGGTGGGCCACGACCTCGCGAACAGCCTGCGGACCCTCGGCAAGGAAGAGTCCCTCACGCTCACGCACAGCGCGCCGGCTCAACGCCCGCACGGACCTGACCCGGTCGGAACCGATATTGGTCAACATCTGATGGTCAGAATTGCGGGGCGTCGAAGCGGCGCGCTGAGGTGGTGCGTTGACTCAGGCGGCGTTGTCGGCGACTGTCTGCGCCGGCGCATGGGCCCGAGAGATCTCGACGAGCGCGGCGAAAGCGGCGGCGTCGCTGACGGCCAGCTCGGCCAGCATCCGTCGGTCGACCTCTACCTCGGCAGCCTTCAGGCCCTGGATGAAACGGTTGTAGGTCATGCCGTTGGCGCGGGCGCCGGCATTGATCCGCTGGATCCACAGGCGACGGAAGTCACCCTTGCGAGCGCGACGGTCACGGTAGGCGTAACCGAGTGAGTGGGTGACCTGCTCCTTGGCCTTGCGGTACAGCCGCGAACGCTGTCCGCGATAGCCGCTGGCGCGCTCGAGAACTACCCGGCGCTTCTTGTGGGCGTTTACCGCCCGCTTCACGCGTGCCACGTGAGACTCCTTGCCTTGATTTTCGTACTACGAGTGTGACTGGGCCCTGAGTTGGTCTGAACCCTGAGTTTGTTTGACCCTGAACTTGTCTGACTACTTGCCGAGAAGCTTCTTGATCTTCTTGGCTTGGGGCTTGTTCAGCTGCACGTCGTTCGCGATCGAGCGGGTCTTCTTCGAAGACTTGTGCTCGAGCAGGTGGCGGCCACCGGCCTGCTCACGCATGACCTTGCCGGTGCCCGTGAGGCGGAAGCGCTTCTTG
>Ga0208079_1000821_pt1 | contig 16933 bp, 11 predicted proteins | sample NGESurdeep092012_5_FD_184474 | JGI IMG/M metagenome (GOLD analysis project Ga0208079, IMG submission 184474) | Arctic peat soil microbial communities from Barrow, Alaska - NGEE Surface sample 210-2 deep-092012 (SPAdes) | ecosystem: Environmental > Terrestrial > Soil > Wetlands > Peat ... | reverse complement strand
CGCCTTCGTCGCAGAGCCGCTTACCTTCCTGAACCGACCCGGCGCGCGCTTTGGCTAGCCCGGCAACACACGCGGCAGCGGCTTGAAGCGGTTTGGTGGCGGATTCCATGTGGAGAACTTTTTGAGCCAGCGCGACCGCTTCGGGGAAGAGGTTGCGGCTCAGCGCCATCTCTGCCCCTAAGCCTGCAATCAGGCTGGGGAGAAGTATGTCGCTACCCTGCTGAGCGGACAGAGTCCGCGCTTCCGCGAGCACTTTTTCCGCGTCCGGATACCGGCCCAACCGCCACAATATCTTGGCCTGATTCAGGAGACCAAGACCTATGGAGGCGCGGACTCGTAGCTGGCTTGCGAGCTCGTAATGATGTTCGTAATGCCCGAGCGCTTCGGGCCAGCGGTCGAGTTGGAACAGCACAGAGGCGACGCCTTGCTCCGCGGTCATCATCTGACGCCGGTCGTCGGCAGCCGCGGCGAGCGAAAGGAGTTGCTCGAATTCGGTGCGAGCTTCACCGTAGTTACCCAAGTCGCGGTGCGAGCGCGCGAGTACGGTCAGGGCGAAAGAGGTTTCCAACAGGAAACCGGCCTGGCGGTAGTACGCCAGGGCTGGTTCGACTTCTTTCAACGCAGCCTGAGCGTTGCCTTGTCGCTGGAGCGCGTCCGCCAGTTGGAGACGGGCGCGAGCCTGGTTGCGATGCAATCGAAAGCGGCGCGCCAGGTCAATGGCTTCCTTGTAACTGCTCTCTCCGCCCGCGTAGTCTCCACGACCAGCCCGGGCAATGCCCAAATCGGTGAGCCCCCGGGCGGCGAGGTTGGCTAGCCCCGATCGGCGAGCTCTCTCCACGGTTTCAGAAGCAATCTGCTCGGCGCTTGCGGCGTTTCCCTCCAAGTAAGTCACCACCCCGAGTTGGAGCGTTGCCGCGATCTCCTGATGCTCGGTCGAAATGGCGCGCGCCAGTTGGATCGCTTTTTCGACCGCGGCGCGAGCCTCGGGAAGCTTGCGAAGTGCGCTGGCGAGCAGACCGCGTTGGAAGAGAACCTCCGCCTGGCCCTCGGTGTTGCTCAATGCCTGGTACAGCGCATCGGCCTGGTCGAACTCGGCGGTGGCAGCGTCGTACTTTCCCTGGCGTGAGCCCAGGAGCATGGCGGCGCGGAGGTGGGCGGCCGCGTTCTGCGGGTCTTGACGGGCGGCCTTGCGGTACTCTTCGAGCGCCTTGGCAACTTCGTTGTTCCGCTCGAGGGATCTCCCCAGGTCGACCAGAACCTGCGGCACCTCCGCTTTCGCGACCTTTCCCGCAAGCTCCGTGTAAGCGGTGATTGCGCCCGGGTAATCGCCTAGCAGCGTGCGGTGAATGGCGTCGACATAGAGGGCGTCAGCCTTCCGGGCCGGGGGATGGCTGGACTGGCCGTCCAGCGCCAGCAACATCTCCTCCTTGGCCCTCTCGGAGTCATCCAGTTCGTTCCAAGATTCAGCCAGGCGCGCATGGGCGAGGGCAAAGCCGGGGTCGATGGAGACAGAGCGCTCTAGCGCGCGGGCAGCGCGGTAATACGTGGCATCGCGGAGCGCAGCCGTACCGGTCTGGTACCAGCGGAGGCCTTCGGGAGACGGCTGATTGCGCGAGCGCCGCCACTCCCACCACCCGATTGGGCCGCCGACCAGGAGAACCACGGCGGCAAGCGCCGCCACCAGCCGGCGACGGGTCACCTTCGGCAGAGCGACCGAGGCACTCGGCGCCTCGCCCTGGAGCGCCTTGATGAAGTGACCTGGCCGGGCGAAGCGGCGATCGGGGTCGGGGTCGAGGGCGCGTAGAATCGCCTGCTCCCACTTCTCGTCCAAGTCCGGCGCCAGAGTTTTAGGCGACGGCGCCGGACCCTTCGAGCGCAGAATGGCTCCGGCCAAGGGCGCATCGGCGGCGAAAGGCAGCACGCCCGTCACCATCTTGTAGGCCACCGTGCCAAAGGCATAAACGTCGGAGGCCACCGTGGGTGCTTCGCCAGCCAGCAACTCCGGCGCCATGTAGTCGAGCGTGCCCATCAGGGTCCCGGTCAGGGTCGCGGTGGTTTCACCGGACGGCGCGCAACTGCGGGCCAGACCGAAATCGGTGACCACGGCGCGCGTGCCCCCGGCGGCAGGGACCAACATCACATTCGAGGGCTTGAAGTCGCGATGGATCACGCCGGCGCGGTGGGCGGCGTCGAGCGCCTCCGCCGTCTGGGAGAGGATGGGGAGAGCTGCTTCCGCGGACAGACGCCCCTCACGATGGAGCCGGGCGCTCAGGGTCTCGCCCGGCAGGAATTCCATGGTCAGGAAGACGGTGGTGGCCGGGGCCGATGCGTCGGCGGGGTGGCGCGCCAGGTCGAAGATACGGCATACGTTGGGATGGGAGACCTTACGGGAAAGCTGGATCTCCTGCTTGAAGCGGGCGAGCATACGGCCATCGGAGGCGATGGCGGGCAGCAAGGTCTTGACGGCCACAAGTTCCTTCAGTTCCAGGTCTTCGGCCTGGTAGACCTCGCCCATGCCGCCGCGGCCTAAAAGGCGGACGATGCGATAACGGCCGGACACCAATTGACCGGGCGGAAAGACCGGCTGATCAAGCGCCGGTTCCGTGGCCGTGGCCGCGGTCGCTTCCCAGGGGGAGCGGTCGAGCATGCCGCCGCGGGCGTGCTCCCCGACCATGCGGAGGACGTCGGAGCACATTTCGGCATCCTGGCCGCACTGGGCGCGGACAAAGGCTTCCGCCTGGGTGGGCGGCTGGCCGCAAGCCGAATGAAAAACTTCGAGTACCCTCTGCCAGCGCTCGGGTGTCATTTCGGTGTTTTGGAGAGCTGGCCTTGCAGCCAGGCGCGGGCGGCGCTCCAATCGCGCTTGACGGTGCGAACGGAGACCTGCAGCACTTCCGAGGCTTCCTCTTCGGTCAAACCGCCGAAGTACATCATCTCCACGACGCGGGCCTGGCGGGGGCCCCACTCCGCGAGGCGAGTCAGGGCCTGGTCGAGGATGAGCAACTGTTCGACGTGCGGGCTGGCGGCAGCCATGAAGCTGTCGAGATCCACTTTTTGCCGTCCCCCGATCCGTTTGCCGGCAGCGCGTTGGCGGGCGTAGTCCACCAGGATCCGGCGCATCACGGTGGCGGCAGTGGCGAAGAAGTGGGCGCGGTTTTTCCAATCGATGGCGCTATCGGAGATCAGGCGCAGATACGTCTCGTGGACCAGGGCGGTGGGTTGCAGCGTGTGGTCGGGCCGCTCCCGGCTCATGTAGCGGCGGGCCAGCGCGTGTAAGTCGTCGTAGACCAAGCCGACCAGCCGGGTCTCGGCGTTGGGGTCGCCGCCCTTCATGGCGGTGAGCAGTACCGTGATTTCGCCGCCGGAAGCCACTACGTACTCCTGATTGGAATGGAGCGATTGTACCGCAGAGCCAATGATAGTCTAACCGGATCTCGAGCGTGGCGTTGGCGGACGTGGCACTACGGCGCCGCGGACGCCGTGCGCGGCGAGAGAGGCGTCGCACGAGCGCCTCCACTTGGGCGTGGGAGCGCAATCGGGGATCGAAATCTACCAGTACGGAAGTGTAGGCCGGGTGCAGATTGAGGATGCCGCGGACGCCTAGGAGGCAGCGAGCCAGGCGCGCGACGGCGAGGTGGGCGTCGAAAGAAATCTCGTCGCCGAAAGAGAGCAGGAGTGAGCGGTCGCTCGCCGGCCGGATGGTCACTTGGTCAATGTCTCAGGGTAGCAAGTTCCGGTTGGCGATGCCCGGGTCGCCCATCGATTCCGGTCAATCTCGCCGGCCGGGATCGGCGCTGTGCGGCGACGGCCGGTTTTGAACGTGGCTACCCTAACGGACATTCATACGCATCCGGTCGCGGCCAGAGAGAACCAGCGCCAGGAGGAACTGAGGGGCGTCTGGCTCGCCTCCTGCTCGCCGGAGCCCGCGAAGCTACTGATTTCCTATGATTGCGGCGGAGCTAGTGAAGCCACTGGATTTCGGGCGCGCCTTCGAGGAAAATGTGGGAGTGATATCTCTGCGTACCGCTTTTCTCTGCCTCGCCGCCGTTCTCGCCGGATTGGCGCAGCAGCCCGGTCCGGCGCTCTCCGTGGATGCCAACGCCGGACGGCACGCGATTTCGCCGGATATTTACGGGATCAATTTTTATTGGGATCTGGGGAGCGGCAACACTCCGCAGAATGCGGCGCTCGCGGCGGCGGCGGCTCTCGATATCCGCGCCACCGGGCGGCGCTGGGGCGGAAACAGCACCAGCACCTATCACTGGAAGTTCGACGTGGACAACCTCGATGCCGACTGGTTTTACGAGGTGCTGCCGGATACCAGCGTGAATGCCGCGAAGTTGCCGGACGGATCGTCTTTCAATCAGTTCGCGGACCAGGTGCGGGTGAGCGGCGGCAAAATCGTGGGGACCATCCCGGTGCTCGGCTGGCTGCCGAATGGTCGCAAGGAGATGTGCAGCTTCGACATCAGAACGTATGGCAGCCAGTGCAAAGTAGATCCCTACGCCCAGTACCACACCGCGAAATGCGGCAACGGCATCGTGTACGATCCCGCGTGCGGCGATTCTTCGGTGAACGACGGCAAGGGTCCCAAGAATCCCGTCTACATTAAGAACGATCCCACGGACGCGTACGCGCAATCGGATGAGACCTTGCAGGCCGACTGGGTGCGCTATGCGGTATCGCGTTATGGAAAAGCCAACCAGGGCGGCGTGGCCATCTGGTGCCTGGACAACGAACCGATCTGGTGGGACACCATGCACCGCGACATCCATCCCGATCCGTACACGTACGATGAGGTACTGGCGCTGGATATCAAATATGCGGAGGCGATCAAGCAGGGCGACGCCACGGCGCTGGTGTCGGGACCGGTGGGCGACAACTGGGCGTCGCTGTGGTTTTCCAAGAAGGACATCGTTGCGGGACAGGCGCGCGGCAATTACTGGTCGAACGCGGTGGACCGCAACGCGCACTCTGGCGTGGCGTTTCTGCCCTGGTATCTGCAGCAGATGCGAAATTACGAGCAGCAGCACGGCGTCCGGCTGCTTGATTACCTGGATCAGCACGCGTACCTGGCGCCTGCCAACGTGGCATTCTCGAGCGCCGGGAGCGCCGCCACGCAGGCCCTGCGCCTCGATTCGACGCGCGTGTTTTGGGATCCGGCATACGTGGTGACCGGCGATTACTGGATCAAGGACGTGGAGAACAACGGGATTCCGGTGGCTCCGCGCTTCATTCCGCGGCTGCGCGAGATGGTGGCGCAGAACTATCCGGGGACGAAGATGGCGCTCACCGAATACAACTGGGGCGCGCTCGACAACATCAATGGCGCCCTCGCGCAGGCCGATCTGCTGGGCATTTTCGGACGCGAAGGACTGGACGCGGCGAACCTGTGGGGACCACCGAAGCCAACCGACCCGGGCGCGCTCGCGTTCAAGATCTACCGAAACTATGACGGCATCGGCGGAACATTCGGCGAGACCGGCGTGCAGGCCACCAGCGCCGACCAGAGCAAGCTGGCCCTCTATGCCGCCGTGCGGTCGGACTTGAACCTCACGCTGATCGCGGTCAATAAGACCGCCGACGATCTTTCGAGCCTGGTGAGCCTGGCGAACTTTTCCCCGGGCGCGGCGGCAAAGGTCTGGCAGTATAGCGCGGCGCAACCGAGCGCGATCGTGGCGCAGCCGGATGTCCCCGTGAGCGGCCACAGCATCGGCATGGTGTTCCCGGCGAATTCGATTACGCTGCTGGCGATTCCGCCGGTAGCGCTGCCGGTGGAGCGGCCGTTTGTCACGGCAGTCACCAATGCGGCATCGTACGATTCGGCGATTGCTCCCGGACAGATGGTGGTGGTGTGGGGGAGCCATATGGGTCCGGACAAGGCGGTGCCGCTAGAGCAGGACAGCAACGGTCTGGTGAGCAGCACGGCGGGTGAGGTTCGCATTCTGTTTGACGGTATTCCGGCGCCGATGGTGTATGCGGTATCGACCCAGTGTTCGGCGGTGGTGCCGTACTTCGGCGCCACCAAGACGACGACGCACGTCCAGGTGGAGTACAAGGGCGTGCGGTCGGAGCCGGTCGAGGTCGCAGTCGGAGCGACCGCGCCGGGACTGTTCACGATGGACTTCAGCGGCAAGGGGCAGGGTGCGATTCTGAACGAAGACAATGTCACGCGGAATTCGGCATCGGCGCCGGCGCGCCCTGGGTCGGTGGTGGTCTTGTGGGGCACGGGTGAGGGCATCACGGATCCTCCGGGCGTGGACGGCCGGCCGGCAGTGGACGTGCTGCCGAAGCCGCTCGGGCCGGTATCGGTCGAGATCGGTGGATTGCCGGCGGCGGTGGAGTACGCGGGCGCGGCTCCCGGCAACATACCCGGGCTGCTTCAAATCAATGCGCGGATTTCGCAGGATGTGACGCCTGGGGATCGGGTGCCGCTGCGGGTGAAGGTGGGAAATCGAACCAGCCAGGAAGGCGTGACGGTGGCAGTGCGATGAGTGGCGCGGTAAACGCGATTGCTCGCGCAGCGGTTTTCCTAACGCTCGTGGCGCTCGGGACCGCACAAGCCGCGGATGTGTTGGGCAGCGCGAATGCGGCTTACGCGCGTCGCGGCAGGCGCCAGCGGCATCAAGGCTGCAATTTGCGCTGCCGGCTGGTCTGCTGGCCCGGGTTCGCGAACGCCTTCTGTATTAGCGAGGACCAAACGCGCCGCAAGCTGGTAACCGCCTGCAAGAAAGCCGGCATTCCCCGATTAGGTTGGCACGCCTTCCGGCGCTATTTTGCAACGCAGACAGACCGGAACGGCATGCGCCCATTGGACCGGCAGAACAGCCTCGGTCACGCCAGCCAAGAGATGACGGCCCACTACACCACCGAGGATCTGGAGCGCAGACGGCCGGCGGTCAAGGCCATTGCAAAGGGTCTCTTCAAAGAGAGGCGATAACCAAGCCGTCACCAGCCCAACCAAACCTAGATGCGTGAGAGGCCCGTCCGACGGGGCTTTCGATGAGAGAAGGGATCTTGGGAAGGGCTGGTGACGGGCGCACCCCAAGCAAGCGCGCTAGCCAGGCTGCGCCACAGCCCGATCCTGTCGGGAAGACACCCAGAGCATTTTTGCCGCACTGCAATTGGGGTGGGCGGCGAATGCTTGCTGAGCTTCTCTCAAGTTTATCGCGGAATCAAAACCGGAAGCGCACGGTTCCTTGCAGGGATCTCGGTCCGCCGGTCTGCAGGATGGGGGACAGTCCGCTGCCCGGGCTGCCGGTACCGAGCATCAAGTTCAACATCGAGGTCGATTGGCCGAATACGGCGCTGCTCAGGAACTTCACCGGGTCGCCGAAATTGGCATGGTTCAGCGCGTTGAAGGCTTCCAGGCGCACCTGAACCACCTTGCGGTCCTGCCAGTGGAACTCGCGGCGCAGGGCGAGATCCACCTGCCCCATACCGAAGCCCGGGATTGAGTTGCGGCCCAGCGTGCCCTGCGTGCCGGCTGGGGCGGCTTGAAACGCCGCCCGGTTCAACCGCTTGCCGCCGGGGGCGGACGCATCGTCGAGCCAGATCGGCTGATTGAGGATGCGGTCGGGACGGAACGCGTTGGCCAGCGCGATGCCCTGGTATTGCTCATTGAGCAGCACGGAGATCGGAAAGCCGCTGCGCCCGCGCACCAGCGAATCGATGGCCCATCCGCCGAGCCACCGCGCCACGCCGGTGGGGCGCACGGGGAGTTCGTAGGTTAGCGCGGCGGTCAGGGAGTGGCGCAGGTCGAAATCGCTGGAGGCGTGATCGCGCGCGGCGTTGGAGCCGGGACCCGCCCACATCAGAAAGGCATCGCTCGAATCGTTATCCAGCGAGTGCGACCAGGAGTAGGACACCAGCGACTGAAAACCTTGCAGCACTCTACGGCGATACTGCACCTGCAAAGCCTGGTATTCGGAAGCGCCGTTGTTGGTGGTGAACGCGAACAGAGCCGTCGGGGTATTGCCGGGACCGCCGACCTCGCGGCGGATCAGGCGGCGGCCGGCGGACCCGACGTAGCCCATGGAGAGGACGTCGTGCCCGCCCAGCGCCTGATCGAGCGTGAAGTTCCACTCGGTCAAACGAGGCAGCCGCAGATTGGGCGAGAAGGCGTAGCTTAGCAGCGACGAGAAGGGGGCGTGGGCGCTGTTGGTCAACTGGGTGATGCTGAAGGGCCCGCCATTGATCAGGTCGGTGGCGATGCTCATGCTGGAATCGTAGAACAGGCCGCCGCCGGCGCGAAACACGGTCCGGCCGCTCTTGCGGACGCGCCATGCCGCGCCCAGGCGGGGCGCGAAGTTTCTGTAGGCCACGGGCCAGAGCAGGCGGTTGTTGTTGCGAAGATCGAAGAAGGTTCCGGTCTGGGGATCGAAGAAGTATGTGGAGGGGTAGTATGCCATCGGCGAGGGGTTGAACTCCCAGCGCAAACCGGGCGTGATCAGGATGCGCGGCGAGATCTGCCAGGTGTCCTGCGCCCAGAGCGAGAGTTCCGTCACCTCGGTGGCGGCACTGACCGCCGCGGAACTGCCGAGCCAGAGGTTCCTCTTATCGGTGAGGGAGGTGATGTCGTCGGCGATGACGCTGAGGACGCTGGTGGCATCGCGCCGGATGGGCACCATGCGCCGGTAATCGGCGCCGAAGCGAACCGTGTGGGAACCCGCCTTCCAGGCGGTGGATTCGACGGTTTGAAACTGGCGCTGTCGGCGCGTGCCCTCGCGGCCGGTCACCACTTGGCCGACGCCGCCGATGGAAAAACGCACCAGCGCGTTGCAGGTTCCGGCGGCGGGGAACAGGAACGACGTCATCGGCTCCAGGTCGCATCCGGAAGAATTGGTCTGGCCGGCGGGCGCCCAACTGGATTGCGCGTCCGCCTGGGATTCGTTGCCGCGCAAATCGATGGTCCAGCGCGTGCCGGGACGCAGGTTGAGTCCCAGGGTCAAGCTCTGGAAACGGAGGTCCAGGCGATTGATCTGGATGCTGCCGAATTGGTTGAAGGAGGGCGAGTCGTTGTAGCGGGCGAAGACGGTGGCTCGGGACGTGAGGGCATGATCGATGCGCGCCAGGCCGCTATCGAGTTGCGAAGGCCGAACGTTGCTGCCATACCAGGCGGCGAGGCCGTTGCCCAGCGTGGGGCCGTTGGCTTGCGGGTAGAGAGCGAGAGCCGGCTGGACCCAGAACAGCGCGGCGGCCCGGGTGTCATCGGACGGCACGGGTTGGCTGGAAACGTACGACCCGCGCAGCGTCATGTGCTGGTAGGAGAGAAAAAAGAAGGTGTGGTCGCGGTGGATGGGGCCGCCGAAGGACGGGGCGATATCGTGCAGGCGCAACGGACCGCGGCGGATGCCAGAGACATTGGCGAACCAGTCGTTGGCGGCCAGCAGTTCGTGCCGGAAGCGGTACACGGCGGAACCGTGGAATTCGTTGGAGCCGGAGCGGCTGGTGAGCGCCACGTTGGCGCCCGGCAGGCGGCCGAGTTCGCTCATGGCGTTGGAGGTCTGCACGCGGAGTTCGTCGACGGCTTCGACGGGCAGAAGGGAGTCCAGGCTGCCAAAGGCGCTCATCGCGGGCAGTACGCCGCCGGTGGCCTGGGCGGGCAATCCCCCGGCGCTGACGCCGGTATTGGCGCTGGCGCCGTCCACCGTGAAGTAGTTGGCATTGGCCCGCTGCCCGTTGGCCGTGAACTGGCCGGATTCCCCGCGCGTGGCGGGGGTGACGTTGGTGCCGGGAGAGAGTTCGAGCAAACCCAAAACTCCGCGGCCGTTCAGGGGCAGGCGCTGGATGTCTTCGCGGAAGACGCGCACCCCGATGGCAGCGTCCTCCTGGCCGGGCAGCGGCGCCGTACCTTCCACCGTAATGGTCTCCTGCATGGCTCCGACGCTGAGCGTGAAATCCACCCGTGCCGCCTCCAGATTGGCCACCTTCACGTTGAAGCGGATCATGGTGCGGAATCCGTCTTTGCGCACGGTGACCTTGTAGACGCCGGAGTCGAGCGAGCCCACCGCAAACTCGCCGTCGGAGGCCGTCTGGGTGACGCGGCGGAAACCACTCTCCTGGTTGACGACGGTGATGGCGGCTTCCGGGACGACTGCCTGCGAGGGATCCAGGACGAGCCCGTGGATATAGGCCGAGCGCTGGGCCCACGCCGGCGGACTGCAAATCCAAAATGCGAGTAAGACGGCGACCAGGGGGCCGGCATTCATTTGCGCTGCCTATGGACAATCGTACGACAGAAGACAGTGGGATTGCCGGATGCGGTTTGTGAATTTGGTCGCGAAGGTACGGTCAGGGGCCGGCGAGCAGCCGCTGGCACTGTTCGGTGCGGCTGGAGATCTGCGCCAGAGCGGCGAGCAACTCCGCGGGTCCGTTGCCTGAGGAAAGCTCCGCTGGCGCGACGCCGAGGACCACGGCCAGCCTGAACCACGCTTCACTCTCAGGACTTGGCCCACCGATCTGGTCCCGCGAGCGACCAACGAAGAGTTTGCTCAGCGATTAGTGCCCGCGCCAGGAAAATCTTAAATCGGATCTTTGCGCCGGAAAGTAGTCGACACGGTCCAGAACACGCCAGCCGGAGATCTGATCACCCGCCCAGCGCTGAGAGGTTGGGTGTCATATCAGGGAGTTTTTTCGTTAGGCGAGGTGACAGCGTACGCCGTGCGTGAGGACACGGTTGACCTACAAAGCCGCATTGCTCCTGGATCAACAAGGCGGGATCAGATTGACCGCTCAACTTCAATAAGAGGCTATTTGAAATAGTGATTAGGCGCGAAGGTGTGCCGGGGTTCGTGGCCAGAGATGAACTGATTCCAGGCTTATTTCGTCTATTTCGCTCTGCTGGGGAAAGGTGCCGACTTTCCGTGACGGGCGTGTGCGAGGACTTCGGACGGCGCGGCGGGCTGAGGTGCTCGCGATATCCCACCCTATAGTTCTTTCAGGTCGTGGCTCCGTGAGAGAGAAAAAGTGAATTCGTTGGCACCCATTCGGGCGCCGCTGCCCAGTAGTCCCGATATCGGAGGTTGAACCGGATTCCTCCTCCCTGACGCCGCAGGGTTTAGAAGGGCCGATAGCTGTTACGAAACCCACCAGGAATCGGTCCACCAGCCATTAAGTTGACGCCAATGCGGGTCCTGGGGTCCCCACTGGGGACGGCGCCTTGGAAAATGCGGCGTCCGTTGAGCGGGCAGCGGGACGAGGGCGACCCGCGCGGACCAGGGAGTCCGCCCCACGTTCACGGCTTTTCACTTTTTCGAGTGCGCGACCAGGGCGTGCAAATCCAACAGGTGTTGCGGTTTGAAGGCCTTTTTCGACCATTTGAACGAGGCGTCGAATTCCACTCCGACAAAATACCCGATTTCCCGGTAGACGCAATACCGTACGTAGCCCTGGAACGCCTGTTTGGGCTCATCCCAGCGGATTTTCACACCCAACGGAATGGGCTCTTCCATTTGCAGGCAGGCCCCCGAAGCGCAAATGTCCTCCAGGATGGCTGTGGTCCCCTGCTCGCCGCCCGAACGGTCTTTCCAGCGAACCTCTACCATGTCCGCGCACATCATACGAACTTCCGATCTCCTCTCGTCCATACTTGCCTTATCGGCGGACAGAACCGCCGACTTTACACTCCGGCGGCGGCCTTCTTACTAGAAGGAGTACTATTTTCCATTATTTGCCCGCGTGACATAATCGAAGACTGACGCCATGAGAACCCTCATTGTGCTCGTGGTCGCCGCCGTGGCGCTGGCTGGGTGCGGGCACAAGAAGCGCGCCCGCGTGACGCCGCTGCCGCGTCCCTCGCGCATTCCGGTGGTGGTCCAACCGGGCGACACCGAAGAGGGTGTCGCCAGTTGGTACGGGCACCCGTATCACGGCCGCCCCGCCGCCAATGGCGAGATCTATGACATGGAGAAAATGACGGCCGCGCATCGCACCCTCCCGTTCGATACCTGGGTGAGGGTCTACGACCTTGATAACAATAGGACGACCGAGGTGCGCATCACCGACCGCGGTCCGTTTGTCGGCGGGCGGATCATCGATCTTTCGCACGCCGCGGCGCGCGAGCTGGAGCTGATCGGCCCGGGTGTGGCGCGCGTGCGCATCGAAGTCGTCCGCACGCCGCCGAACGCCGCTCCGGGGCTGTTCGCGGTTCAGGTAGGCGCCTTCCGCGACCGCGCCAACGCCGAGCGGCTGCGCAGTCAAATGGAGGCGCGCTATGGCTCGGCCCGGCTGCTTCAGCGCGCCGAGAATCCGGCGGTGTGGCGGGTTTTGGTGGGCGCGGAGACGTCGGAGGATGGGGCGAACCGGTTGGCCGAACGCATCCGCCAAGATTCAGTTGAGAAAACGTCCGCCTTCGTTGTACGTATAGATTCAGCGACGTAGAAAAACATGGCTCCGACTCCCTCGGGGTGGGCTCACGGGTTGGTGGGCCAGTCCCCGCAGATCGCTTCCGTCCGTAGACTGATTGGGAAAGCAGCAAATAACCGGCTTCCTGTCTTGCTGTTAGGGGAGAGCGGTACGGGCAAGGAGGTGGTGGCCCGCGCCATCCACGACGCCAATCCGCGAGGCCAGTTTGTGCCCATCGACTGCGGTTCGTTGGTGGGAACCCTGATGGAAAGCGAACTTTTCGGCCATGCCAAGGGCGCATTCAGCGGGGCCGTCGACAACAAGCGGGGGCTGGTGGAATTGGCCGACGGCGGCACGGCCTTCTTCGACGAGATTGGCGACCTGCCGCTCGAAATGCAGATGAAGCTGCTGCGCCTGATTCAGGAGAGCGAATTCCGCGCCGTGGGCTCGCTGCAATGGCGCAAGGTGGACCTGCGGATCATCGCCGCGACGCACCGCAACCTCAACGCCGAGGTGGCCGCGAGCCGTTTCCGGCTGGACCTGTTTTACCGCCTCAACGTCTTTGCCCTGCGACTGCCTCCGCTGCGCCACCGCAAGGAGGACATTCCCCTGCTGGTGGAGCACTTCCTGGGTGCCGGGAACACGTCCGGCCTGAGGGGGATCGAGCCCAGCCAGGAACTGTTCGAGACCTTCCACGCCTACGACTGGCCGGGCAACGTTCGCGAGTTGAAGCATTGCATCGACCGCCTGAACGCGCTCCACTCCGAAGGCGCGCTGCAAATGGCCGACCTCCCCTCCCCGCTGCGGCAGCACGGCAATATGTCCGGTCTGGAAAGGCTGTCCAGCGCCGTCACGCACTCCGATGCGGCGGCCGGTTACCTGCCCGATTTCGCCATGGCGCCGAAATCCCCGGTGATTTCCCTCCCCGAGAGCGAGCGCCACGCCATCGCCCTCGCGCTGGCCGCGACCCACGGAGGGCGCGGCAAAGCGGCGCACCTGCTCCGTATCGGCCGCACCACGCTCTACCGGAAGATGAAACAATACGGTATTGAGTAGCCCGTTTGTCTAATCCGCACAACATCGCGCTGGACGCGACCTACACCATCGGCGACGCGCTCTCCGGGGTGGGGCTGTACTCGCACGAAATCCTCATGGGCCTGGCCGGCGCGCACCCGGAGGTACGCTTCGATTTCTGTTACCGGCCGCATCGCTATCTCCGTGCGCGGCGCGCCGCCTTGCCACGGAACGCGCGGCGGCGGCTGTTGGCCGAACCGCTCGGGCCCCGCGGCGCCGATCTTTTCCACGGGCTGAACCAACGCCTGCCGCGCATCCCGATGCGCCGCGCCATCGCCACCTTCCATGACCTCTTCGTGATGACTGGCGAATACGCAACGCCCGAGTTTCGCGCGCGCTTTACCGCCCAGGCGCGTTACGCAGCCGAACGTGCCGATGCCGTGATTGCGGTTTCGGAATTTACCAGGAGCCAGGTGGTCTCCCTCCTGGGCGTGGATCCGGCGAAAGTCCACGTGGTCCACCACGGCATTCGGAATCTCGGGGAGCCCTTGGCAGGGCGGCGACCCGGAGGGTACCCCGCCTGCCCCGAAGGGGATCCCGCGGAAGCGGCCCGGGTCACCGGGGAGCTTGGCAGCGCCCCGCCCAGCCGCGAAAAGGTGATTCTGAACGTCGGCGCCATCCAGAAACGCAAAAATATCGCCCGCCTGGTGGAGGCGTTCGAAACCCTGGCGCCGCCGTGGCAACTGGTGCTCGCCGGATCCCACGGCTATGGCGCCGAAGAGATTCTGGCGCGCATCGAAAAGAGCCCCGCGCGCGACCGTATACGGGTGACCGGGTACGTCTCCGCGCCCGACTTGGCCGGATGGTACGCCCGAGCCACGGTTTTCGCCTTCCCCTCACTCGACGAAGGTTTCGGCATGCCGGTGCTGGAGGCCATGGCGGCGGGCGTCCCGGTAATCGCCTCGAACCGCTCCGCCCTGCCTGAAGTGGCGGGAGACGCCGCGATGCTGGTGGACCCGGACGACACCGAGGCGCTCCGCCAGGCACTCCTGGAATTGACCCTCAACGTGGATTTGTGCCGGGAATTGGTCCGCCGCGGAACCGCGCGGGCGCGAATGTTCACCTGGGAGAAAGCCGTCCGCGAAACCTGGGACGTGTATCGGACGCTCTTGGGCTAAACCGCCAAGCCCTTGGCAGGGCGGCCGACCCAGAGGGTACCCCGCCTCACCCAGCGGGCGGCCCAGAGGGCACCCCGGACGGGGCAAGCTGGGTTTCCGGAAAATCCTCAGCGATTTTCGTCATCGACCGCGATTTTGAGCGCGCGCAGAAAGCGGTGATCCTGGGAAGTGAATTTGATCTTGCCGGTGGCTTCAAAAGTGCGCTTGGGCTCTTCGGTTACGTCGGGCTGGTTTTCTTCCTCGTCTTCGGCGTTCTCATCCCTCCGGTTAAAGCCGATAGTCGCTTCCAATACCAGGAAAACGTCATAACCGGCTCTTTTGATTTCCCCGATTGCCTCCGCAATCCGGTCGGATTCGGAGAGGGAATCGTTAATCGCGTTTCCCAGCTCCTGCATGAGGTGCTTCAATGGCTCTTCCACAGATTCCCCTTAATAGCAGATGCGCCGGAGACAACCGGCGTTCCACCGATGGGCCCGCATCCACCCGTTCCGATTGTAGTGGACCAAACCGGGGTTCACAAGCGCGTCCCTGGTTAACAATCGGCAATTCCCTACGGGTACATTACAGGGAAAACCCCGATTTCCGCCTTTTGTTACGATGTGGGTGTGTGGAAGCATCTGACTGCGCGCAGCGGGCGGGAATTCGTCAAACATGTTGTCCCCGCCGTCCTGAAGCCGGCCCGGACCCTCTGGAATGAGGTTATCGGATTTGTTTTCTTCTGTTTGGCGGTGTATTGCGGATCTGGCATGGTACGCGCCTACCTGCAACTCAACGGTGCGCCGCCCGACCAAGCGGCCGGCCACGTGTTTCGCCTCGTTTTGTCTGCGTTAGCGACCGTCCTCATGCTGTACTTCGGCGTCACTTCCTTCCTGCGCGCCCGGAAGATTTCCCGATCATGAACGACCGTCTCGGCAACCCGGGCGAGTTCCCCTATACCCGCGGCGTCTACCGCGACATGTACCGCAGCCGCCTCTGGACGATGCGCCAGTACGCCGGCTTCGGCACCGCCGAAGAAAGCAACCAGCGCTATCGCTACCTGCTCTCGCAAGGCACCACCGGGCTCTCGGTGGCCTTCGATCTGCCCACCCAAATGGGATTCGACAGCGACCACGCGATGGCAGCGGGCGAGGTCGGCCGCGCCGGCGTGGCGATTTCCTCGCTGGCCGACATGGAGCGCCTGTTCCAGGACATTCCGCTAGAGGACGTCTCCACGTCCATGACGATCAACTCCACCGCCAGTACCTTGCTGGCTTACTACGCGCTGGTGGCGCAACGCCAGGGGGCGGAACGCCGCCAGCTCTCCGGCACCATTCAGAACGACATCCTGAAGGAGTACATCGCGCGCGGCACCTATATTTATCCGCCGCGCCCGGCGATGCGCATCATCACCGACATCTTCGCCTGGGCGGGCCGCGAGATGCCGGAGTGGAATACCATTTCGATCAGCGGATATCACATTCGTGAAGCCGGATCTACCGCCACCCAGGAACTGGCGTTCACCTTCGCCAACGCCATCGCTTACGTTGAGGCGGCGATCGCCGCCGGCCTGGCGGTGGATGCGTTCGCGCCGCGGCTCTCCTTCTTCTTCAACTCGCATAACGATTTTCTCGAGGAGATCGCCAAGTTCCGCGCGGCGCGCCGCATATATGCCCACCTGATGCGCGATCGCTTCGGCGCCAAAGACGCGCGCTCCCTGATGCTGCGCTTCCACGTGCAGACCGCGGGGTCCACGCTGACCGCCCAGCAGCCCGACGTGAACATCGTGCGCACCGCGCTACAGGCCCTGGCGGCCGTACTGGGCGGCGCGCAATCCCTGCACACCAACTCGCGCGACGAAGCCCTCGCGCTGCCCACCGAGGAATCGGCGCGCATCGCGCTGCGCACCCAGCAGATCGTCGCCTACGAATCGGGCGTCACCAACACGGTCGACCCGGTGGGCGGCAGCCAGTGCATCGAGGAACTGACCGACTCCATCGAACGCGGCGTGCACGCATACCTGAAATCGATCGAGGAGGCGGGCGGCACGCTGCGCGCCATCGAGACCGGATATATCCAAAATCAGATCCAGAATGCGGCTTACGACTACCAGCGCGGCATCGAAAGCGGCCAGCGTGTGGTGGTGGGCGTGAACCGCTTCCAGCAGGAAGAAGAGCGTGTCGTGCCGACTTTCCGGCTGGACCCGGCGCTCGAAAGGTCGCAGGTGGAGCGCCTGCGCGAAGTGCGCGCCGGCCGCAGCCGGAGCGCGGTCGCGGAGAAACTGGCGGCGCTCGAACAGGCGGCGCGCGGCAGCGGCAATCTGATGCCGCCGATCCTCGATGCCGCGGACGTGTACGCCACGGTCGGCGAGATCGCCGACCGTCTGCGCGCCGTCTTCGGCGAGCATCGGGAGGTGTAGG
>Ga0208079_1000817_pt1 | contig 16976 bp, 18 predicted proteins | sample NGESurdeep092012_5_FD_184474 | JGI IMG/M metagenome (GOLD analysis project Ga0208079, IMG submission 184474) | Arctic peat soil microbial communities from Barrow, Alaska - NGEE Surface sample 210-2 deep-092012 (SPAdes) | ecosystem: Environmental > Terrestrial > Soil > Wetlands > Peat ... | reverse complement strand
AGACCGAGGAGATCGTCCAGACCCAGGAGTGGGCCCGTCATTGCGGAGCGGTCACCATCGCCGTCACCAACGTGGTGGGCAGCCCGCTGGCGCAGGCCGCCGACCTGGCAATGGTCACCGTGGCGGGACCCGAGCGGGCGGTCCCGGCGACGAAGACGTTCACCACCCAGCTCACCGCCATGGCGGTGCTGGCCACGGCGCTTGCCCCCGACCCGAGCGCGCTGGACGCCGACCTGGACCGCGTCCCGGGCCAGATCGAGAGGCTGCTCGCCGCCCGTTCGGGTGTCGACGCCGCTGTTACCCTGCTCGCGCGCACCAACGAGGTGCTCGTCAGCGGACGTGGACTGGCGTATGCCGCAGCCGTCGAGACAGCGCTCAAGCTGGAGGAGACCTGCCTGCGGCCGGTCCGGGGGCTGTCCTATGCGGATCTCAAGCATGGCCCCATTGCGATCGTCGACCCGCAGCTCGTCGCGATCGTCCTGGCAGCAAAGGACGGGCCCATGCTCGAAGGCCTCACTGAGCTGCTGGCCGACCTTCGTTCGCGCGGGGCCCTGACCGTCGGTATCGGTGGGGACGCGGAGTTCGCCACCGCCGCCGACGTGAGCGTCGCGGGGCCGGATCTGCCCGAGACGGTCGCGCCCATCGCCCTGGTTGTCGCCGGTCAGCTGCTCGCCGAGGGCCTCGCCCGGGCACTCGGGCTGAACCCCGACGCCCCTCGCGGGCTGAACAAGGTGACCCAGACCGACACCTGAACCGGCGTCGTCATCTCTGCAACAACTACGCTGGCCTCCATGACGCAGCGGAGCTTCGTCCAGATGGGCACCGGGCTGCCTGAGTACCTTGCGACGATCGCGCTCATGGTGCCGGACTGCGTCCCCGGGACGCTTCGACGGCCGGCGGGGGAGTTGTCGTGACGTCGGGCGGACCCCTGCGGGTGGGGGTCATCGGGCTGGGAGACATTGCCCAGAAGGCCTATCTGCCGGTGCTCGCGGCGCGGGCCGACGTCACGTTATCGCTGCTGGGCCGAGATAATGACCGGCTCACCCGGATAGGACGGCAGTACGGCGCGAGTCGCTGCTTCACGCGCCTCGACGATCTGCTCGAGAGCGGAATCGACGTGGCCTTCGTGCACACCACCACCGAGGCTCACTTTGGTCTGGTCGAGCAGTTGTTGTCCGCCGGCATTCATGTGCTGGTGGACAAACCGCTCGCGCCCAGCTTCGCGGATGCCCGGCACCTGGTCCACCTCGCCGAGCGGCAGGAGCGGTCGCTCGCGGTCGGTTTCAACCGCCGCTTCACACCGGCATACGCGCCTCTGGCTCTGTTGGACCGGTCGGTGGTCCTCATGCAGAAGAACCGGGTCGGTATGCCGGACGAGCCGCGTCGCGTGGTGTTCGACGACTTCATTCATGTCGTTGACACGCTGCGTTTCCTGATGCCGCAAGGAGTGGAACAGGTCGACATCCACTGTTCGGTCGCCGACGGGCTCCTGCGCACGGTCACCCTCGGCTTGCACGTCGGGGACGTCGCTGGCCTGGGCGTGATGCATCGGGTGAGCGGCTCCAACGAAGAAGTTCTTGAGGTACTGGGGGACGGGCACAAGCACCGCGTGGTGGACCTCGCCGAGGTCTGGCGGCACGACGCGGGAGAGCCGGAGGGAGTACGTCTGGTCCGTCGCGGTGACTGGACCCCGGTGTCGACCCAGCGCGGATTCACAGCCCTGTGCGCGGCGTTCCTGGACGCCGTGCACGCCGGGCGGATCGTCTCGGCGCGCGACGCCCTTCGCACCCACGAAATCTGCGAGGACATCGTGCTCGCCGCGGAGGATGCCTGCGCGCAGTGCTGATTCGGGGATGAGCTGTGCCGCTCGGCCACGCGAGTCTGTTGGCACAGGGCACTAACATCTCTGGCATGCCCAACGTCGCCACCGCCGACACGGTCTCCCGCGAAGAGCTCCTTGACTTCCTGCGTCCCCGGCACAAGGGGATCTACGTGGCCACACGTGGCGACGGGAGGCCGCAGCTCTCCCCGGTGAGCTGCGGCATTGATCCCGAAGGCCGCATCGTGGTGTCGACGTACCCGCAGAGGGCGAAGACGCGGAATACCCGCCGCGACCCCGAAGTGAGCATCTGCGTCCTCTCCGACGACTTCGGTGGGCCCTGGGTGCAGGTCTACGGCACGGCCGAGGTGCTCGATATGCCAGAGGCCGCCGAGCCGTTCGTCGACTACTTCCGTTCTATCGCCGGGGAGCACCCGGACTGGGACGAGTACAGACAGGCAATGGCCGACCAGGGCAAGTCACTGATCCGGATCACTCCCACGAGCTGGGGCCCGGTGGCCACCGGTGGCTTCCCGCCCGAGGTCGCCGAACGTATGGGCTGAGAGCCGAGGAGATGCCTCTCGCCGTGGCGTTTCAGTGGCCGCGGCGAGAGGCTCTCAGCGTCGGTCGAGACGGGCCGACCAGGTGCGTGTGTCGCTCAGGTTGACTGTTCGGCGATCGCGAACTGAGTCTGTCCGCTCGTGTTCGCTACCGCGTCGAGTGTCTTGTCGTCGAGCAGCGCGGCGGCGGTGGAATCGAGGAACAAGCGCGCTCCGTCGGTATCGAGCACGGTGTCATCGTCTGCAGGCGTGGCGGCCAAGGTCATCGCCAGGCCACCGGCAGCTGGATCGGTAGCGATCCGCACTCCGCCGCCTTGGGGTGCCTCAGGCAGCTCGGTCAAGTTGCGAATCTCGGTTACAGCGTTTTCGGTCATGGTCAGCATGAAGTAATCCTCATCTTCTCGTGATCGTCATTGAGCGCGGCGGGGACAACCCAGAGCGACCTGCCCGCTCGCGGCGTCGTCCGTTCTACGCTTCACTTTGTCGGCTCATGAGTCAAACGGGAGGCACCGCGGTATATCGCGAGGAGGACTTTGGCGATTGTGTAAACCATTGTTGGATAAGGCGTTTCGTGGAGTCGAGAAGCGACACGCCCGGCCTGGCGGGTGCCCGGCGACGCGGATCGCGCACCTGTTCGTCGGGGGTGAGCCGTCAGTCCCGCCGGTCCCGTTTGCCGACCAGCGCGAGCCCCCAGCCGGCCACTCCGGCTGTGGCGATCAGCAGCCAGAAGAACGCAGCCCATGGACTGGCGGCGCGTGCGGCCCACGCCGCCGTCGCTGTTCCCACGACCAGCGTTGCGAGCAGCGGCTTGGCGTACCAGAAGATCATCGCCGGAACTCCCGCTTGGGGTCCGAAGACGCCGATCGGCGGCAGGCCCCGGAAGGCCGCCATCAGGTGTGTCCCGGCCAAGAGCGCCCCGGTGCCCAGCGACCAGACGAGCGCGGCTGGCCCGACCACGCCGGCCAGCGACAGTGCCGCGCCGACGACGATGGTGGTCAGGACCCAGCCCGCCATGGGCACGGCGAGATGCGCGAGCGCGGTGTCCCGGTATGGAAGGCCAAGGAGTCGAGAGGTGCCTGAGTTGTCGGCGTGCAGCCGCAGGCCCTCGCACCAGGCGCCGAAACCGAGGTGGCACAGGACCAAGCTCAACAGCGGCGCCATCGTTGGGGTTCGGGGCGACTGCAGTGACAACATCAGTCCGGCTGATCCGGCGGCAGCGAAGCCCAGCCCATAGAGCGTGGCGCCCGGCGCCCGGCGCAGCCCCAGGAGGTCACGACGGGCGATTACGGTCAACGGCCCGCTGGACTTCAACCGCACGCGTCGGGCGTGGGTCGCTGGGCGCACGGCGTCTAGACGGACCGTGCGCAGATCCCCGGCGAGGGCCGCGCCGCCCATGGTGACGTTGCTCGCCGCCTGCCGCCGCAGGCCGGTGATGTCCAACAGTGCCAATGCGTTTCGGCGTCTGGTCAGGAGCGAGGAGCCTGACCCGAGCCCGAATTCCGATCCCTGCAGCTGACCTTGTAGCCAGAGCTCGGCGACCAGCACGCCGAGGAACAAGCCGACGACAATTGCGGGCAGCAGCACGATCGGAGGGGCGGCCTTGGCGATCGCCAGCCCCGCGCCGCCGACCGCGCCGACCAGCAGGCCGCCAATCGTGGACCCACCCAGGCTCACCCGCCACTGCCGGGCGAGGGTGACCTTGCGCGGCATCGGGCTGGCGACGACCAGATCGAGGTAGGGCAGTGGTGGCACCACGGGACCATGCATCCGACCCACCAGCCGGACCAGGGCCAGGAACAAGGCTGCGAGGATCGCGGCACCAACGGCCCCGCCGGGGGTCCAGACGTGCTCGGCCATCCACTGATGGTCGATCGAGCGGAACAGCTGCTGCGCGGCGGGGACCCCGTACGACCCGGCCGCGATGACGGCGACGTACACGGGATACAGGGTGGAGCTCAGAGACGTGTCGGGTCGGTTGCCGAGGATCGCAGCGCGGACCTGACGCAGCTGGGCCTTGTCCGCACTGTTCATTCGAGCCGGATGTCGACGACGGTGTCAGCCAGAGCCTCGGTCATCGCAGGGTCGTGGCAGGCGATGAGCAGGCTGGTGCCAACTGCCTTGCGGTCCAACAGGATTTGGGTGAGCAGGTCGCGCTTGTCCGTGTCGAGCCGTTGCTCCGGCTCGTCGAGGAGGAGGATGGACGAGGGGCGGACGAGGACCATCGCGAGGTGGAAAAGCTGCTGCTGGCCTGAGGACAGCTCGTGGGGGAACCGCTCTTCCAGGTGGTCGATCTCGAGCAGCTCCAGGATCTCCTCGGCGCGATCTTCGGCGCTCTCTCCAACGTGGCCCCAGGTGGAGTCGATCAGGACGAGGTGGTCGACCAGAGTGAGGTCACGGTAGGTCGCGGGTGCGCCGATCAGCGCCGCGATCGCGGTGCGCGTGAGGTCGTGGCGTTCGTCGACCGGCGACCCGTCCAGGGTGGCCTCGCCCTCCGAGGGTGGGACGGTGCCGGCGAGGATTCGCAACATTGTGGTCTTGCCGCTGCCGTTGGGACCGCGCAGGACGACACACTCTCCAGGGCGCACGTTCACGTCGGTGGGCAGCAGCAACACTGCTTCGTCGATCCTCTTGCCGACACCCGTTGCCCGAAGCACGTGGCCGGCCGGGTCGCGCGCCGTTGGTATGGCGCTGCCTCGGCGTCCCAGCACAGTTGTCTCCCTCGGTCTCCGGCGATTCTGTCACCACCCCACCGGCTCAGTCGGTCGAACCGGTCTCCCAGATTGACTTCATCTCGTTGAACGCGCGCTCCATGATGCCCAGCATCGCCGCGTGCGCCTCGTCGGCGTTCCCGCGCTGGATCGCGCTCGCGACGTCGACATGCAGCTGAAGGGCTTCGTTGTGCGGATGCCGCGGCATCAGCCCGTACTGCGTTCGCCCGGTGAGCACCTCTTCGACCAGCGTGTTGAGCTTGGCGAACATCTCGTTGCCGGAGCTCGAGAGGACGAGCCGATGAAACTGGATGTCGAGGGTGAGGAAGGTTTCCGCATCGTTGGACTGCCCAGCGGCCCACAGCTTGCCGGCCAGTCCCATCAGCTCGCTGGCTCCGGCCAACGGTGCTCGAACCGCTGCCAGCCGCGCTGCTTCGGGCTCGATGGCAGTTCGAAGCTCGGTCAGGGATCGCAGCTGTGCAATACGTGCCGGTGAGGCCAGGCGCCAGCGGATGACTTGCGGGTCATACAGGTTCCACTCCGTCGCTGGCAGTATCTGCACGCCGATCCGGCGACGTGACGCAACCAGGCCCATCGAGGCCAGCACCCGAATCGCTTCACGTACGACGGATCGGGACACTCCGTTCTGCTCCTCCAGCTGTTCGATACGAACGACGGAGCCACTCGCGAGATCGCCGGCACAGATTGCCAGGCCGAGCAGGTCGAGGACGCGGGCATGCAGACCGGTCAGTGCGGTGCCGCGCGCGGGCATCTCGGAGGGAAGAACGAGAACGTTACGCTCCGCCGTTGACTTCGCCAGATCCGTCATGCGAAAGATCATATCGTTACCATCAGGAGGTTGCTTAGATATGCTTTATTAAGTAGCGTCGTGTCATTGGGGCAGATGTAAAGTTGCCAGGTCGAGCGTCGCAGGCAGAGTGCGGGCTCACGAGATGGGAGACACAGTGAAGCGTCATTCAGTTGTACCTGTCGCCGCCATTGCGGTAGCGGCATTCCTGGCCACGGGAGCGTTGACCTCTTGCAGCAGCGGCGGAACGCCCGCAGCGGACGCAGGGTCGAAGACCATTCGGGTGACCTTGGCCAACCACGTGTGGACCGACACCATCAAGAGCAAGCTGCCTGAGTTCGAGAAGGCCACCGGCCTGAAGGTGGAGCTGAGCCAGTACGGCGAGGATCAGCTTTCCGCCCAGTACAACGTCAAGCTGAACGCGGGCACGAACGAGATCGACGTCATGATGTACCGACCCCTGCAGGAGGGGAAGCTGTTCGCCAAGAACGGCTACCTGGCGGATCTCAGCAAAGACGTGAAGACGAACAAGGCGTGGGGCTGGGAAGATTTCCAGGCGGGCCCGGTCGGGACGACGACCTACAAGGACAAGGTGGTCGGAGTTCCGATCATCACCGAGCAGGAAGTCCTCTACTACCGCAAGGATCTGCTGGCCAAGGCCGGGCTCCAGGTGCCCAAGACCATGGACGAGCTCCAGGCTGCGGCCAAGGCGATCAAGGCCCAGAACCCCGGGATAGCGGGCTTTGTCGCCCGCACGGGAAAGTCGCCCGCGGTCACGCAGTTCTCGAGCTTCCTCTACAGCTTCGGTGGTGACTTCATCGACGAGAGCGGCAAGTCCGGTGTCGCGAGTGACGCGGCGAAGAAGGCATACGCGTTCTACGGTGGCCTGATTCGCAACTACGGCCCTGCCAACGTCAGCACGGACATGAGCTGGCCCGAGGCAATGGCCATCTTCACTCAGGGCAAGGCAGGCTTCTACACCGAAGCCGACAGCCTGTACAAGAACGCCACGGATAAGGTGAAGTCGAAGGTCGCGGACACGGTCGGGTTTGCTCCGATGCCGGCCGGGGCCGCCGGTTCAAAGGCGTACAACGTGCCGTCCTGGGCCCTTGGGGTCAACGCGGCCTCGGCCAACCAGGCCAATGCGTGGAAGTTCATTGAGTGGGCCACCAGCAAGACCATGACGCTGGGGATCCAGCAGGCCGGCGTTCCCGGTGCTCGCACCTCCGTCTGGAACGACCCGGCAGGGATCGCCACCTACCCGGCGGATCTTGCCGCGGCGATCGCCGTCAGCACCAAGAACGGAGTCGGCCACGACCGACCCCTCGTGATCAAGGTGCCCGAGTCGCGCGACATCGTGGGGGATCCCATCGTGGTCGCCATCACCGGTGGGGACTCGAACGCGGCCGCTGATGCGGCAAGTACTGCGTTCCAGAAGCTCCTGGACGCCGAGAAGTAACGGGATCGGGCGGATGTCCAACAGCTCGGCCTCGTGCTGACGTTGGCCATCCGCCCGTGACCTGGCTCGACAACTGGCTCACGTACTGAGTGCGAGGTAGACGATGATCGGCACGGTCACCACCAGGCCCACCGCGTGGAATGCCTATTCCGCATGGGCAAACCGACACCGCAAGTGGTTCTTCGCTGCACCCGCGATGATCTTTGTCGGGTTGCTGATTGTCGTCCCGCTTGCATGGACCGGCTATCTCAGCCTCACCGACTCTCAGGGATCCGTCCGCGCCGAGTCCAATTTCGTCGGGATCGCGAACTACCTCCAGGTCTTGGGCGACACCGAAAGATTCTGGCCTGCTGTGCTCCGCACGTTCACCTTTACCGGAGGCGCGGTCGCGACGGAAATGGTGTTGGGCATGGGGATCGCGCTCCTGCTCTGGCGTCCGTTCAAGGGGGAGAAATGGGTCCGCGTGGCGATTCTGCTCCCGTTGGTGGCGACTCCCGTTGCGGTCGGCATGATGTGGCGCCTGATCTTCGACCCGAACATCGGATTCGCGAACCAGCTCCTCAGCTGGTTTGGCATACCTGCGCAGCCATGGCTGTCCGGCCAGGTAACGGCGCTTCCCACGTTGATCTTCGTCGATGTCTGGCAGTGGACGCCGATGGTTGTGCTGATCCTGCTCGCCGGATTGACCTCCCTCTCGGAGGAGCCGGACGAAGCAGCCCGCGTCGACGGCGCGAATGCCTGGCAACGGTTCAGGTACGTCACACTCCCGCTGCTCAGATCGACGGTCGTCGTCGCCATCGTCCTGCGCGGCATCGACGCGCTCAAGACATTCGACATCCTCTATTCGACCAAGGGCAAAGGCGGCGGCTCATTTCACGAGGTGGAGACGCTCAACGTGTACGCCTTCGGATTGAGCTTTGACTACAACGACTATGGGATCTCCTCGACCGTTCTGATTCTGTTCTTCCTGCTCATCATCGTGCTCATGTGGATGGTCACGCACCGTAGAAAGGGAGACGAGTCATGACCGAAGCCTTGACAGCCCACGCCGTTCCGGAGCCGACGACACGGCGACGGCGACGCAAGTCGCGCGCCTACCCGATCTTTCGTGTGCTCGTGCTGACGATGACGGTGCTGCTGTTCATCGCTCCGTTGATGTGGATGCTGGTGGCGTCATTCAAGACCAATGTCGATATCTACGATTCAAGCAAGACATTCTTCTTCACCCCCACGATGGACAACTACTCCAACGTTCTCGGCCGCAACAACTACTTCGACTTCATCTTCAACAGCTTCTGGGTTGCCCTGTGGTCCACGGTGTTCTCGTTGATCCTGGGGGTGCCGGCTGCCTACGCCATGAGCCGGTTTGGCATGAATCGATCGGCGATGGTGGTGCTCATGGCCCGCATCATCCCCGGAGTGAGCCTGCTCGTTCCCTGGTACTTCATCTTCGCCAACATGCGCCTGGTCGGCGGCTTCGCTGTGTTGATCCTCTCCCACATGTTCGTCGCGCTACCGCTGATCGTGTACATCATGATGTCGTTCTTCGACTCCCTGCCAACCGAGCTCGAGGACGCCGCCCAAGTCGATGGGCTGACTCCGATCGGGGCCTTCCTGCGCATCTCGCTCCCGCTGTCGGTGCCTGGCCTTGCGACCGCGGGCATCCTGTCGTTCATCTTCTCGTGGAACAACTTCATGTTCGCCTTGGTGCTCGCCGGCGCGAACACCAAGACGCTTCCCGTGGCGATCTTCAACTTCGTGTCGTACGCCAGCATCGACTGGGGCGGCCTCATGTCTGCGTCTGTCGTCGTCACTGTCCCGATCATGGTGATCGCCCTCTTCACGCAGAAGTACATCGTGGCCGGCCTCACCGCCGGCGCGACCAAAGGCTGAACGGTGCAGTCACATTCAATGCCGGCTCGCACCATCCCGCCGATCATCATCATGGGCATGCAGGGCTCGGGGAAGAGCACGATCGGCGAGCTGCTCGCCCAACGTCTTGGCGTGCCCTTCATCGATGGCGACACCCTGCACTCGACCGAGAACAAGGACTGGATGGCTTCCGGACACGCGCTTTCCGACGCGCGACGACTGCCCTGGCTGCACGAGGTCGGTGAGCGCCTTGCGCTCGGCGACGGGGCCGGCGTTGTCGTGGCGTGCTCGGCGCTCAAGCGTAGCTACCGTGATCTGCTCAGGGAACACGCTCCGAGGATGCTCACCATCTACGCCCGCGGTGATATCAGCCTGATCCACGAACGGATCATGGCCAGAAGCCACGAGTACATGCCGTCCTCTTTGCTGCCAACGCAGTTGGAGGATCTCGAGGAACGGCAAGATGACGAACCCGGTCTGACGGTCGACATCGCGAAGACCCCCGAGCAGATTGTCGAGTGCATCATGACCATGATCTCCGAAGGAGCCACCGTCCATGAGAATTAGCAGGGTCGAGACCTTCCGGGTGGCCCCTCGGTGGCTGTTCGTACGGATCGAAACCGACGCCGGTGTCGTGGGCTGGGGTGAGGCGAGCCTTGAGGGGCACTCGGATGCCGTGCGCACGGTCGTTGCGCAGTTCGCCGAGCACCTCGTCGGTGGCGACCCCGCGTGCATTGAAGACCACTGGCAGGTCCTGACGAAAAGTGGCTTCTACCGCGGCGGTCCGATTCTTGGCAGCGCCGTGTCCGGCATCGACCAGGCATTGTGGGATATCAAGGGCAAGACCCTGGGCGTCCCTGTATACGAACTGCTCGGCGGGGCGGTCCGCAACCGCATCCGGATGTATGGCTGGGTCGGCGGCGACGACCCGAGCGGCGTCGCCGAGGCCATCCAGGCGCAGGTCGACGTCGGGATGACCGCGGTCAAGATGAATGCCTCCGGCTCGATGGGCCTGCTGGGCACGGTGGCCGAGATCGACGGCGTACTAGAGCGTGTGGCCGCGGCGCGCGAGGTGCTGGGGCCGAACAGAGATGTGGCCGTCGACTTTCATGGGCGCCTGACGTTGGCCAACGCCCGTCGCATCGCACCCCTGCTGGAGCCGTTGCGTCCGTTCTTCATCGAGGAGCCGGTCGTCCCCGAGAACTCTCACCTCATCGCGCAGCTTGCGCAGGCGACATCCATCCCGATTGCCACCGGGGAGCGGCTGTACAACCGGCAAGATTTCCTGCCCGTGTTCCAGGCCGGGATCGCCGTGGCCCAGCCTGACGTCTCCCACGCGGGTGGAATCTCGGAGGTCCGCCGCATCGCGGCAATAGCAGAGGTCTACGACGTCCAGCTCGCACCACACTGCCCCCTTGGCCCGCTTGCGCTCGCCGCGTGTCTGCAGGTGGGCTTCGCCACCCCCAACTTCCTGATCCAGGAAGAGAGCATCGGCATTCACTACAACCAGGGTGCGGAGGTGCTGGACTACGTGCTTGACAAGGCGCCGCTGAAGTTCGTGAACGGCAACATCGAGAGACTCACCGGTCCTGGGCTGGGCATCGAGGTCGATGAGGCCGCCGTGCGCGCGGCGGACGTCCGGGGGCACGTCTGGCGCACGCCGGTGTGGCGCCATGCGGACGGAGCCCTGGCGGAATGGTGACCCCGGTTCTCAGTGAGTTTCTCACCGAGCTCGCCCAAGAGCGACTGCTCGTCATCATCCGCGGTGCAGACCCGGAGGCCGCAGTTGCGACCTCGCTCGTCCTCCTCCGGTCAGGCATCCGGTTCCTTGAGGTGTCACTGGTCACGGCGGATGCGCTTGGGGTGATTGCCGAGGTGGCACGTTCGGCCCCCGACGGTGCCGTCATCGGCGCGGGCACCGTCCTCACCCGCGACGACGTGACTCGTGCCGCGGAAGCGGGTGCCCGTTTCGTGGTGACACCGGCTGTGACCGAGAGCGTGGCCGAGTCGGTGGCTGTGGGCATTCCGGTGCTGGCCGGCGCGTTCACGCCGACCGAGGCCCTCACCGCCATGCGGCTGGGGGCAGCCGCGGTCAAGCTGTTCCCGTCTGCCCTCGGCGGTCCGGCATACCTTCGAGCGCTGCGCGATCCCTTGCCTGACGTGCCCTTCGTGCCGGTGGGTGGAGTCGATGTGAGCCTGGCCGCCGAATACCTCGCGGTCGGCGCGATTGCTGTCGGAGTTGGCAGCCCGTTGGTGGGAGACGCCGTCCGCGGTGGTGACCTGGATGCACTGCGCGCTCGTGCCGCTGCGTTCCTTGCGGTGGCTCACGGATCCGGCGGCTCCGCATGACCCGCCCCGACGTCGTGACCCTGGGCGAGACGATGGTCAGCCTTCGGACGGGCACGCCGCTTCGGCTCGGTGGCACCTTGTCCATGACGATGGCGGGCGCCGAATCCAACGTGGCGATCGGTCTGGCACGTCTGGGCCACGCGGTTCGTTGGGGCGGCCGGGTGGGGGCAGACGAAGTCGGCGCCTACATCCTGCGCACATTGCGGGCCGAGTCAGTGGCCGTCGACACGGTTGTGGTCGATGCCGAACGGTTCACCGGACTCATGCTGGCCGAACGTCGCGTCGCCGACGTCTCACGAGTGAGCTACTACCGGTCAGGGTCGGCAGGGTCCGCCCTTACTGCGGCCGATGCGGCGGCGTGTCTCGCAGAGGTTCCCCGGATCCTGCACCTGACAGGAATCACGCCCGCAATCTCCGCCTCGGCAGCGGAGGCCGTCACCGAAGCCGTGCGCCTGGCCCGTCGTGCCGGAGCGCTCGTGAGCGTCGACGTCAACTACCGGGCGAAGCTGTGGGCCCCGGAGCAGGCGCGACCAGTGCTCTCCGAGCTTGTCCGCAGCGCGCACATCGTCATCGCCTCGGAAGACGAGCTCGGGCTTGTGGTGAGCGACCCGCAGGACGAGTCGGACGCGGCCGGCGAGCTCGCGGCGTACGGCGTCAACCAGCTGGTCATCAAGCGAGCCGCCCGCGGTGCGACCGTCTGGTACGAGGGTGTGGCCCACCACGCCGGCGCCATCGCCGTCCCGGTGCTTGACACGATCGGTGCCGGCGACGCCTTCACTGCGGGCTACTTGTCCGGTCTGCTCGACGGGATTCCGCCCGCCGCGGCGCTCCGCCGTGGCACTATCACCGCCGCGTTCGCCGTCGCCGCCGTCGGCGACTGGGAGGGGCTGCCCACCCGCGACGAGCTGTCCCTCCTCGACACCGAGGCGGGTGCCACGCTTCGCTGACAGAGCGGCGCGCTGAATCCCCAGGTATTCAACACAGACGTGAGCGGTAGGAGAGCTTCCATGAAGATCGACGAGGCAGGCAAGTACCCCTACCAGACGGCCTATCTGCCGTTCAACCGCCTGCCGGACGGCGACCGTGCACGACTGGTAGGAACCTCGCAGACGCCTGGTTCGGGTCCGGTTCCGTGATCCGGCACATGGCCAACCTCGAGTCCTTCCTGCCCTACGAAGGCGCGCCCGAGATGCACATCCTGACGATCGGCCAGGCGCTGACCAGCCAGGCGGCCTTCCGCTAGCCGAGCAGCAGCCCGACCAGTTCCAGGGCTGTCTCAATCTCGGGTTCGTCACCACCGAGCAGTGGCGCGTAGAGATGGACGTCGCAGATGCGCACGAGTGCCCGAGCGAGCACCTCTGGCGATGTCGTGACCTGCAGGTTCCCGTCGGCCTGCTCCCGGGCGATCACCTCGGTGGTGACACGTGCGGCGGCTGATTCGATGGCGCCCGGCATCAGAGCGAGCCTGATGAAGACCAACGGTTCGCGGTGGGTGAGCGCCCGTAGCGGAGCCGAGGCAACAACTGAACGCATTACCCGTTCGAAGACGTCGAGCAGCAGGTCCGATCCCGAACCGGTGGCTTGTTCGATCGCCTTGCGATACGTCCGCTCGGTTGCCTCTCCGAGCACAGCACCCAGCAGATCGTCGCGGTTGCCGACCCAGCGGTAGAGCGTCGCGCGTCCTACCCCCAAGGTGCCGGCGAGGGCGGACATGTCAAGCGCTTCACGTGCCAGATACACGCGGGTGGCCGCGTCGACCGCACGTCGGCGGGCGGAGCCGGATGGCATCGGGAGACCTCCTTGACTCGGCAACAGAATCGGGCGTCGCATCCGGGCCACGGCGGTTCCGTAGGCCATTGACAAACAAACGTGTGCGAGACAAACTCGCACATTGTCTCAATGCTAGACAACGCCGTTCAAGAGAGGAAGCCCAGGTCATGCCTGATGTCCAGACTGTCCGCGGACCCGTCGACACTCGCTCGCTCGGCAAGGTGCTGATGCACGAGCATGTGTTCGTGGTCGGCACAGAGATGCGCCAGAACTACCCGGAAACGTGGGACGAAGAGGAGCGGGTGGCTGATGCTGTCGCGAAGCTGACCGAGCTCAAGGCTCGCGGTATCGACACCATCGTTGATCCCACGGTCATCGGTCTGGGTCGGTATGTTCCCCGGATCCAGCGGATCAACGCGCAGGTCGATATCAACATCGTTGTCGCGACAGGTCTCTACACCTACAACGATGTGCCGTTCCAGTTCCACTTCACCGGCCCCGGACTGTTGTTCGACGTCAGCGAGCCGTTGGTGGGGATGTTCCTGCAGGACATCCGTGAGGGCATCGCCGGAACCGGGGTCAAGGCGGCGTTCCTCAAGTGCGCGATCGAGGAGGCTGGCCTGACCCCGGGTGTGGAGCGGGTCATGCGTGCCGTCGGACAGGCCCAGGTTGACAGTGGGGTGCCGATCACAGTCCACACGAGCTCACACACCCAGTCCGGTCTGGTCGCCCAGAAGGTCCTGGCTGAGGAAGGCGTCGACCTGTCCAAGGTGGTCATCGGGCACTCCGGGGACTCAACCGACCTGGACTACCTGTGTGCCGTCGCCGACAAAGGCTCCTTGCTCGGAATGGATCGGTTCGGCCTGGACGTGTTGCTGCCGTTCGAGCAGCGGGTGAACACCGTGGCCGAGCTGGCGCGGCGCGGCTACGCCGAGAAGATGGTCCTCGCCCACGATGCTTCGTGCTTCATCGACTGGTTCTCGGACGAGGCCAAGACGCAGGCGGTGCCGAACTGGATCTACACGCACATCAGCGATGACGTGCTGCCTGCGCTTCGTGAGCGGGGGGTCACCGAGGAACAGATCACCACGATGCTGGTCGACAACCCACGTCGCTACTTCGAGACGAAATGATGCGCGGGTCGTACGACGAAAAGCCTTGGCTGGCCTTGTATGACGCCGACATTCCGGCGGTGATCGAGCGAGAATACGACAATGCGCTCGACATGTTCCGGGCCTCAGCGCGTCGCGCTCCAAACGCAGCGATCATCCGGTACTTCGACGCAACGATCACCCTCGCCCAGCTCGATGAACAGTCTGATGCCTTCGCGGTGGCGCTGAGCGAGTCCGGTGTCGCGAAGGGCGATCGCCTGGCTTTGGTCCTGCAGAACATTCCGCAGTTCATCATCGCGGTGGTCGCGGCGTGGAAGCTCGGCGCGGTGATCGTGCCGATCAATCCCATGTATCGCGAGCGTGAGATCAGCACCGTGCTGGTCGATAGCGGCGCCATCGGCGTGATCTGTCTGGAGTCACTGGCAGACCTCGTGATTGCTGCGACGGCGGACACCGAGGTGGGGACGATCATCACCACCTCCGAGCTGCAGTTCCAGACCCGGACGGATCCACGAATCTTCGGGTCCACCGAACGGATCCGTGCGGATGACACGGTGGACATGATGGAGCTGATCGAGCAGTACCGCGGGAGACTGCCCGCCGATGTGCGGCTGCAGCCTGACGATCTCGCGCTGCTGCCCTACACCTCAGGGACGACCGGGCCGCCGAAGGGCTCGATGAATACGCACGCCAACGTGGTCTTCACCGCTCAGATATACCGCGACTGGGTCGGCCTTGCTGAGGGCGGTTCGATGTTCGCCGTTGCCCCGCTCTTTCACATCACCGGACTCATTGCCAACATTGCGGCGCCGCTGCTCGCAGCGGCGGCGTCGATTCTGACCTGCCGGTTCCATCCAGTCGTATCCGCGGAGTCCATTGCCGAGCATCAGGCGACCGCGACGATCGGCGCGATCACGGTCTTCATCGCGTGGACCAACAACCCGGATGTCACACCCGAGCATCTGTCCAGCTTCCTTTCGATCTACTCCGGCGGTTCGCCGATCCCCAAGGCCGCACTGGAGGCATTCCGGAGCAAGTTCGGTCACTACATCCACAACGGCTACGGGTTGACCGAGACCAACAGCCCGGCGATTGTGGTGCCATTCTCCAAGGAATCTCCGGTGGACGCGGATTCGGGCGCGGTCTCGATCGGCGTGCCGGTATCGAGCACCACCGCTTGGGTTGTTGATGACGACAGCGCCGAAGTGCCGGTCGGGCAGATCGGCGAGATCGTCGTGGCCGGGCCCCAGGTCGCACGAGGCTACTGGAACAAGCCGGAGGAAACCGAGCACGCCATGCCCGGAGGTAGGCTCCACACCGGCGATGTGGGGTTCATGGACACCGAGGGCTGGTTCTACATCGTCGATCGCAAGAAGGACCAGATCAACGCATCAGGGTTCAAGGTCTGGCCCCGCGAGGTCGAGGACGTGCTGTACGAGCACCCGGCTATCCGGGAGGCTGCGGTCGTCGGCCTGATCGATGCCTATCGCGGTGAGACGGTCAAGGCGTTCGTCTCCATCAAGGACGGCGCCGAGGTCACGATCGAGGAGATTATCGCCTTCTGCAAGGAGCGTCTGGCCGCATACAAGTGTCCCCGCATCGTCGAGGTGATAGACGACCTGCCCAAGACGGTCACCGGCAAGATCCTTCGCCGCGAGCTCAGGAAGGAACCCTCGTCACCCGGGTGAGGAAGAGCCGGCACTGGCTCCCGCGGAGAAGGCCGCAACAGACTCGAACAGGAAGGCTGGATAATGGATTTCGCACCGTCGCCGAAGGTGGAGGAAGTGTGTGCCCGGATGTGGGGGTTCATGCGGGAGGAGGTGTTCCCTGCGGAGAAGGAGTATGAGCTCTGGCGGGCGAACAACGACCCGCATGCGCGTCCTCCGGTGCTGGAGCGGTTGAAGGCGTCGGCGAAGAAGAGGGATCTGTGGAACCTCTTCCTGCCCGAGATCTCGGGGTTGTCGAACCTGGAGTACGCCGCGGTCGCGGAGATCTCGGGGTGGTCGCCGGTGATCGCACCGGAGGCCATCAACTGTGCGGCCCCGGATACGGGCAATATGGAGACGCTGCACCTCTTCGGGACGCCAGAGCAGAAGACCCAATTCCTCGAACCGCTGTTTTCGGGGGAGATCCGGTCTGCGTTTGCGATGACGGAGCCGGACGTAGCGTCCTCGGATGCGACGAACATCACCACGCAGATAGTCCGTGATGGTGACGACTACGTGATCAATGGGCGCAAGTGGTGGATCAGCGGCGCCGCCGATGAGCGGTGCCAGGTGTTTATCGTGATGGGCAAGACCGACCCGACGGCGCAGACGCATCGGCAGCAGTCGATGATCCTGGTGCCCAGGGATGCTTCGGGGGTGAGCATCGAGCGGCAGCTTCCGGTCTTTGGGTACCAGGACCAGCACGGGCACTCAGAGATCGTGTTCCGTAACGTGCGGGTGCCGGCGTCGAACATGCTGGCGGCGCAGGGGGATGGGTTCATGATCGCCCAGGCCCGACTGGGGCCGGGCCGA
>Ga0208079_1000811_pt1 | contig 17064 bp, 15 predicted proteins | sample NGESurdeep092012_5_FD_184474 | JGI IMG/M metagenome (GOLD analysis project Ga0208079, IMG submission 184474) | Arctic peat soil microbial communities from Barrow, Alaska - NGEE Surface sample 210-2 deep-092012 (SPAdes) | ecosystem: Environmental > Terrestrial > Soil > Wetlands > Peat ... | reverse complement strand
AAAAAACGTGCCGGTGGCAAGTGAGTGAGCAGCATAGGGGTCCTTCGGCTCGCTGCGCACGCTCAGGATGACAGAGGTTGAGGGATGACAGTGGAAAATCCTAAGGGTGGGCCGCAGGCCCATGTAACGCTCGGGATGACAACCAAGAAACTACGCGCGCTCATGAATAATCCAGCTTTGGCGCCGCGTCTATCGAAACCACGCTCTACACGCGTGGCTCGTGCGCCGGACGTCGCGCGCCAAAGTAGCGCTCGAAGTCCAGGGAGTCGAGTTCGAGGAATTCCTGCACGATTGGCTCCTTGCAGTTGGCCATTTCCGCAAAGGTCCCAAAGAAGATGGCGCGCGCCTCGTGCAGAAACAGCAGGCGGTCGGCTAGTTTCTTGGCGAGAGCCATGTCGTGCGTGACCACGATGCTGGTGAGTTTTAACTGCTTTTTGAGTTTCTTGATCAAGTCGCCCAGCAGGTGCGCCATCAAGGGATCGACCATGGTGGTCGGCTCATCGTAGAGCACCGCGTCAGGCTGCGCAGCCAGCGCGCGGGCAATGGCTACGGAGCGCTTCATGCCGGTCGACAGGTCGGACGGCAGCAGGTCGCGGAACTCCCGCACGCCCACCATGTCAAGCAGGCCGTCGATGATCTGATAGATCTGCTCTTCTTGCAAACCACCGCGCTCGCGCAGAGGAAACGCAACATTCTCGCCAATCGTCAAGGAATCGAAGAGAGCTCCGTTCTGAAATACCATGGTCACTTTCTTGCGGATGCGCTCCAGGTCCTGCTCGCCGTAATCGGTGATGTCTTCATAGGCGACCCAGACCCGCCCCTTGTCGGGCTTGAGGAAGCCCATGATATTTTGCAGCGCAACCGACTTGCCCACCCCGCTTCGTCCCAGGATGCAAACCGTCTCGCCGGGCATGACGTCGAAACTCACACCATCGAGCACGACATTGCTGCCGAACGCCTTGTGCACATCCTGGAACTCGATGTAGGGCTTTAGATCGTTCATTCGCCGTTGCTCTCCGTCCCTCTCACTTGCAAGGCCTCTTCGTTATGTACCAGATCTTCATATTCTTCGAAAGTATTCACATTGCGAAAGACCATCGGAGAGAAGCCTGCGGCCCGGATTTCAGCTTCGGAGATGTAGCGCGTAGGCGCGAGGGGGAACAAACGATCGATCTTATAGTCGCCACGTTTGAGCGCCTGTTCGGCCACAGCTCGCAACGGGCGCCGGTAGACCGCGGCAAGCGGTTGCAGCCCGCCCAGCGCCTCGGGAACCACGATCACGTCACCGGTGGCGCGTGCTTGTTGCAGCAGCCAGGCGAGAAAATCTGGACCCATCAGCGGCGTATCCACCGAAAGCATGAGGTTCAGCTCCGTTTCCGTAATACACAGGGCAGCATGGATTCCGCCCAGCGGCCCGCAATCGGGGAAGACATCCTCGACCACGTTGCCGTATCGCGCATACCGTTCGCGCGGGCCAACGATAAAAACCGCGTTCGCGACCCTCGCAGCAGTGTGCAATGCGCGCTCCAGCAGCGTCTGCTGGCCAAGAGGGAGCAGCGCTTTGTCAGTGCCCATGCGTGAGCTCCGACCGCCCGCCAGGATGAATGCAGTTACGTCGTCCACGCCGACATCATACCGGACTTCAGCTATTCGCCATTCGCTTTTCGCTTTTCGCCAAGAGGACTCGGATGTGACCCTTGGGGGGCCGGCCTAGTCTCGTCCGTATGTGCTCCTGCCAAACCCTCTAGTTCTGAATCCGCTGTAGATTTGCGACTTTCGCGAACGAGCGAAGAGCGAAAAGCGGCCCTATGCGTGCCCGGGACGAAATGTGCTGGTTTTGGGAATGCAGCCGTTGATTTCGATGGCCACAATGCGTCCAGCGCGGTCCAGTTCGAGGGTCGCTGGAGCGTTGAACACGGCATCGCCGTTCAAACCTGGCAATGCAATAAACACGCGGTTCTCGACACACGCTGCGGTCGGATCGCGTTTCAGGAAGGAAAGGGCGTGATCGTTGCGGCACATCTTGGGCAGCAAGAAGCTGAGGTCGGCCACATCTCCGGTTTCCGACACGGAGAGCGCCGCCTCGACGGAAATCCGCGACTCGATCTCATCTCCCTCGACCTCGGTCGGAGGTTTGAAGCAAATGTAATACTCGAACCCCGATTCCGGATCGAACGGACTGCGGTCAACCTGAAACGCCATACGCCCGCCTCCTGGCGTGCTGCGGCAACAGCTAGGCATTGGATAGTAAATCAAGCCGCTCTTGCACGCAAAGTGTCGAATTCGCGAATCGAGTCCGCTTTCTCCCGCGTGTAAGATCTATCTACTGGGACGTAATGGCCTGCCGGTTTTTCCCTTGAAAGGACCCCTGCCGGCACTTATTGACCTCGGAAACCTGGTTCGTCCATGCCACTCTGATATATTTTCGTTCGTATCGTTTTTCCGGAATCAAGCATGCCAATCTTCTCGCCGACGGAAATCGCTAAGGACAAAGTCGAGGCGGTGCAGGATTACTCCTTGCTCGCCGGGCGCTCGCTCAGCAATATCTTCGGGCATCCTCGCTACTTTGCCGACACCCTGTTGCAAGCCGATTCCATCGGGGTCGGTTCCCTGCCCATCGTGATACTGACGGGTTTCTTCACCGGCGCGGTGCTGGCTTTGCAAACCTCCAGCACGTTGCAGCAGTTCGGTTCGCTGTCGCTGACCGGCAAACTGGTTTCGCTGTCGATGGTGCGCGAGCTCGGGCCGGTGCTGACGGGGCTGATGGTGGCCGGCCGTAACTCCAGCGGTATGGCAAGCGAACTGGGCTCCATGAAAGTCACCGAGCAGATCGATGCCATGCGCGCCATGGGAGTCGATCCATTGAAGAAACTGGTCACGCCGCGCGTCGTCGCCAGCGTGGTTATGCTGTTCTTCCTAAGCATCATCTCTGACCTGGTGGGGCTGACAGGTGGATTCATGATCTCGTACCTCCTGTTAGGGCTGGATCCCAACCAGTACTGGACCACGGCTTACCAGGCACTGCGCTTTGGAGACGTGTTCATGGGATTGTGTAAGCCCGTGTTCTTCGGCTTCCTCATCTCCAGCATTGGCTGCTACTACGGCCTGTCCGCCAAGGGCGGCACGCAAGGCGTTGGACGAGCCACGACGCAAGCCGTGGTCGCAGCGTCCGTGCTCATCCTGGTCAGCGATTTTTTCCTCACCCGACTGCTTATGGGGATCTTCCAGTACTGATTATGTCGAGCCTCGCACCGCCAGCCGAGCAGCGCCAACCGACCGCCACGCCCACGGTTGATGCCGTGATTCGCTTCGAAAACGTTGAGATCGCTTTCGATCACCCGGTGCTGGAAGGTGTTTCCTTTCAACTGCCCCGTGGTGAAACCAAACTCCTAATGGGCACGGCGGGCACGGGGAAAACTCTGCTCCTGAAACTGGCACTCGGATTATTGAAGCCTGACGCTGGGCGCATCACCGTCCTGGGTGAAGAAGTCACGCAGATGCGCGAGGAAGACCTGTTTGCCCTGCGACGCAAGATCGGCATGGTCTTTCAGGAGAGCGCGCTCTTCGATTCGTTGACGGTGGAGGAGAACGTAGCCTACCGTCTGATGGAAGAGACGGGCAGGCTGACCGATGAAATCCATGCCCGTGTGCTGGAGGCGTTGCGCTTTGTCGAACTGGAGCACACGGTCGATCTGTTTCCGTCGGAGCTTTCCGGCGGTATGCGGCGCCGGGTGGCAATTGCGCGCGCCATCATCACCCAGCCGGAAGTCATCCTTTACGATTCTCCCACCGGCGGCCTCGACCCCGTGACCTCGAACACCATCATCGAGCTCATCGTCAAGCAGCGCGACGTATATGGGACAAGCTCCCTGCTGGTGACGCATCGTCTGCAAGACGCCTTCACCATGGCGAGCCACTACTTCGATCAGAAGCAGAACAAGATGGTGCCGGTCGTAGACACCAGCGTCCGCAACCTCAACACCAAGTTCCTGATGCTGCGCGATGGACAGATCATCTTTGAAGGAACTGCCGCGGACCTGCTGCGCAGCAACGATCCCTACATTCGCGAATATCTAAGCTAAGGCAGTTCCAGAGTAGGTTGGGTAGTGGGGCCTTAAGAATGTGTGTAAGAACCAAACTTGGTATTTGCCAGTGGACTGGATGGGCGAAAATCCACTGGCAAATATCATATTGGGTTCTCACCCACGCTCTACGGCCCGCACTACCCGTGCAAGTGGGTACGCCAATCCTGGAACCGCCCTAGACTCCTCACCGGGCGGCGGCTGCCGCCATCTCCGCCTGGCGCTTCTGCATACGCGCCAAGCGCTCCCGGCCCTCCTCAGAACCCTCCACGACCCTTTGCAGATTTGAGAGAAAATCCGGCATTCCTGACTTCCGCCGAAATTCCTCCAGGAACGGCTGAATTTTGCCATACACGAAGTACATTTCGTGGCAAGTGTCGTAGACGAGCAATGCGTTCAGAGTTCCGTGGACCACCAAGGCAGCGGCCATCTCCCAGTAACCGTACACCTGGCGGAGATACGCGTTTTCCTTGGTGCCGAAGGCGTTGGTGAGGGCGACAATTTCGTCCACTGACTTGGGCGCAAAACCAAATACGAAGTTCCGGGCTTCGCGCATTACCGGCTCACGGCGTAGATCGTAAAGCTTCAGGATAAGTTCGGCATCTTGATGTGTGGCTTGCGAGGTGCTCATGGATTCTCCCTAAAGGCTATGTTCGAAGTCGTTAATCGCCAGCATAACAGCATGCTGGGGCGCGCCGTTTCCTGACGCGCCGCTCAGATCTGGTTGGCCGGAAGTCTATTTTTGTTCGCCGGGCTTTGGCATTTTGGCAAACATCTCGCGGGCCCGGCGTTCCATCTCCTCCGGCGCGACGTCCTCGACGTGCTGTCCCAGCGCCCAAGTATGGCCGAAGGGGTCCTTGAGCTGACCGTAACGGTCGCCCCAGAACTGGTTCGCCAACGGCATGGTCACGGTGGCCCCGGCGCTTACCGCCTGCTCGAATACTTTGTCGATGCCGTCCATATAGAGGTTTAGTACCACAGCGCTGCCACCCAGGGTCTTGGGCGAGCCCATCCCCATCCCAGGGAACTCGTCGGCCAGCATGAGTTTGGAGTCGCCGATCTTGAACTCCGCGTGCATGACTCTTCCATCTGGGGTCTTGTGGACTCCTCCAATCTGCGCGCCAAATGCCTTCTTGTAGAATTCGAGCGCCTCGGAAGCGCCGTTTACCACCAGGTGCGGAGTAATCGTATGGGTGCCTTCAGGAACTGCTTTCACTGCCATATCCTCATTCTCCTTCACTAAGAAATGCCCGGCTGCAAGGCCGGGCTGCGTTTTACTGGAACCGTTGCCTATTATGCAACAGCCAGCGGCTTAATTTCCCGCGAGTAGTCACATTTAACCGTACTTTCATCCCCGGATTTCTTCTTCCCGCGGCTCTTGCCGGGAGTCTTAGGTTCGTCGGTGTCGGTACGCTTGTTGTTCGGACAAACCAGGACGCTGCCCGACTTGAGGTTCTTCTCCAGAAGATACGGGCTGCCACACTCGGGACAAGGTTCAGCCACAGGCTTATAGGCCGAGGTGAACCGGCACTTCGGGTAATTGGAGCAACCGTAGAAGAAGTTGCCGCGACGCGCTTTTTTCTCCGCCAGATCACCATCCTTACACTCCGGACATTTCACTCCAATGTAGTTCTGCTTCACCCACTTGCACTCCGGATAACCGCTGCAAGAAATAAATTCTCCATAGCGGCCGTGCCGCAGCAGGAGATTGCGTCCACACTGTGGGCACTTTTCATCGAGCGGGATGTCGGGGACCTTTTTCGCCTGGTCGAGACGACGCGTGGTTTTGCAATCGGGATATCCGGTGCAAGCCATAAACTGCCCAAAACGCCCGCGCTTCAGCACCATCGGCCGGCCACAGTTCTCGCAGTATTCTTCCTGGGTGGTTTCCTGCAGATCGGCCGAGTCGAGGTCGGGCAGGTCGATGGGATTTTCCTTGGTGAACGTGCAACTGTTCGGGTCCGTCTTGTCGTATGCGCTGCACGCATAGAATGACCCATGCTTGCCCCACTTGATGACCAGGGGCGAACCGCACCGCTCGCACTTCTCGTCGGTGGGCTTCTCCATCCGCTTCACGTTCTCCATGTGCTTTTCGGCGTAATGGAGTTCCTTCTCGAACTTCTTGTAGAACTCGGCCAGAGCGTCCGTCCAGCGTTCCTTGCCCTCCTCGATTTCGTCGAGTTCCTCTTCCAGGCGTGCCGTGTATTGCAGATCGAAAATGTCTTTGAAGTTCGCGACCAGCAGATCGGTAACCACAAATCCAATTTCGGCGGGAATAAACTTTCCCCCGATCTTCTGCACGTATTGCCGCTCCTGGATGGTGCTGATGATGGCGGCATACGTGGACGGACGGCCGATCCCACGCTCTTCCAGTTCCTTCACCAGAGAGGCTTCGTTGAAGCGCGGCGGAGGCTCGGTGAAGTGTTGCTCAGCATCGACCCCCTTCAGGGTCAGCTTCTGGCCTTCGGTCAGCACCGGCAGTTTATGCTTCAGCGCTTCATCCTCTTCGTCCTTGGCATCCTTCGATTCTTCGTAGACCTTCAGGAAGCCTTCGAACTTGAGCACCGAACCGGTGACACGGAACCGGTAGACCTCGTCGCCATTCTTCGCGTCGATCTCCACCGTAGTCTGGTCGAAGACGGCGGGGTTCATCTGCGAGGCCACAAAGCGCTGCCAGATCAGCTTGTAAACCTTGTACTCGTCTTCCTGGAGATACTGCTTGATCTGGTCCGGATGCCGGGAAGCAGACGTCGGGCGAATGGCTTCGTGCGCCTCCTGTGCGCCCTTCTTCGACTTGTAGGTGTTCGGCACTTCGGGCAGAAACTCCGTGCCGTACTCCTTGCCAATCAGCTCGCGGACCTCGGCAATGGCATCGTTCGATACCTGGGGCGAGTCGGTACGCATGTAGGTAATGAGTCCGACGGTACCTTCGTCGCCGAGGTCAACGCCTTCATATAAGCGCTGAGCGATCATCATGGCGCGTTTCACGCTGAAACGCAGCTTGCGCGATGCATCCTGCTGGAACTTGCTGGTGGTAAATGGGGCTGCCGGACTGCGGCGGCGCTCGCGCTTGTCAACCGAGCGAACGCTCCAGTCCGCGGTCTCCGCGGCAGCCTTGATCTTGGCCGCATCTTCGCCGTTAGCGATTGGAGTCTTATCGTCGCCGATCCCAATGAATCGCGCCGCGAATGTCGGCGGCTTGGGCGCATGCAGGTGGGCGTCGATTGTCCAATACTCTTCCTTGACAAACGCCTTGATGTCACGCTCGCGCTCCACGATCAGGCGCAAAGCCACGGTTTGCACGCGTCCGGCAGATATTCCACGACGCACTTTGTCCCACAACAGCGGGGAAACTTGGTAGCCGACCAGCCGATCAAGCACGCGGCGGGTTTGCTGCGCATCCACCAGGTTATGGTCTATATCGCGCGGATGCAGGAACGCCTCCTGTACCGCGCGCTTGGTAATTTCGTTGAAGGTGACGCGGCGGATGGTGACCGCGCCTTTTTTGCTCTTCCTCTTGCCATCAATCGAGTCACCGCCGAGTTCTTCGGCGAGGTGAGCGGCTATGGCTTCCCCTTCGCGATCGGGGTCGGGGGCCAGATAGATGGCATCGGCCGACTTCGCCAGCTTCTTCAGCCGGGCGACGACCTTCTCCTTGCCGGGAATGATCACGTACTCGGTCGCAAAATTATCCTCGAGATCGACCCCGAGCGACTTCTTGGGCAAGTCCTTGATGTGTCCGAGCGAGGCTTCGACGTCGTAGCCCGAGCCGAGATATTTTTGGATCGTCTTCGCTTTAGCGGGCGATTCGACAATGACTAAACCTTTTGACAAATGGAACCTCAATATTCCGGATTACGTTTAGAAGCTAGCATGGGCCGCCCGCTGGCGGCAAAAGCGGTAGCGCCTTTCGCTATTCGCTTTTCGCTTTTCGTCCTTCGCTTTTCGCTTTTCGCTTTTCGCTTTTCGCCCTTCGCTTTTCGCTTTTCGCCAGAGGGCGAACTGCGGTTTCGGGATACTCAAAGTCAGTCCTTATTCGCCAACGATCCGATGGCGGCCTTCGTTGCACCACGCACGCCTCGGAGTTTTTGCAGAAATGCGGTCAGCATCTGCCGGACGCTAACTAAATCTCTTAGGAGGTCGGCATGTTCAGACGGGCTTAGCAACGCCAAATCTTTAGCCAGCCGCAAATGATTTTGCAACTCACTAGCTGATCCACTAGCGATCTGGACATAACGGGCCAGTTCCGCATCGCCCCAGCGGCCACATCCTTCCGCCAAGTTTGCGCCAATCGAACTGCTCGCCCTACGGATTTGACTGGTCAGCCCAAAGCTCTCCGATTCGGGGAAACCGTTCGGTGGCGCGATAAACTTTAATAGTGAAGGCGTGGGCCTTTTGCCAAACTTCCAGATCTTCGTAGTTCCTCAGGACGAACCTCCGTTTCATACCCTAGCGAAAAGCGAAAGGCGATCCCCCTTGGCGGCAAATGAGGTAGCGCCGTTCGCTCTTCGCTTTTCGCCAGAGCTTCTGGCGCCGATTCTCGCGCGGCGCGGACGCCCCGAAGCCTCTGCAGAAATGCGGCCAGCATCTGCCGGACACTAGTTAGGTCTCGAACCTCCGTTCTTGCCTTAGCGAAAAGCGAAAGGCGAACAGCGCTTCCCCCTACATCGTCCGCACAAAGTACTTCCCCGGCATTTGCCGGATGCGGCCACTCAGCTCCAGCTCGAACAAGGCACTGAAGATCTCGGACGAGGACAGGTACGACGCCAGGCGCTCGACCAGTTGGTCGATGTGAATGGATTCGTCCGCTCGCATCAGGGCGTAAACCCTTTTCTCGCTCGGCGGCAACTGCGCCGCCTCAAACAGTGATGACGGAACACCCTCCTCCGATGCAGACGGCTCCGGAGGGGTTAGCGCCAGTCGGACATCGGCGGGCAGCGCTTCCCATACATCCTCCCAGGTGGCGACCAAGGCAGCCCCCTGCTTAATCAACGTGTTGGGGCCCCAAGAGAGCTTGTTAGTTACGTTCCCTGGCACCGCAAAGACTTCCCGCCCCTGCTCCAGCGCACAGCGCGCAGTCACCCGGGTTCCGCTGAATTCCCCCGCCTCCAGCACCAAAACGCCGATCGCGATGCCACTGATCAGCCGGTTACGGATGGGAAAATTCTGCGGCGCAGGGAAAGTCCCCAGCGGAAATTCGCTCAGAATGGCGCCGCCCGAGGCGAGTATCTGATCGGTAATTTTGCGGTTCTCCGCGGGATAGACCACGTCGATTCCGGTCCCCCAGATCGCGACGGTGTGACCATGTGCCTGCAAGGCCCCACGATGGGCGGCGGTATCCACACCGCGCGCCATCCCACTGAATATGATGAGTCCGCGGGCCGCAAGGTCGCAGGCCAGGCGCTCGGCCATGCCCGTTCCATAGGGTGTCGGACGCCTTGTGCCAACTACAGCAACCCCAGGCTTATCTATGATTTCCGCATTTCCTCTAAGGTAAAGCGCGAGCGGCGGATCATAGATTTCCAACAACCGTCGAGGGAACTCCGCGTCCCCGGGAACGATGACCGCGGCGCCCAATTCCCGCGCGTGGTCGAATTCGGCATTGGCCAGTTCCATCGACTTGCCGAATGCCAGACTCTGCGCCGCCGCTCCGGGCAGGCCAGCGGCTTCCAGTTCGGTCAGGGACGCGGTGAATAACCGGTCAATGCCTCCGTACATCTCCACCAACTTGCGGCCGCGCCCCGGGCCCACGCCGGGAGTCAACGACAAAGCCAGCCATTGCAGTTTGCGGGTTACTGCGTGATCGTGAGCTCTAACCGGCGTTTCAGCTTGCATATCAGCCCCCAGGCGACAAAGGTGTCCACACAGTCGGACAGTAACCATCAACATGGTTACCGTCAAGGGAGCCTGTCACCAGTGCAGGTGAGGTCTTGTTAATTTGAAAGCAGGCTTAATGGACGTCGGATCTCATGGTGAGGTAAGATTACTTTGGCATCCTTGAGGCTACATGGACCAGTTCCAGACTGAATGGTTGCGGCGTAACGCTTGCCACCCCCGAATATGGACTATCCAGCGACCATACTAGAAACAGGCTGAAGGTTAGAACCCCCGCCAGCGCCGCCGTCATGGCGGCCTGTACCCAGGCGCTCTCGTGCCCGACAAAATAGGTGAAGAGAACGAGCAGCACCGCGCCAGAAAGCAACAGGTACCATAGCGTGGAGGGGACCGTGCCATGGCTGGCGAACAGCCGGGTCCGGCGATAGTCCGAGAGTTGAGTCAAGTGCTTCAGCGACTCCGCGAAGTAGATTTGCAACCGTGGTGTTTCGGGCTGGATCGTCCCATACACATCCCACAGGTTTTGCACCGCAGTCCAAGTGCGCTGGCTGTCGCGGCCTTGCTCCATACCCGGAAACTCATCTTCCACTACGGCGTTGAGATACTCCATGAGCGCTGTGACGATCTCTTTGCGCACTGGGTCAGGCATTGCCATCGACAGACGAGACATGTCGGCTACCTCGTTCGCCTCGTGTTCAAGGTTCGTGCCCGCCTCCTTGGACGCGCTCCAGACTACGTAGATGGCAAAGGCGATCAGCACGGCATAGAGCGTTCCAATCATCAGGAAGAAATAGCTGGCAACTTCGTGATGCCGCTTCAGCCAGTCGACGTTGGCGTAGCGACGCACCACCAGCAATCCTGCGATAGACAGCAGCATTGAGGCACCAATGATAATCGCAGCGCTCATCGGAGTGTCCATTTAGTCTCCTGCCGTAAATCAATTCACCGGCAAAGGCAGCCGTTACCCGTGACAGACGATCCAATGATGGGGCTTGGACTGGGCAATGAATAGATTAGCTGTCACACATCGATGTGATTGCGCCGCCGCGCAGATTAAAACCGAATTAAGCGACTCATTGCACCGACGCGACCGCGCTAGCTTTGCTAGACTCGATTGTCCATGCCTCCGCTGCGCATCTCCGCTATCTCGTTCCTGAATACCGCACCCCTCATGTGGGACTTCGAGCACGGAGACGCGGCCCGCGATTTTGCCATCGAATACACACTTCCCTCCGCGTGTGCGGCGGCCCTGGCGGCAAACCAAGCCGACATCGGTATCATCCCGGCGGTCACCTATGCGGAGATACCGGGGCTAGTGATACTGCCGAACATTGCGATTGCATCCAAGGACTCCGTCCGATCGATCCTGCTGATCGGCAAGAAACCTATCGAGGAGGTAGAAACTGTTGCGACCGACACGTCATCGCGCACCTCGGTCGCGCTGTTACAGGTGCTGTTTACCAAGTTTTTCGGAGGGCGCCGGCAGCTTACGCCGCATCCCCCAGACCTTGAGGCGATGCTGCAGCATCATGACGCAGCGCTGCTGATTGGAGACGCCGCGCTACAGATAACCGTTGGCAGGAAGTACCTCGTGTATGACCTGGGACACCTGTGGCACGAACGGACGGGCCAGCCCTTTGTTTTTGCTTTCTGGGCGGTACGACTCGACGCCCTTGATCGAGCGCCCCGCGATCTTGACTTGGTGAAGGTGTTTCAGCAGTCGCGGGACCATGGCCTCGAGCCGGCGAACCTTCGTATCATCGCCCAAGAGTGGTCACCCAAAGTTAGGCTGAGCGAAACCGACATTCATACCTATCTCACCCAGAACATTCATTACTATCTCGACCGAGAAAACCACGCCGGTTTGCAACTCTTCCTGCGCTACTCGCAGGAAATTGGACTCATCCCGACAGCCCCTGAGCTGCGCTTCCTGGGGCCAGTCGCGTTCGGAAGCGTGAGGAAATGATCCACCGCAGGCGTCTTGAGGGAGAGAACTTCTCGCACATGCGATAATCGACGCCGCGGAGGTGCGCCCCGTGAAAAAATGCGACATCGTAATGAAAGGTGGAATCACTTCGGGCATCGTCTATCCCGGCGTGGTCTGCAAACTTGCTGAGAAATACGAGTTCCAGAACGTCGGAGGAACGTCCGCCGGCGGCATCGCCGCAGCCCTTACCGCTGCAGCCGAATTCGCGCGCCGTCACGGACGAAATGTATTCCCCGAATTAGCGAAGGTCCCAGGCTTTCTCGGCGGCGATGCCCCCAAGCCGGCCAGCGGTTCCAACCTATTCAATCTCTTCCAGCCCCAGCCGGCGATGAAGGGCCTATTTCATATCGCTACTGCGTTCCTGCTGCAGGGATGGGCAAGACGGTTTGGCGTCATATTTAGGGTGCTATGGCTCGAGTTTTTCATTGGCATCGCTCCCGCTGTAGTACTTACATACCTAGCCTGGCCGCAAAGCAACTGGCGTTGGGTTGTTCTCGCAGTCGGCATCATCGCCGGACTAGCCGGCTGGGCAGTCGCATGGCTTGCCGGCCCACTGGTTCGCTTGCGTCGCCTATCCAGTCATCACTACGGCTTCTGCTTCGGCTACACGAAACGACCAGCGACAAGCAACCCATATCGCTCGTCGAATGGCTGAATGAACGCCTCAACACCTTCGCCGCCCTGCCGCCAGAGCGACCGCTCACCTTCGGCGACCTCAGAAAGAGCATTACTCCGGAAAGTCCCAACGGCATCACGCTGAAGATGATCACCACCAGCCTCACCTTTGGCAGGCCGTTCACGCTTCCCTTCGAATCCAACGAGTTCTACTTTTCTCCCTCCGAACTAGGCCAGTACCTTCCCGCGGAGGTCATCACCTGGATGGAGAATCATCCGCCCCAGGAACATGCCAATGCAAACCATCGCGAGAAAATTGATCTCAACGGACTGAAGCCGTTGCCAGACGCCGACGACCTTCCCGTGATTCTGGCGGTACGGTTGAGCTTGAGTTTTCCTTTTCTCTTTTGCGCAGTTCCTCTCTATGCCGTAGATTTCACGCGCCGCCGGAGAGCAGTCGACGAGCCCGCGCCGGCAGAACGGGTTCCGGGCGACTCCGTCGGACATGACGAGGCGCGCACGCCGGAGAGGGTTTGGTTTGCTGATGGGGGTATCACCAGTAATTTCCCCTTTCATTTGTTCGACAGTCCCATCCCGCGATGGCCAACCTTCGGTTTGGACTTGGCCGACCTGCGGCCCGACCGAAAGCCTGATGATGGCCGGACATGGATTCCGAATAAGAATCTCTCCGGCATCGCCCACCTCTGGACCCGGCTGGGGACTCTTCCCAGCTTTACGGGCGCCGCACCTTTCGCCTTTTCCATGATCGACGCCGCGCGCAATTGGATGGATAACCTTCAGTCAACCGTCCCCGGATATCGCGACCGCATCGTTCATGTGTATCTGGACCCACGCGAGGGTGGCCTGAACCTGAACATGCCGCCCGACGTGGTCACCGCTCTGAGCGGGTATGGCGTGCAAGCTGCCGACCACCTGATCCAGCATTTCATTGATGGCACCGACGGCGGCAAGCCAACTCCTATGACATGGGACAACCATCGTTGGATTCGATATCGCTCGACCACTTCGCTATTGCAGCAATTCCTCAGCAACTACGCTGACTCCATGGACAACCCAGAGCCCGGCGATCCCAATATCATGACCCTGGTTGCCAGGGGTGAGAACGATCCGCCGCCAACCGGATATCGGTTCTTGCCGGACCAGCGAGAGGTTGCGCTCGAAGTCACCGAGCAACTCAGAGAGTTGGGTGACGGAATGAAGGAAAAAGGCCTGCAGAAGGGCGCACCCAAACCCGAACCGGCGCTGCGGGTGCGGCCTAAGTTCTAAGGCGGGTTGTATCAGGGCACGGCCTTCAGCCGTGCCGTTCCAATCGCTTGGAACCTGAGCTTCAGCCCCTGCGTTTTAGAACGCCTCTGATGCGAACGATGCTTGAAACGCTTCGGTCTCTTCCCTTCTATGCTAGGCGGGCGGATTTTTCTCGCCTTATCTTGTGTAGAATTCAACTCCGAGCCGACGTGGTTTCCGCTTTTTGCTTCTAAGCTAAGACACCGTTCCGGGAAAGGTCCATGCACCTCCTTTCAACCATAGTCGTCAAGAAAACGATGTGGCACACACTCCGCCATCTGGGTGGGCCGGGGCTGATTGTACTGGGCCTGGTGGACAATTCCGCTATCCCTCTGCCCGGCAGCATGGACGCCCTTACCATCGTGCTCTCGGCCGCGCACAAGGAGCCCTGGTGGTACTACGCGATGATGGCCACGATCGGCTCTATCATCGGCGGATATCTGACCTACCGGCTCGGGGCCAAGGGTGGCAAAGAAACGCTGGAGAAGAAGGTCTCCAAGAGACGCGCCGCCAAGATCTACAGCGTCTTCGAGCGCTACGGATTCTGGTCCGTAGCCATCGGGGCAATCGCTCCTCCTCCGGTCCCCTTCGTTCCCTTTCTCATTGCCGCAGGAGCCATGCACTATCCACGAAGGAATTTTCTGGCTGCCCTGGCACTGGGACGCGGAGTGCGTTATACGCTGCTGGCCTACCTGGGATCGATCTACGGACGCCAAATCCTGCGCTGGCTGGGGCGCTATTACGAGCCGTTGCTGTATGCCTTGATCGCGCTGGCGGTGGTTGGCGGTCTGACGGGACTGTACTTCTGGTGGCGCTACCGGCGTCAGAGCAAGAATCGCCGCGGGACCAAAGCTCGCCGACGTATGCGCGATGTTGCGTGACAGGCGGTCGCCCAACGATTAGCATTCAGCTGTTAGTAAAAGGAGGGCCTCCCCTTGAAGTTCCGTAACATCGCACTCTATCTGACCTTGCTGCTGGCGGTGAGCACGTTGCCGTTGTTCGCGCAGAGCACGGCCCCCAGCGGCACGACTGGTGGCAAAGTCACGCAGACCAGCAAGCCCAAGAGTTCTCCCATTTCACCGGCGGAGAAAATCGACATCAACAGCGCCACCAAAGATCAACTGGATGCGCTGCCGGGCATTGGCAGCGCCTACTCGCAGAAAATCATCGATGGCCGTCCCTACAAATCGAAGCGCGACCTGCGTACCCGCAAGATCGTTCCGCAGAGCACCTACGATGGTATTCAGGACGAGATCATCGCCCATCGGGCAACGGGCGCACAGAGTAAGAGCGGCGCTGGTAAGGCTCCAAAGCCGCAGTGAGGACAGATCATTCAGTCGATCAGTACGCAACGTACGGTCCCGTGCCCCCGGGAGTGTTCATGTTCTCGATAGCCGTAAACATGTTGCGTCCAAAGAAGAATGTCAGGCCCCAATCGAAGGCGCAATCTGACCCGCCCTGAAGGCAATTGTGTCCGCCCAAAGTGCTGAAAGCTGTATTCATGCCGCTATTGTTGCTGAACAGCGTGTCCGCGTTTTCAATACTGAAGCTCACCGATACCGGAGAACTCATGTTTGTACCCTGATTTTGGGCGGTGAGATTGTCGGGCAACGTGGTTGGGCAGTACCACGAATTCTGGTCGCTGCAGCTCGCAGGCACGCCGGGCACACTGCTGTTGAGAAAGAACAGTCCGTTCGAGCCGCTGTCGATGAAGCTGGCAGGATAGCTTGTTCCGTTGAAGATGGTAGTGAAATTCCCGGGGTTGCTGTCCAAACTGCCGGGCACTTTGTAAATCGTGGCACTACCTAATCCGTTATTGGATTGCGTGCCAATGCCGAAAATCATGGAGCCCTGTACGTCGGCGGAGCCGCCATTGGGCACAGCGGGCAATTGAATCAACACGCCGTTGTTGTCGGAGGCAAACATCGTCACCGGATTCGGCACCTGCTGCACCAGGGTGACGTAAGTCGGATTGCATCCGGATGAAGGGCAGTCATAATAGACCGCCGGGATGATTGAATTGGCGGTTGTGCAGGCAATTCCGCAATCCTGCTGAAACAATCCCACTCCAAGGATGCCGTTCGCGCCAAAGGCCATTAAGCTGTTGCCCTCGTTTCCAGTCCCCCCGGGAGGACTCTGGCTGACGCAGGTGCCTGGAGGCGCGGGTGAGGCCGACGCCGGGATAACGACATGCACATTGGCCGAGGATGCTTTTTCACCCGCCACGACGATGTCGGCCGTCGATACCGAGCCCCAAATGTAGCCGTCGAGAAACACCTCGCACTCATACAGCGGGTTTCCACGGGAGTCGTTCGCCTGTGGGAGTGCAAGCGTCAGCGCACCGCCGCCAGCCGAGGACAACAAGCGCAAGCCGGAAGATCCGGTATCCACCAGAACGTGATCGATGGTCTGGCAGCTGCTGGTGTTGGGAATGCAGACCGTGACGCTGGTGAAAGCCTCGTTTACGGTGGGAGAGCTCTGCGGCGTCGGACCCGAGTCAACTACGATGGGCTGCACGTTGCTCGTCTGCTGCGTCGGATTCACCGTGACCGTGGCCGTCCCCGCTTTGCTGCTGTCCTGGGTCGAGGTTGCCGTAATCGTGACCTGCAGCGACGTAACTCCTCCGGACGGTGCGGTAAACAAGCCCGAGCTCGAGATTGTGCCGGCACTCGCCGTCCACATCACACCCGAACTGAAGTTTCCGGTTCCCATCACCGTTGCCGAGCACTGGCTGGTTTGGCCATACAGGATGGTTGAAGGCGAGCAGCTCACGGTCACCGACGTGATCGACGATGATCCGCCACCGCCGTTGCCGCTGGAACCGCAAGCCACCAGCCACAGCACACTGGATACCACTAGCAGCAGGCCAATTCTTCTCATGCGGTCCCTCCTTAGCGAATATCGCTGGCTTGTACGCCGTTGGGCAGTAGCTGCGGGATGTACGCAATCCCATGAAAATTTCGCGTATGGCCGGTTTGCTGGAACACCAGGCCAGGCGTCTCGATGACAATGGGAGCGCGCCTTGCACGCTGCTGCTGCGGTGCCGTCTTCTGTGCTTGCTGGTAGTAGGGGCCCAGGAGCTGCTGGAAGTCGGGGGGAAATTGGCCTTCCCAAGCGACGCCGAAAACCGCCCCGCCTGGAGAGACGAACTCTCGCACGGCACCTGTCGTCGTGGTGATTTCATGCATGACATAGGTGCCACGGTCCACGCTGTGCAGAGTTCCCTTCATGCGGGCCTGG
>Ga0208079_1000810_pt1 | contig 17065 bp, 12 predicted proteins | sample NGESurdeep092012_5_FD_184474 | JGI IMG/M metagenome (GOLD analysis project Ga0208079, IMG submission 184474) | Arctic peat soil microbial communities from Barrow, Alaska - NGEE Surface sample 210-2 deep-092012 (SPAdes) | ecosystem: Environmental > Terrestrial > Soil > Wetlands > Peat ... | reverse complement strand
CGATAACCGTGGGCAAGCTCGCGGACTTCGTGGTGATGGCGGACGACATGCATGCCATCGATCACGAGAAGATCAAGGACATCGAGATCGTGCGCACGGTGGTCGGAGGAGCTACGGTTTACAAGGCGTGATGGCGTCCCAATGTAGCCGCCGCGGCCGGAGGCGGGACAAACCAACTCGCATGTCGTAGCTTTTCTCCACGCCCCTCACGTGGAGACCCGATGCGCCGTTCCGCGCTGGCCCTTTCCGTCGCCCTCGCATGCATGACCAGCGCCGCGATGGCGCAGGAGAAGGAGGACCGCACCCTCCTCACCTGGGACCAGATGCGCGCGATCATCATGGAGGCGTCCGGCGACCGCGCCATGCACCACGTGCTCGAGTTCGTGCCGTACCAGCGCGTACGCCCGGCCTCCGAATACACCACCGGCCCGTTCCGCGAAAGCAAGATGACCGCGGAGTTCGGCAAAGAATACGGGTTTTCGACCGTCGAGATCGAGAACTTTCCCGGCGGGCAGCTTTGGCAGCCGTCGAAGGGTCAGCTATGGGCGTCGGAGAAACTCGGCCCCCGCAAGCTGTACGACATCTACGACACGCCTGTCGCACTCGGCGGCAACACGCCCACCGGCGACAGCTCGGGTGAACTCGTCGACATCGGCAACGGCGGCCGCGCCGAGGACTACACCGGAAAGGACGTGAAAGGAAAGGTCGTGATGGGGAGCGCGAGCCTGAACGCGCTCCAGCGACTCGCCGTGTTCGAGCGGGGCGCGGCCGGCGTGCTGAGCTGGAACTCGATGCGGCCGATCCAGCAGCCCGACATCATGATTTCCTCATCGATCGCCGCCGCAAACCCCGGCGGAGGAAGCCCCGGCTTCGGATGGATGGTCACGACGCGCACCGCGCACGATCTCTCCGCCCGCCTCGAGAGGGGCGAGAAGGTGACGATTCGCTCAGTCGTCGAAGCGCAGACGTTTCCCGGGCGTCAGGAGGTGATTCACCTGACGATCGCCGGCGACGGCAGCACCAACCAGGACGTCATCGTCTCCGGACACATCTACGAAGGGTTGATCAAGCAGGGTGCGAATGACGACAACTCCGGCGCGGCGCACATCCTCGAGATGGGACGGGCGTACATCCAGCTGGTGAAGGAGGGCAAGCTCCCACGGCCGAAGCGAACGATTCATTTTCTGTTCGTGCAGGAGATCAGCGGCACGAACGCGTGGCTCAACGCCCATCCCGACATCGCCAAGCGCATCATCGCCGATCTCAACTACGACATGGAAGGGCTGCGGCTCAGCACCGGCGGGGCGCAATGGCTCCTCATGCGCACCCCCGATTCCTTTCCGACGTTCCTCAACGACGTCTGCCAGAACTTTCTCGAGTTCGTCGCCGAGATCACGCGCGAGCGCGTGCGCTACCGCGCCAACGGCTACTCGCCGGCGCTCGATGTCCTCTCGCCCAACGGCAGCCGCGATCCGTTCAACATCAAGGTCGACAAATACTACGGCTCGAGCGATCACGCGACGTACATGCAGCACGGCATTCCGGCGATCATCTTCAACACCTGGCCGGATCCATTTTATCACTCGTCGCAAGACACGCCCGACAAGCTCGACGCGACGCAGTTCAAGCGCGCCGCCGTCGTGAGCGTCGGCGCGATGGCAGTCCTCGCCTCCGCCGATGACCCGATGGCGGTTCGCGTGGCGGCCGACGCGCTCGGCCGCGGCGCCGAACGCATGACCTCAAACCAGCGCAAGGGACTCGGCTACATCGGCGACGTCACCAGCGCGTCACAGCTCGCCCAGGCCTACACCGACGCGAAGGCGGCCGTGCGTCACCAGGCGAACATCGAGAAGGCCGTGGTGAAATCGGCGAGCGTGCTGTTCGCGAATCCGGCCGACGCCGAAAAGCGGCTCGCGGCGACGTATGAGCCGTTGATCGAAGCGCGGGCCGCGGAGCTGACGGCAGAGGTGAAGGCGACGTACGCGCTCGCGGCGACGACGTGGAAGATTCCGGCGGTCGAGCCCGTGCAGTCGGATCTCGAGAAGCAGGCCGCACGGACGATCGTCGAGCGGATCGCGCCGGCCGCTGGCGCGGGCGGCGGCCGCGCGGGCGGAGGTGGTGGTGGAGGGCGAGGCGGCGGGCGAGGCGGCGCGGCCTCGAATATCCCCGGACACATTGGGGGAGAGCTCAACGCCGTGCTCGGCCGCGGCATGACGGTGCTGGAAATTCACGACTTCATATCGGGGGAGTTCGAGCCGGTGCCGTTGCAGGACGTGTGGGATTACGTCAAGGCGCAGGAAGCGGCGGGATCGGTGAAGCTGACGACGAAGGCGACGGGCAAATAGGAACACCCGCCGGCTGGTCGCTTGCTCCCACCGATTCGTTCGCGCTAGCACAGACGGCTGATATGAATGACACCCCGCCTTCGCTAGACTGAGAAGGAATCGTACGCCCTTACTGATGGAGCGCATACGCCCTTTACGGTCAGCGCAGGAAGTGCATGAGGGACCTCAAGCAGGACAGGCCCGACGTCATCACACCGCGGTCGATCGCCCTGATCGTGGCGACGATCGTGGGCATGTGGCTGGTGTACCAGCTCCGGACCGTCGGACTGGTTCTGCTCGTCGCGCTGATCCTCGCGGGGACGTTCAATCCGCTGGTCGAATGGATGGAGAAGCGCGGGATCGCGCGCCTGTACGCGCTGATTCTCCTCTTTGTCGCGTTGAGTGCGATCGCGGCGCTGTTGCTCTTCCTGACCATGCCGCCGATCATCGAGCAGGTCACGCAGATGGTGCACGACGCGCCGGCTCTTCAAGCGCGGTTGATCGCGTTTCTCAACGAGCGCAGCGTTACCGTGCCCCTCGCGCACATCGCGCAGAACGCGGGAATCGACCAGACGTTCGCTCGCATCGAGCAGAACCCGATGGGCTATTCATCGCGGGCCGCCATGCTGGTTGGATACGGTGCAACGACACTGGTGCTGTCGTTCTATCTCCTCGCGGACGGCAAGCGTGTGCGCGGCGTGGCCTACGCGATCGTGCCACGCGAATACCACATGCGACTGGCACGCATCCTCCAGAACATGGAGACCATCGTCGGCGGCTACATGCGCGGGCAGTTCATCACGTGCGCGGCGATCGGCGTCTTCAGCTTTGTGCTCCTCGTGGCCTGCAAGGTCCCGAACGCCCTGTCGCTCGCGTTGTTCGCGGCCTTGTGTGACGTCATCCCCTTCATCGGCGGATTAATCGTCATCCTCCCCGCGGTCCTCGCCGCTCTTCCCCGCGGGTTGCCGGTAGCCGGCGTGGTGCTGATTGCCTTCATGGTCTATATGGAATTCGAGAGCCGCATCCTCGTACCGAGGGTGTACGGGCATGTGCTGCGGCTGTCGCCGACGATGGTCATCCTCGCGCTCCTTGCTGGAGGAACATTGATGGGCGTCATGGGCGCCCTGCTCGCCCTGCCGATCGCGGCCGGGCTGCTGATGATTCTGGACGAACTGCGCGTGGAGATGCCCGGCGACGACAGTGTCGACCGGTCAGAGAAGGCTCGGAACGCGAAGACCGAGGCCACGTACGAACAGATGAGTGCGGGCTCGGCGGCTCCTGAGGCGGGCCAGATCGCGACGCAGCTCGCACAGGACATTCGTGACGCTGACCGGATGGATGAAGCGAAGCACTCGAGCGGAGCGGCGGAGTGAACGCGGAACCGGTCGTCTTCCCGCCCGTCGGCGTTCCGGCTGCGGCGACCATTCGCGACGGGGTCCTCGACGCGAAGATCCTGATCGTCGACGACAAGGAAACCAACGTCAAGCTGCTCGAGGTGATATTGCGCAGCGCCGGCTACGTCGGTATCACGTCCACGCTCGATCCGTATGCGGTGTGCGAGCTGCACGCGAAGACTTGTTACGACCTGATCGTGCTCGATCTCCAGATGCCCGGCATGGACGGATTCCAGGTGATGGAAGGGCTGAAGCAGATCGAAAAGGGCGGCTACCTGCCGGTCCTGGTGATCACCGCCCTGCCGGATCACAAGTTGCGCGCGCTCCGGGCCGGCGCAAAGGATTTCATCAGCAAGCCGTTCGACACGGCCGAAGTGTTGACGCGCGTGCACAACATGCTGGAGGTCCGCCTGTTGAACGTGGCGATCCGCCGCAAGAATGACGAGCTGAAGACACTGTTCGACCAGGTGGTGGCGGAACGGAAGGTATCGGAGCGGCTCGCTTTACACGTGCCGCCCGATTCGATTGCTGCGCGGCTTCAGGCGCGGCCCGACGTCACGCCGGAGAGTTTCGCGAATGTGACGGTGTTGATCGCGGATATCATCGGATTCACCGACCTCGCACCAGCGGTGGGGCCGGAGCGACTGGCGAGTCTCCTCGATGAGATCTTCACCAGCTTCGACTATCTTGTGCGGGAGCGCGGCCTGAGGAAGATCAAGACGCTCGGGAACTCGTACATGGCCGCCTGCGGCATACCCACATCATCGACCGATTGTGCGATGCAATCGGCGCACCTGGCGCTCGACATGGTCATTGCGCTGGACCGCTTCAATGAACGCACAGACCACACGCTGCAGGTGCGCATCGGCATCGCCACGGGTGCCGTGGTCGCGGCCGTCATAGGCAAGCGCATGTACGTCTACGATGTATGGGGTGACGCCGTGAACACCGCGAGCCTCATGGAATCCCACGGCGTGGCCGGACGTGTGCAGCTGTCGGAGAGCACCCGGCGGCTACTGGACGCGCCGTTCGTGCTCGAGAAGCGCGGAGTTCTGGAGACCGACGGAACGGGCGGAGTGATGTCGTGGTTCGTCACCGGACGAACGCACGCGTCGGCGTGAGACCTGTTGCACCATCTTCGTGCCATGCCGCGCTGATCCGGACAAGGCGCGCGACCTGTTCACCGCCCAACGTATTTCAGCAAGCCGAGATAGTCTCCGCCCACGCCGTACTTCGCGTAGATCACGGATGGGCCCGTTGCCGCATTCGTCTCGGTGGAGAACTCGTCGCCTACCCGCGCGAGCATGGTGCGACGACCACCGTTGTCGAGCATCACTTCGATAGCTCCGGGCACGCGCAACCTGAAGCGATAGCTGTGGCCGATGTGGAGCGCCCCGTCGAGCGACTCGAACAGCCAGGCGCCTCTCGACGCGAAGCTGCTGTACGGAGTCGGAAATGCCGCGTCGCGAGTACCGCGCGACGCCTCCACGCGATAGTCGAGGACCCATCCGAGCGGACCCGTCGCGCCGCGAGCTTTGCCGAACACGCGCATGATGTAGTCGCCGGCGTGCGGGAAGGCCGCGCTGATTTCGGCGTGTGTGTCGTCCACCTGCGCGAAGACGAACTCTCCCGTGATCCGCCGGTCCGTTGCGGGATCAACGAGCTCCGCAATGATCTCGACCGGCTGGGTCACACCGAGCGTGACCGTGACGCGATCGTCGGCTGCGATGCGCGCGTGGCTGTGACTCACGATCTTGAAGCCCGCCTGAAAGAACAGCGGCCGCAGGTACACCATGTCCGCGAACTCCGCCAGCGAGAGCGGGCGGTCCACGAGCTGCCAGCGTGGGTCCGCGGGAAAATGATCGAAGACGAACGCGTCCGGCGCGGTGAGAAAATAGTGTTCCAGAAAATTCCGAAAGAACTTCATGCGTTCGTCGAGATATCCGCTCCCCCATGTGGCATCCATCAGACGCCAGCGTCCGTCGACGCGCACGGCGTTCCACGAGTGATTCGTGCGACCATCGAACCGTTCGCCGGAATTGTAGCCGTACCCTTTGGACCATCCGTTGACGATTTCGACCTGAAGCCCCATGGCCGCGCCGAGCGCCTGGACGAGATTGGAGTAGCCGTCGCAGACCGAGACTCTGCGGCGCAGCACTGCCTCCGCACTCAGGTCGCCGTAGTTGCCGGTGCGAAAGCCGAGTGCGTCGTAATCGATATGGCGCGTCACCCAGCGATACACGGCGCGCGTGCGTGTGAGGTCGTCGCGGCCGCCGCGGGCAAGGTAGGCGGCGAGCGTGGGGACGGACCGTTCGGCCGAAGCGGGCGCGGCATCGGCGTACGCGTCGATCTCGGCGAAATGACTCTGCGCGGGCGCGCGTCGAGCCGCGATCGGCAGCATCGTGAGTGCCGCCGCCGCGAGCATGGATACGGTGCGCCAGGGACGGCGCCTGTCGTGGTGCGGGACGGTCGGCATTCGGTGTACTACCCCATGACGGGGGAATCGGGTCTAAGCGGAGGCCGGCGCTGACAGTTGCTCATCTAGGCTGGCACAAATTCCGATCCCGAGCAAGCGTGTCGGCGCGACTTGAGCCTGATCGGGGATTGGGGCACGCCGCCCCGCGCGGGCATATCATATATAGTTACGAGTGCGAATCGACAGCGCTAACGGCGTTCTGCTGGCGGCCGGTTTCCCGGAGGTTGGTTTCTGAACCAGGCGCGCTCCTTTTGACGGCCACGCCTCCGGCGGCATCACGGACAGGCGAGCGCGCGAAGCGTCGCCTCGGCATTCTGACGCTTGGCGCGCTGGGCGTCGTGTTCGGAGATCTCGGCACGAGCCCGCTCTACGCGCTGCAGGCGTGCTTCAACGGCCCGACCGCAGTCCCTCCCACGACCGGCAACGTCATGGGGGCGGTTTCGCTCTTCGTCTGGTCGCTGGTCGTGGTGGTAAGCATCAAGTACATCGCGATCATCATGCGGGCCGACAACAATGGGGAAGGCGGCATCCTCGCGCTGCTCACCCTGGCACTCGGCGCGCGCCGGACCGATGCCAAGCCGTCACGATCGAAGGGTCGCGCCGTGTGGCTCGTGCTCGCGGTTGGATTCGTGGGCACCGCATTGCTCTACGGCGACGGCATCATCACGCCGGCGATCTCGGTACTCAGCGCGATCGAAGGGCTCGAGGTGGCCACGCCGGTGTTGCATCCCTTCGTTCTTCCGCTCGCGCTGGTGATCCTCGTTGCCCTGTTCTCGATCCAGCGATTCGGATCCGGCCGTCTTGGGACGGTGTTCGGGACCGTCGTCGCCACGTGGTTCGTCGCGATCTCCGCGCTCGGCGTCTGGAGCCTGGCGACGCACGGCTCCGCGGCCCTCGCCGCGCTGGACCCGCGCTGGGCCGTGCGCTTCTTCGTCAACAACGGATGGCACGGAGTCGTCGTGCTCGGCGCGGTGGTCCTGTGTCTCACCGGGGTCGAAGCGCTGTACGCGGACATGGGTCACTTCGGCACTCGCCCGATCCGCCTTGCGTGGTATCTGCTGGCCTTCCCCTCGTTGGTCTTGAGCTACCTCGGTCAAGGCGCTCTGCTCTTGCAGCACCCTGAGGCTGCCGGGCGCCCGTTCTTCAACGCGGTTCCCGCGTGGGCCCTCTATCCCATGGTGGCGCTGGCCACGGCCGCGACGGTGGTCGCCTCGCAGGCGCTCATCGCCGCCGTGTTCTCGATGACCGCGCAGGCCGCCCAGCTCGGCTACCTCCCGCGAGTGCGCGTGGTGCACACCTCGTCGAGTGAAATCGGCCAGATCTACCTTCCGGGGCTCAACTGGATATTGATGCTCGCGTGCCTCGCCGTCGTGCTGGCGTTCCGCAGGTCCGATGCGCTGGCATCGGCGTATGGCCTCGCCGTCGCGGGGACCATGACCATCACCACCGTGCTGTTCGCGATCGTAGCGCGACGTAAGTGGGAATGGTCGGTGCCGCTGGTTGGCGCCGTGGCCACCGCGCTCTTCCTCGTGGACTCCGCATTTCTGGGCGCGAACCTGATCAAGATCGCCGAGGGAGGCTGGTTCCCGCTTGTCATCGCCGCCGTGGTCTTCACGCTGCTGTCGACGTGGACCCGCGGCCGGGCGCTGCTGCACGCCGCGTACGACGCGCACGCCGTCTCCGTCACTTCATTCATCGCCTCGATCAAAGGCAATCCGCCGCCGCGCGCTCATGGCGCCTCGGTCTTCATGCATGCCGCCGCGGAGGACGTGCCGCCGGCGCTCTTGCAGAGCCTGAAACACAATGGGATGCTGCATGAAACAGTGGTGCTGCTGACCGTGATTACCGAACGCGTCCCCTATATCCATGCGCGCGAGCGCATCGACGTCGCTTCTCTCGGGAACGGCTTCTGGCGAGTGACGGGCCGCTACGGGTTTATGGAACACCCGAACGTGCCCGCGCTGCTCCGCCTTGCCGAGCCGCATGGGCTCGCACTTACGCCGACGGAGACCACCTACTATCTCAGCCGCGAGACGGTCGTGCCGTCTCGCAAGCCGGGCATGGCCAGCTGGCGTGAGCACCTGTTCGGATTCATGCATCGCAATGCGACTCCGATCTCCGCCTTCTTCGGATTGAGACCCAATCGGGTCGTCGAACTGGGCACGCAACTCGAAATCTGAAAACCTCAGACAGCAGGGAGCCCGCCATATGACGCCGGCGCTGTTCGAAACCCCGTACTACATCAGCGAATGGATCATCCGGCTCGTGATGCTGGTGTACGTGCCCCAGCGGCGCGCATCGGCGGCCACGCGAACCTGGCTGCTGCTGATCTTCCTGCTGCCCTGGCCCGGCCTGATCGTGTACGCGTTGTTCGGCCGCATCCGCGTCCCGCAGCTCCGCCGCGAGAAACAGGCGCGCGCGTCGAAAGACATCCGCCGGACCGAGGCGAAGCTGCTCGCCAAACGATCAGTGCTGGGCACCGTTCCGCCTGCATATGAATCCGCCTCGACGCTTGCGTATGCGACCGGCGACTTCGAGCCGTTCGGCGGCAACCGCGTCGAGCTGCTGGACGATTATGCCGCCTCGATCGCGCGCCTGATCGCCGATCTCGACGGCGCGCGGCACCACGCGCATCTCCTCTTCTACATCGTCGAGGACGACGCGACGGGCCGAAGCGTGGCCGACGCCCTGCTGCGCGCGGCGGCGCGCGGCGTGCAATGCCGCGTGTTGATCGACGCCGTCGGGGGCGAGCACGGCCTCGCCCGCCTCGCCCCCCGCCTGCGCGCGGCAGGCATCGACGTTCGCGCGATGCTTCCGGTGGGGGTATTCCGGCGGAGCGCCGGCCGCTTCGATCTGCGCAACCACCGGAAGATCGTCGTCATCGACGGACTCGTCGGCTACACCGGCTCGCAGAACCTCGCCGATGCCACTTTTGTCGTCGGGTATCCGAACGAAGAGCTGATGGCACGCGTGACCGGACCCGTGGTCGCGCAATTCGAGGCCGTGTTCCTCACCGACTGGTCCCTCGAGACGGACCAGCGCCTGAATCTTCAGGAGCTTGCCGCCGGCATCGCGGTCGTCGGAGAGTCGGTGGCGCAGGTGCTGCCGAGCGGCCCGGGCTATCCGCGCGAGAACACGCGCGACCTGTTCGTCGCGCTGCTGTACGCCGCACAGAAATCCGTCGTGATCACCACGCCGTATTTCATTCCCGACGAGCCGTTTCTCCAGGCGCTCCGGACAGCGGCGACCCGCGGTGTGGACGTGCACCTCGTCGTCTCGAAACATGCGAACCAGCCGTTCAGCCAGTTCGCGCAGCGCGCATACTACGAAGACCTCCTCGCCGTCGGCGTGCACATCCATCTCTACCGGCCGCGCTTCCTCCACGCCAAGCACTGGAGCGTCGACGACCAGGTCGCCGTGCTCGGCACGACGAACATCGACATCCGTTCCTTCGCGCTGAACGCGGAGATCAGCCTGATGGTGTTCGATCCCGCCGTCGTCGCGGAGCTGGCGCGGGTGCAGGCGCGCTACTTCGCCGACAGCGACCTGCTCGACGCCGACGAATGGGGCCGCCGCCCGTTCGTCGCGAAAGTGGCCCAGAACATGGCTCGGCTCGCGGATTCGTTGTTATGAGTCGTGCGCCCTCCCGCATGAGCGAGAGGGCGCACGACCGGCAGGTCACGACGTCATGTCCGGCGGATCCTCGCCGAGCGCCGTCGCGAGATCGATCTGGTGTTCCTGCTCCTGCATGAGGATGGCGCGTATGTGCTCGGCCATCGCGAACTCGCCGAGCGATTCGCACTGGCGTACGCGGTCGCGATAGGCCCGGATCGTGTCGGTTTCGTTCTGCAGGTCGAAGCGCAGCATCGCCTCGGCCTTGTCCGACGTCTTGACCTTGTTGGGGATCACGGTGGGATCGCCGCCGAGGTAGTCGATCTGCTTGGCGATGATGATGGCGTGCTTCAGCTCCTCACCCGCGTGAGCTTCGAGCTCCTTCGCGATCGACATGTACTTCGCGCCCTTGAGCACCTGCGAGTAGACGACGTATGCGATGATGGCCTGGTACTCTCTCGCCAGGTCTTCGTTGAGCAATTCGATCAGCCGCGCGCGGCTGATACGGTTATCTCGATCGGCCGGATCTCCGGCGGCTGGCATTGATTTCTTCGGCACGTCGCCTCCTTTTTCGTGACTTGGACAGACCCTCACGGACGATAGGCGCGAGCACGACACGCGACTATCGCCCGTATGGGTGTCCGAGCACTACATCGTTGGAGGTATGGTCGCGCCGCGCTCCCATGCGCCTCGGGGACCGGGTCCTCTGGATCGTGCGCTTACCGCAAACAGGAACAGCCCGAAAAAGACGACCGTTGACGCCATGGCAAAGGCAACGGCGGGACTGTACGCTTGCCACACATATCCTCCACCCACTCCCGCGAGGAGTGCGCCAAAGCCGACGGCCGCGTTGAGCCATCCCAATCCTCCGCCGCGGAGCCGTTCGTCGGTCATCTGGGCGGCAAAGGAGCGCTGTACGCCATCAGTAAGCGCGGGGAAAAAGCCGAGCAGCAGGAAGCCGAGGAGGAGTGTCCATATCGACTGCGCAAAGGCAAGGATGGCGTAGCTCAAGACCAGGAACAGATAGCCGATGAATATCGTCGTTCGAGCGCCGATGCGATCGCTCATTTTACCCGCCGAGAACGAGAGCCCGGCGTAGGAAATGTTGTACACCATGTAAAACAGCGGGATGTCGGCAATCACCAACCCGATCGATTCGGTCTTGAGAAGCATGACCGCGACGGGGAGACTTCCGATCGACAAGACAAACACCGACAAGAGAAAGAGCTTGAATTGCGGCGAGAGTTCCTTGAAGGACGAGACAAGACCCGCTCGTGTGTGCGCGCCGGACGCGACGACATCTGAAATGGAAAACAGGGTCAGGAGTGCAAGAATCCCGATGACGAAAGCCGTCAGGAAGACAACGTCGAATCGCAGCGGAAAACGGCTCAGGAGCACGTACGCGACGAGAGGACCGAGGATCGCTCCGGTTGTGTCCATGGCGCGATGGTAACCAAACGATCGTCCGAGCTCTTCGCGCGGCGTCGAAAGCGAGATGATCGCATCGCGCGGCGAATCTCGAAAGCCTTTGCCCACTCGATCTACGAACCGCAGGCCAAGCGCGCCGCCGACGGTCGAGACGAAGATGTAAAAGGGCCGCGTGACGACCGACAGGGCGTATCCCGCTACCACCAGCGGTTTGCGCTTTTGAAATCGATCCGAAAGACTGCCGGAATAGACTTTGAAGAGATTTGATGCCGCTTCCGCGATGCCGTCAACGAGTCCGAGCGACCCGGCGCCAGCCTTGAGCACCGAAGTGAAAAAGGCAGGAAAGACTGAAAAGACCATCTCGGAAGAGAAGTCATTGAAAAAGCTCGTCAGCCCGAGAAAAAATATGTTTTTCGGAAGGCCAAGGATTCGTTCTTTCATGGTCACTGGTTTATCTGTCCGATTTCATATTTTCTCCGCTTCGCTCCCCTACTCCCACCGAAACACCCGCGACGAAACCGCGATGCATACCACGAACACCACGGCCAGCGCCGCGATCGGCACGAACAGCCCCGAGAAAGTGATCATCGGAGCGGAAGGGATCGAGGCCGAGCACGGCGATCGAGCCGCGGTCGGGCGTGCGGATGCCGGAGACCTGGATGACCTGTCTTCTCACTTCATGGCGATTGGCACTTCATCGGATCGCTCGCTTCGATTGGACGGGCGACGGGGATTCCCCTACGCCGCGTCAGTAGAATATCGGCCACCAATCGCGGGGCGCGCAACGTATTTTGCCGATATGACAAACTCTCTCATCAGGGCTCAGGGCGGCGCGCGCGCCCTTATGGTCGCGCTGACGGCCATCGCCATTACCGCGTGCACACCAGCTGCGAAGACCGAAACCAAGCTCGCGGCGGTGGACTCGAGCCGGCAGATGCCGATGTCCATGCCGATGAACCAGTCCATGCCGATGGGTCAAATGACGGGCGGGTGCCCGCTCGGCCTCAAGACGCTCTCGCTCACGCCGTCACAGAAGGCGACGTTCGATTCCGTTCGCACCGAGCATCGCGCCGTGATGCAGCGCGACATGCAGGCGGCGTTCGCCAGGGCGCGCGCGGTCCTCACCGACGCTCAACGCGCCACATTCGACACCGCAAGCGCGACGCACCTGGCGCGGATGGCGACGATGATGAGCTCCGGCGGGTGCTCGTAACCGGCGACGAGCGACGGGCGTAAAACAGCGATGGGCGACGGGTGAGGGCGCATCGCCGTTTGCCTTATGCGAACAGCCCTTCCACCGAGAGATAGCGCTCACCCGTGTCGTAGCAGAACGTCAGCACGCGACCGGCGTTGGGCGTCTTCCGCAGGTGCTGCGCAACGGCGGCCAGTGAAGCCCCCGACGAAATACCGACGAAGAGCCCTTCTTCGCGAGCCGCCCGCTGGGCGAAGGTGAACGCGTCTTCCTCGGTCACCGCGAGCGTGCCGTCGAGCGTGGCTTTGTGCAGGTTCGCCGGAATGAAGCCGGTGCCGATGCCCTGAAGCTTGTGCGGCTCGTGCGTGCCGCCGGCGATCACGGTCGACTTGGCCGGCTCCACCGCGAACGTCTTCATCTTCGCCCATTTCTTCTTGAGCACTTCGCTCACACCCGTGATGTGTCCGCCGGTGCCGACGCCGGTGATCAGCACGTCGATCCCCTCGGGAAAATCGTGCAGGATTTCCTCGGCCGTGGTGCGCGCATGCACTTCGATGTTCGCGGGATTCTCGAACTGCTGCGGCATCCACGCGCCCGGCGTCGCCGACACGATTTCCGCGGCCTTGGCGATCGAGGCCTTGATCCCCTCGGCCCGCGGCGTCAGCACCAACTCGGCACCGTACGCGGTCATCCCGCGGCGGCGCTCGACCGACATCGAGTCGGGCATCACGAGAATGCAGCGGTATCCTTTCACCGCCGCGACCATCGCCAGGCCGATCCCCGTGTTGCCGGACGTCGGCTCGACGATGGTGGAACCGGGCTTGAGGATGCCGCGGCGTTCGGCGTCTTCAATCATCGCCACCGCGATGCGATCCTTGATGCTTGCGCTGGGATTGGCGCGCTCGAGCTTGACCCACACTTCGGCCCCGGGCGCGACGGTGGCATAGAGCCGGCTCAGCCGGATGTGCGGTGTGTTGCCGATGGTGCCGAGAATGTTGTGAAATCGCATGGCTGGCTGGGTCCTCTCGAATGACGTTCAATGCGCCGCGGAACGCTGGTCCGCAATTGATGAATCGCGGGCCTTCCATAATTATACTCGGACCCTCCAGCCTGTCACATCCTCGCGCGCTCGCCGTCGCTTCGTTGCCGCCATACCTTAGTCTAGCCGCACTCCCGGAGCCGACCAGATGAACACCCGCCCTGCCGTATCGCTCGCCGCGCTGCTCGCCCTCGCCGGCTGCATCCACGCATCGCACGCCGCCCAGCCGGCGCTCTCGCCCAACGCCCGCGCCCTCCGCTTCGCGAAACTCGTGGACGGCGACGGGCGCGTTACGCAGGACGCGACCATCATCGTCGACGGCGACCGCATCGTGAGCGTCGGGTCCGGCGACGGCGTGGTGCCGAGCGGCGTCGCGGTCGTCGACCTGCGCAAATACACGGCGATCCCAGGCATGATCGACGTGCACACGCACATGACCTATTGGTGGGATCACGCCCCGGGCACCAAGCCCTTCGGCCCCGGCGGCACGCGCCGGACCCCGGCGGAAGTCGCAACCGTCGCGATGGAAAATGCGCACCTCACGCTCGAGACCGGCGTCACGACCGTTCGGGATCTCGGCGCGTCGGGTTACGCCGACATCCTGATGCGCGACCGGATCAATCGCGGCGAGGCCGTGGGGCCAAGGATGTTCGTCGCGGGCTACGGCTTGGGGAAGGCGACACCGCGCCCAGCCACCGCCCCTCCGGCTCCCGCCCCTCCGGCGTCCGCGGCTCCGGCTTCCGCGCCTCCGGCCTGGCTTCGCGGCCGCATCAGCTCCCTCGCCGACATCCCGCTCGCCGTCAAGACCCAGGTCGACAGCGGCGCCGACGTCATCAAGATGTATGGGTCCACCGGCACGGGAGCCGATACGAGCACCACGCAGACCTTCAGCTACGAAGAGATGAAAGCCGCGGTCGACGCCGCCCACGCGCTCGGCAAACGTATCGCCATCCACTCATACGGAGCGAGCGGCGGCCGCGACGCCGTGCGCGCCGGCACGAACACGCTCGAACACTCCGTGGATCTCGATGACGCCACGCTCGCGCAGATGGCGCGGCAGGGCACCGTCTACGTGCCGACGATCGACCACAATCGGTACTACGCCGACTACCGCGCCGACTATGGCTACACCGACGAGCAGGCGCGCGGCCTCGACGCGTATCGCGCGCGCAACATCGAGACCGCGCGCCGCGCCATCAAGGCCGGCGTGAAGCTTGCGATGGGTTCCGACGCCGTGCACATGATGTTCGGCCAGAACACGCGCGAGCTCGGGTTCTTGGTGCAGGCCGGCATGACGCCGCTCGACGCGCTCGGAGCGGCGACGGTGAACGGCGCCGAAATCCTCGGCCTCGCCGACCGCATCGGCCGCGTGGCGCCGGGCTACTTCGCCGACATCGTCGCCGTCGACGGCGATCCTGCAACGGACATCAACGCCGTAGTGAACGGCGTGAGGTGGGTGATGAAGGGCGGCGCGGTCGTCGTCGACAAGCGTCCGACGCCCTGACGCGTAGTCGAGCGGTCGACCGGCACGGCGCCATCACCTCATGGCACGATGTTCTTGTTCTCGCCGAGCACGTACTTCGCGAACCAGTCGTACTCGCGTGTCATCTTGTCGAGCTGGTGGCGCGGCTCCATCAGGCCGTGGGGCTCGCGCGGGAAGAAGACGAGCTCGACCGGCACGTTGTTCTTCTTGAGGCCGAGGTAGAGTTCCTGCGACTGGCCGATCGGCACGCGCTGGTCGGCCTGCCCGTGCTGGATCAGCGTCGGGGTCCTGGCCTGCTTGATGTACGTCATCGCCGACCGTGCGGTGTACTGCGCGGCATCGTTCCACGGCTCGGCTTCGAAGTAGCCGTCGATGGTGCGCGGGATGTCGTTGGTGCCGTACATCGACGCCATGTCGGTGAGGCCGGCTCCGACCATCACCGCCTTGAAGCGGTTGGTCTGCGTGAGCGTCCAGGCCGTCATGTAGCCGCCGTAGCTCCAGCCGCTCTGCGCGAGCTTCGTGGAGTCGGCGATCCCCTTCGCGATCATGTTGTCGATGCCTGTCTGGATGTCGCGATAGTCACCGGCGCCCCAGTCCTTGATGTTCGCGCGGAGGAACTTCTCACCGTAACTCGACGAGCCGCGCGGATTCGGGAAGAACACGGCCCATCCCCGCCCGGCCCACACGTGCGCCGCGTCGGTCCAGCCGCCGGGGAAGTTCTCCATCCACGAGCCGGCGGGCCCGCCGTGAATCTCGGCGACCATCGGGTAGCGCTTCCCCGGCTGGTAATCCACCGGATAGACGAGGATTCCCTCGACATCCATGCCGTCTTTGGATTTCCAGTGCACGATTTCGCTCTTGCCGAGTGCGAGCGAGCGGAGCTGCGGATTGTGGTCGGTGACGCGCGTCAGGGCTGAAGCGTTGGCGACCGTGGCGACGTGGACATCGGACGTGTGTTGAAGATCCTGGAAGGTCACTGCGAACGAGGAACAATCGCGCGAGAAGGTGGCGTTCGAGATCACGCCCTTCGCCGCCGTGAGCTGCTTCGGCGTGCCGCCGGCACTCGCGACCGAGAAGAGCTGCGTCGTCGTCCGCACGGGCGAGGTGAAGTAGACTGCCGCGCCGTCGTTCGACCAGGTCGCTGCGCCGGGCTGATAGAGGAAGCCTGGAGCGACCATCCGCGGCGTGCCGCCGTCGGCGCTGACGACGGCGAGCTGCAGCAGCCCGACGGCCGTCGGCTTGCCGGGCCGCGTGAGGTATGCGATCGACGTGCCGTCGGGCGACCAGCGCGGCGCGGCGTCGGGGCCTTCGTTCTCAACGAGCTTCTTCGGCGTGCCGCCTTCGCTCGAGACGGTAAAGATGTCGCTCACCGTGCCGTCGTCGGCCTTGGGTGTGGGGTTCGTGACGTAGGCGATGCGCGATCCATCGGGGGACCATTGCGGGTCGCTGGCTTGAAAGGCGCCGTTGACGACGATCGTGACCTTCTTGGTGGCCACGTCGATCGTCGAGAGCTGCGTGAAGCGGAACTGCTGGTCGATCACGACTGCGTCGTCCTTGTCCTTCTGCTTCTTCTCTTCGTCGGCCGTGAGGTCGCGCTGAGCGACGAATGCGATGCGCTTTCCGTCGGGCGACCATTGGAAGGAGCCGATGCCGCTCTTGGAGCTGGTGAGCGCATCCGCTTCACCGCCGGACGGTGAGATGAGATAGATCTGCGGCTTCTCGTCGCGTGCGGAGATGAAGGCGATCCACTTGCCGTCGGGCGACCAGCGCGGCGACGTGTCGGCCTTCTTGCTCGTGGTGAGGCGCACCGGATCGCCGCCCGACGCGGCAACTATGTAGATGTCGGGATCGGCGGCGTCGGCCGTCATGTCGGCGTGCGAGACGACGTACGCCACCCATCGGCCATCGGGGGAGAGCTGCGGATCGGACACCGCCTTCAGGGCGATCACGTCGTCGAAGGTCATCCGCTTGGCACCCTGCGCCTGCGCGGAGAGAGCGGCGAAGGCGATGGTCGCCGCGACGGCGAAACGGGAGAGGGAGCGGAGAGGGCGCATTGGAGAAGACCGAGGATCGAAGATGGAGGCCGGAAGCCGGAGGCCGGAAGCCGGAAGCCGGAA
>Ga0208079_1000809_pt1 | contig 17077 bp, 17 predicted proteins | sample NGESurdeep092012_5_FD_184474 | JGI IMG/M metagenome (GOLD analysis project Ga0208079, IMG submission 184474) | Arctic peat soil microbial communities from Barrow, Alaska - NGEE Surface sample 210-2 deep-092012 (SPAdes) | ecosystem: Environmental > Terrestrial > Soil > Wetlands > Peat ... | reverse complement strand
CTCCCTACGTCCCGGCAAGCCTAGCCGCCGTCGGTCAGTCGGCGAGCTCTAGGCCGCGGCGACGGTAGTTGCGGGCGATGAGGACACTCATGACGAGCGCGAACGCGGCGAACGCCCACCACTGGAGCGCGTAGCCGGCGTTGCGGATCTTGCCGTCGAGCGCGGGCAGCACCACGGGCGCCGCGCTCAGTCCCTGCGCCTTCGCCTCCGACTCGTCCAGCGTGACGTAACCGGAGACCAGCGGCTGAGGCCAGACCTGGGCGAGCGCCTGGAGGCGTACGGATCCGTACGCGCCACTCGGTACGGCCGACGCCGCCTGCGCCTCGGTCGGCAGAAACACCCCGCTCTGCGTGAGCTCGCCGCTCGGGGGCACCTCGCGGCCACTCCCGGCCCCCCGCGCGATCGCCACGACCCGGCCGTCGGCCAGCAGGAACGCCGTCACCACGCGTCCCGCACCGTCCGCACCCACGACGAGCACCTGCTGGCCGGGCAGATAGTGACCGCTCACCGACACGGTGTGCCCCCAGAGGTAGCCGACGTTGTCGCCGGTCACCGACGCATCGAGCGCACGTACCGGCTCGCCGGTGATGACCGCGGCCGCTGACTTGCCCTGGTCGACGAACACCTGCGCTTGCCACAGTCCTAGCCAGCCCATGATCAGCGCGGCCACGACGCCGACCGCGACGATCAGCCGCGGCACCCAAGGGGACCGTACGGGCGACTCGCCCATCCGCTACGCCTCGGCTCCCCGCTGCCGCGCGAGCGAGATCAGCTCGGAGAGCACGTGGCCGAGGTCCAACCCCGCCGCCTCCATCGACAGCGGCATCGTCGAGGTCTCGGTCATCCCCGGCGCGACGTTGGCCTCGAGGAACATCGGCGTACCGTCGGCGCCCACGATCATGTCCGTACGAGAAAGGTCGCGGAGCCCCAACGCCCGGTGCGCCCCGATGGCGAGCTGGGCGCACCGTTGGGCGACGTCCTCGTCGAGCTCGGCCGGCGCCAGGAAGCGCGTCGCACCCGCCGTGTACCGCGCCGTGTAGTCGTACACACCCGAGTCCGGCCGGATCTCGACTGCCGGGAGCGCCACCGGCCCGCTGCCGGTGTCGATCACCGGGACCGCCACCTCAATGCCCGTGATGAACCGCTCGACGACGGCCACACCGCCGTACGCGTACGCCTGCACCATCGCGGCCGGCAGGTCCTCGATCCGCTCGACTTTCGCGCAGCCCAGCGCCGACCCGCTGCGGGCGGGCTTGACCATCATCGGGAACCCGAGGTGCCGGGCGAGGGCCTTGACGAGCGTCGGCGCACCGAGCTCACGGAACATGTCGTCCGGGAGCGCGATCTGCGTGGGCGTCGCCCAGCCAGCCCCGGCCACACGCGGCGTGGCGATCGCCTTGTCGAACGCCACCCGGGCGGACGTCGACGTGCTGCCGACGTAGGGGACGTCGATCAGCTCCAGCGCCTGTCGTATCGCACCGTCCTCGCCGGCACCGCCGTGGAGCAGCGGGACGACGACGGGCTTGCCCAGCTCCTCGAGCTTCTCCAGCAGCGAGCCGGACACGTCGAGCTCGAGCACCTCGAGCCCCACGTCGCGCAGCGACTGCGCAGCTCGGCGTCCGGATCGCAACGAGACTTCACGCTCGTGCGACAGCCCTCCGGCGAGGACGACGACCAGTTCACCTGTCATGGCAGTTGGCTCCTATGAGACGTCGGGCCCAGGGCCCGCGGCGAAATCGTGGGGATGCGGCGTCGAGTCGATACCGAACATCGAGTGGATCTCGAGCTCAGCGTCGAGGACCTCGCCCAAGCGGCGCGTCCCCTCGAGGATGCGCTCGGGTGTCGGGAAGCAGTACGACAACCGCATGTTCCGGCTGCCGAGTCCATCGGCGTAGAAGGCGGTGCCCGGAACGTACGCGACCCTGTTCGTCACTGCACGCGGCAGCAACGCCTGCGAGTCGAGGCCCTCCGGCAGCGTCACCCAGACGAAGAAGCCACCCTTGGGCCGCGTCCAGGTCGTACCTTCCGGCATGTGCGCCTCGAGGCCATCGAGCATCGCGTCGCGGCGCGCGCGGTACATGTCCTTGAAGACCGTGATCTGCGACTTCCAGTCCCAGGTGGACAGGTACGTCGAGATCACGAACTGGCTGAACACCGGCGGGCACAGCGTCGCCGACTCCTGCGCGATCACGAGCTTCTCTCGGACGGCGTGCGGCGCGAGCGCCCAGCCGACGCGGAAGCCCGGCGCGAACGTCTTCGAGAACGACCCCAGGTAGACGACGTTGTCGGCATCGAACGACCGGATCGCCGGTATGGGGTCGGCGTCGAGGCTCAGCAGGCCGTACGGGTTGTCCTCGACGACCAGCACGCCCTCCTCGCGACAGATGCGAGCGATCTCGTGCCGACGCTCGAGCGAGGTGAGCACGCCCGAAGGGTTGTTGAAGTTGGGGATCGTGTACAGGAACTTCACGCGGCGGCCCTGCGACCGCAGGGAGCGGATCGCGCTGAGCAGCGCCTCCGGCTGGATCCCGTCGGAATCCATGGAGATGTGCACGACCCTCGCCTGGTACGACGCGAACGTGCCCAGCGCCCCCACGTACGAGGGCGCCTCGGCGAGGATCACGTCGCCCGGGTCGATGAATGTGCGTGTGACAAGGTCAAGCGCTTGCTGCGAGCCGGTGGTGACGGTCACGTCGTCGGGGTGGCCGGTGATCCCTTCGAGGCTCATCACCTCGCAGATCTGCTCGCGGATCATCTCCTCGCCCTGCCCCGACCCGTACTGCATCGCCTGCGTGCCGCGCGTGGCGATCAGCTCGCCGATTGTGGAGCCGATGATGTCGAGCGGGAGGTCGGAGATGTTGGGCATGCCACCGGCCAGCGAGACGACCTCGGGGCGGTTGGCGACGGAGAAGAGAGCTCGTACAGCGGACACCTTGAGACCGTGCGTGCGCTCGGCGTACGCCTCGACGTAATGATCGAGGCGGGTATCGCGTCTGGGCTGCTCAAGACTCACCCGGCCTAGTCTGCCGTAGGTCGGCGATGGTCGGTACGATCGAATCGCCACGGGCAGCACCCACCACCAGTCGTCAGCAGGGATCAGATGAACCGTACGCCGAGGTCGTTCACCGGCCGTCGATTCCGGCTGCTGCACGCTTCCGACCTCGACTCGCTGCCGCTCTGCGCGACGTGCAAGGAGATGGAGCGCCTCATCAAGGACCGCGCCTGGGCCGATGCGGGCGACGACGAGTGGGGCTTCTGCGGCGTCGGCGTGTACGTGTCGGGCGAGCCGATGGCGTACGTCCTCGTCACGCCCGCCCTGTACGTGCCGCGCCGTCACCCGCTATCCCGCGGCGCGAACGCGGACGCTGCGGCGCTGCTCGCGCTGTACGTGGAGGGCGCCCATCCGCAGCACGGGCTCGGCAAGCAGGCCATTCAGCGGCTCGCGGCGAAGCTCGTCGACCAGCGCAACATCAACGCGATCGACGCTGCGTCGTCCGAGCGCGGCACCTGCCAGCGGCCGTCACGCGGCTGGCTGGGTGCGAACGGGTTCAGTCCGCTGGACGACGGAGTACGGCATCGGCTCGATCTTCGTGGCACCCGCGTCTGGCTGCCGAGCGCGCAGGAAGTGGTGCGTCAAGTCGCGGACATCGTGCGTCCGGTGGCCCCGCCGCACCCCGCCGGTCTGAACGAGCCGCGTCTCAACGCGTCCCACCAGGAGCTGGTCAGCACCAGGTAGGAGCCGCACGCTTTGAGGAATGGGGAGCGTCAGGTCTTGCCGATCCCCGAGGCGACCGACTGGGCGGCAGCGATCAGCTCGTCCGGCGACTGGTCGACGAGGGTGACCAGCAGCACGGCGGTCGCGCCCGACACGACGGCGCAGGCGAGGCTGTTCTGGTCGGTGGTCCGTCCGCACGCGCCGCCGTTGACCGTGGTGATGCTGCGGGCCTGGATCTCAGTGAGCGCGGCAGAGGCGTCGGTCTGCGGTCGGTACGCGATGGCGACGAACTGCTGGTCGCCGTCGAGGCTGTACGTGGCGGAGACCGTCTGGATCTTGCTTATGGGATCTGCGGACGGGCTGATGCCCTGTGACGGGTCACGCCGGTAGTCGCCGGCGGTGGGCGGAAGAGTGAGCTTGCCCTCGTTGATGGCCGCCAGCGTCGGGTTGTACCGGGAGAACAGGTAGCCGCCGACGCTCACGACGAGCAACAGGGCCACAACGACCGAGAGAAGAGTGAGCAGCCTCTTGTGGTCGCGCCACGCGACGTGAACCCGACGCGCGGACGTGCCGCGGCTCGGCTTCGTACGGGTGGTGCGGCTGGGCCTCGGTGTCGACTTCGCCCTCGGCGACGTGCCCTTGCGCACGTCGTACTCAGGGTCATCGATGACGATCGGGGTGAGGTCGACCTCGGTCTCGGGCTCGCCGGGGGCCGGGCGTTTGTAGAGCGAGTGGTCGGCATCGGAGAACGCCGAGCCGAACAGCCACGTGGCCGTGTCGTCTCCGACACTCGAGGAGTCCTCCTCGACTGGGGGCGCGCCCTCGCTGACCATGTCCCGTTCCTCGGCGAGCAATTCCTGTTTCTCGGCGACTGCGGTCGGTAGCTCCGCGAGGTCGGGCATTGCCAGGACCTCTGCGGCGACGGCCGCTGCGGCCATGGTGGCCTCCGGAACGGTCACCTGCGGGAGCTCCGTGTTGGCGAACTCGGCCTCGATCGGCCCGGAGAGCACGGGGTCGGGGAGTGTGGGTTGTACGGACGGGGACGGCTGGCTGATCGCGTCCGTGAACGGCGAAGGGGCCTCCTCCGGCGAGAACGCCTCGACGGGGGACTCCGGCGACTCCGGGGTCGGCCCGAGGTCGGGCAGTGCGGGCTGGATAGCACGGGCCGCGGTCGCGTACTCGCTCGATCGACGCGGCAAGGGGAGACGCAACGTCTCCTCGTACCCGTCGTCCTCATCCTCGTCGTCGTCCTCCTCGACCCAGGCGGAGCGGCGCGGGGCCGGGTCGTCGTCGGACTCGGACGGGGTGAAGGCGGATCGGCGGGCAGCGGTTGCGGGCTGGTCGTCGAGCGGCAGCGGGCTCAGCGCCGAACGGCGCGGCACGATGGCGTCGTCGAGTTCCTCGTCGTCGCGGGGGCTGAGGGCGGAGCGGCGAGGTGCGGAAACGATCTCGTCGTCATCCTCAGGCAGCGGCGTGAGCGCGGAGCGCCGGGCCGCGGGCGCGTCAGACGTCTGGGTCGTTTCGGCCCACGATGGCCCGGGTACCCAGCGTCGAGGTGCTGGACCCCAGCTCGGGGGCGCAGAGACTCCAGCCGGATCGGGAAGACCCGATCCACGCGGAGTCTGATCGCCCCCGGTCATGGGGTGAGCTACGCGACCTCTTCGAGCGCCTTGCGCAGCTGAAGCTTCGGCACGGCACCCGTGAACTGCTTGACGACCTCACCGCCGGAGAAGACGAGGATGGTGGGGAGACGCAGCACGCCGTACTGGGCGGGCACCCCCATGTTCTCGTTGGTGTCGATCTTCACGAAGTCGATCTGGCCGTCAAATGTCTCCGCGAGCTCGTCGAGGATCGGTGAGAGCTTCTTGCACGGTGCGCACCAGTCGGCCCAGAAGTCGACGACCACAGGCCGCGGGGACGCCAGGACCTTGGCGGCGAAGTCGGCGTCGGTGACGTCGATGGCGTGTGACATGCGTCTCTCCTTCTCGAGAGCCAGTGTGACAGGTTAGCTCGCCGCTGAAGCGAGCACCTCGGAGTCGGCGAGCTCCAGCAGGAACCGTTCGGCGTCCAGTGCGGCCGCGCAGCCGCTGCCTGCAGCGGTGACGGCTTGACGGTACGTGTGGTCGACAAGGTCGCCGCACGCGAACACGCCGGAAAGGTTGGTACGCGTGGAGCGGTCGACCACCTTGATGTAGCCCGCCGAGTCGAGGTGCACCTGGTCCTTGACCAGCTCCGAGCGGGGCTCGTGGCCGATCGCGACGAAGACGCCCTCGGCCGGGATCGTACGAAGCTCACCCGTGAGGGTGTCCCTCACGGTCACCGACTCGACCTTGGTCTCGCCGTTGATCGCGGTGATCTGGGAGTTCCAGGCGAAGTTGATCTTCGGGTCGGCCTCGGCGCGGGCGACCATGATCTTCGAGGCGCGCAGCTCGTCGCGCCGGTGGACGATCGTCACCGACGTGCCGAAGCGGGACAGGAACGTGGCCTCCTCGACGGCCGAGTCGCCGCCACCGGCAACGACGATGGGCTTGTTCTTGAAGAAGAAGCCGTCGCACGTCGCGCACCACGAGACGCCGCGACCTGACAGGCGGTCCTCGTCGGGAAGACCGAGGCGCTTGTAGCCGGAGCCCATGGCGAGGATGACGGCCTTGGCCTTGTGCTCGGTGCCCTCGGAGTCGACGACCGTCTTGATCGGACCGTCGAGACGCAGCTCGATGGCGTCGTCAGTGATGAACTCGGCGCCGAACTTCTCCGCCTGGGCGCGCATCTGGTCCATGAGGTCCGGACCCATGATGCCGTCGGAGAAGCCGGGGAAGTTCTCGACCTCGGTGGTGTTCATGAGCGCGCCGCCGGCGGTGATGGAACCCTCGAGCACCAGCGGCTTCAACTCAGCGCGCGCGGCGTAGATCGCAGCCGTGTAACCGGCCGGACCCGACCCGACGATGATGATCTCCCGGACCTCGTCAGACATCGATGCGACTCCCTCAAGTTGGTGATGGCAGCCTACAGACCACCACGGACAGCAGACGCCAGGTCAACGCCGACGAGCGCGTGAACATTCCCCTGGGGGGTATACCGCAGGCGTGTGTTGCGGGCGGATGGCGCGCATGATTCGCGCTCGGTGGTCAGGCTTTCACGTCGACCTCGAGTGAGGTGGAGCGAAAGATCTTTGTGGGCAAGCAAAAATGACGCTATCGAGTGAATGCCCTAGTCAGGCCGCGATCCCAAGAAGGGCACCGCATGGGGCAGTCAAGACCGAGCCCTTTGACGGTCCGAGTTGTGCACAGAGGGGCTTGCCATGGGCGCCCGCAGGGCATTAGGAATGCCCCAACGCACCGCCCACCCCAGCGAGGCCATCATGACCCGACTGTTCCGGTTCGCATCCGGTTCGCACCCCCGACGCTCGGCGTCCGCGCCTCGGCTCAGCCGATGACCAGTACAGATCTGCAGCGCGGCTGGGCACCTGCGGCTCCCCCGCCTCCCTCGTCAACCGCCCTGACTCCACCGCCGAAACTGCGCCGGCGGCCCTCGCTCATCGTCGCGTCCGTGCTGCTCGTGGTCATCGGCGCGCTGGCGTCGGCCTGGGCGTACACGAGCCTCGGCAATGCGCAGGAGGTGGTCGCCGTCAGGACGGACACCGCGCGCGGGCAGCTCATCAGCGCCGAGAGCCTACAGATCGTACGGATCGGGGTTGATCCAGCCCTCCAGACCGTTCCCGCGAGCCAGGCGCAGTCGCTCGTAGGGAAGCGGGCCGCGGTCGACCTCAAGGCAGGACAACTCCTCGTACCCGGCGCTGTCACGAGCGAAGTTGTTCCCCGTCAGGGCAAGTCCGCGGTCGGCCTGTCGCTGACGGCCGCACAGGTGCCGAGCGAACCGCTGGTCGTCGGCGACAAGGTGAGGGTCGTGACGACCCCGGGCACGCAGGGCGACGTAGGAACGACCGCGCCGACGGTCTTCAGCGGCGAGGTTCTCACGGTCTCGGACCGCGGCGCCGACGGTACGACGCCCGTGACCGTGGAGGTGGACGCCGACAAGGCCCCGGCACTGGCCGCGTGGTCCGCCTCCGGCAAGGTGGCCCTGGTCCTCGACTCCCGGGTCCGCTGATGGCTCTGATCGTGCTCGCGTCCGCCTCCGGGGCACCGGGGGTGACCACGACCGCCCTCGGACTGGCGCTGGTCTGGCACCGGCCGGTCGTGCTCGTCGACGCCGACCCCGTCGGCGGATCCGCGCTGCTGGCCGGCTACTTCCAGGGCACCGTGGCCGACGACGACGCCATGGTGAACCTCGTCCTCGCCCAGCGCGACGGACGCCTCGCCGAGGTCCTGCCGCGCACGATGATCCCCGTCCCCGATACGTACGTGTCCATCCTTCCGGGGCCGAAGTCCCATGCGCAGGCGGGCAGCCTTTCGGAGCTCTGGGGCGCCCTTGCGTACGAGCTCCGCGGGCTCGAGCAGACGGGCCAGGACGTCATCGTGGACGCCGGCCGGCTGGGGATGGTCCACTCGCCGCAAGCGCTGATCCGCGCCGCCGATCTGGCACTGCTCGTCTCCCGCACCGACCTCCCTGCGCTCGCGGCCTCCCGGCAGTGGGCGAACGACTGGACCGCAGCCACCGTGGACGGCACCGGCGCCGCGAGCGTCGCGTCGCTGCTCGTGGGGGCCGGTCGCCCCTACGCGGCGTCCGACGTCTCAAAGGTCCTCGGCGTCCCGGTGCTCGAGAGCCTCGCGTGGGACCCGAAGTCGGCCCGTGTCTTCAGCGAGGGGCAGAAGCCCGCGGGCAGCACGTGGAGCCAGCGCGACCAGCTCGTCCGCAGCTACCGCGCCGCGGCGGCCGCGATCAACGCCCGGGTCACGGCCGAGCGGCTCACGATGGCGCCGGGAGGTGTCCGGTGACGAAGGAGCCTCCCCAGGTCACGGTGGTCACCGACCCGTCGGAGCTGCCGCTGTTCGCCCGAACGACCTCGACCTGGGCCCGGCCGGCTCCGGTGGCTCCGCGAGCCGACGTCCCACCGCTCGCCTCCTCGCAGCCGACGCCTCCTCAGCGCGCCGACTGGGCGGAGGAGGCGGTGACCCGCGTGACGATGACCGACGCCCGTCGCGCGGCGCAGTCGCCACTCGACTGGGGCCTGGTCGCGGCGCTCCGATCGGTCGCATCCGAGCGACTGATGCGCGCGATGGAGATCAACCCCCACATGGACCACGCCGAGCAGCAGACCGTGGGCCGGCGGATCATTGCAGAGCTGCTCGACGAGGAGGCCAAGCAGTCGGCGTCCGCTGGTCGTGGCGCGTTCGATCGGCACCACCAGTCGGCGCTCGCGCAGGCCGTTTTTGACGCGCTGTTCCGGCTCGGACGGCTGCAGCCGCTCGTCGACGACCCGGGCGTGGAGAACGTGATGATCCTGGGCCACGACGACGTGTGGCTGGAGTACGAGGATGGCCGGCTCGTACGGGGTCCTGCGGTCGCCGACTCGGACGCGGAGCTCATCGACTTCCTCGTCTTCCTCGCCTCGCGGTCCGAGGTCAACGCACGTCAGTTCTCCGAGGCCGAGCCCCGGCTCCACATGCGCCTCGACGGTGGCGCCCGGCTGGCGGCCACCGCATGGGTGACGCCGCGACCGTCCGTGGTGATCCGCCGCCACCGCATGCGGCAGGCGACCTTGTCCCAGCTCGTACGCCGCCAGTCACTGGGTCCGGTGGCGGCATCCTTTCTCGCGGCCGCCGTGCGCGCGCGCAAGTCGATCGTCGTCGCCGGGCCGCAGGGCGCGGGCAAGACGACGATGTTGCGTGCGTTGTGCGCGGAGATCGGCCCGATGGAGGCGCTCGGGACGTTCGAGACCGAGTACGAGCTCCACCTGCACGAGCTCAAGGACCGACACCCGATCGTCCACGCCTGGGAGGCGCGCCCTGGCGGCGAGATGCAACCGAACGGGCGTCGTGCCGGCGAGTTCACCCTCGACGACGCTCTGTACGACTCGTTCCGCTTCAACCTCAGCCGCCAGATCGTGGGCGAGGTCCGGGGCAGGGAAGTGCTCGCGATGCTGGAGGCGATGCAGGCGGGAACAGGGTCGCTCAGTACGACGCACGCGGAGTCGGCCGCGAGCGCGGTCAGCCGCCTGGTGACCTGCGCGATGAAGGCCGGGGCGCACGTGACGCATGACTACGCGGTACGTGCGATCGCGTCGGCGCTGAACATCATCGTCCACGTCGACGTACGGACGGAGCTGCAGCCCGACGGGACGTTCCTCAAGCGTCGGTGGACGTCGGAGATCGCGATCCTCTCGCCCGGCGAGCGGGAGCGTGGGTACGCGATGTCGAGCCTCTTCCGCTGCCCACCCGGATCGACCCGGTTGCAGGCGGTCGGCGGGCTGCCCGACGAGTACCGCGAACTGTCGCGATGGGGGTTCGACCTCGCCGGCTATGTACGGGAGAGCCAGGAGGGCGCGACATGACCGCGCTCGTACCGGCGATCGGTGGAGCACTGGTCGTCGTCGGCATCATCGGCGTGATCGTCGGAGTCATCCCGCAGCCCGACCGCCCTGCGGCCCCGCGTCGGCAATCGCCCTTGTCGCGCCTGAGGTTGTCCCGGCGGTCAGGGCTCCTGCTCGGAGCCGGTGTGATTGCGGGTGCGATCGTCGCCATCGTCACCGGGTGGCTGCTGGCAGTCGTGATCGCACCGCTCGCCGCGGTCGGATTGCCGCTCCTGCTATCCGCCTCCGACGCCCAGGACCGGATCGCGCGACTCGAGGCGATGGAGGAGTGGATCCGCTCCCTGTCGGGGGTGCTGACCGCGGGCGTCGGGCTCGAGCAGGCATTGATCGCGACCCTGCGATCGGCGCCGGAGGAGATTCGGCCCGAGGTCGGGCGGCTGGTGGCGAGGTTGCGCGCCCGCTGGGGGACGGAGGCGGCGTTGCGTGCTCTGGCCGATGACTTGGACGACTCCACCGGCGACCTCATCGCCGCGAACCTCATCCTGGGCGCACGCCGGCGCGGTTCGGGGCTCGCCGCCGTGCTCGAGAGCCTGGCGGAGTCGGTCGCCGCCGACGTCCGGGCAAGGCGCCAGATTGAAGCCGACCGAGCCAAGCCGCGGACGACGGCTCGGTGGGTGACGTTGATCACGGTCAGCGTGCTGGTCGTCCTCGGCCTGACCGGCGACTACGTCGCCCCGTACCGCAGCAGCCTCGGCCAGCTCGTCCTGGCACTGATGCTCGCAGCGTACGGAGGGGTGCTGGTGTGGATGCGGCGGATGGCCGCCGGCCGGCCGCTGCCCCGGTTCATCGGCGAGAAGGCGCTCAAGGAGGTGGCTCGATGATCACTGGGCTGCAGCTCGCGCTTTTCGGGGGCGTCCTGTTCGGCGCCGGCGTGGCGCTGCTGGTCTGGAGACTGTTGCCAGCACGGCCGGACCTTGGCGAGGTACTGAGCCGACTGGCCCCTGACAAGGCCGGACACACCGGTCGTGCAGATGTCAGCGACGGATCCACGGCTGATCGCCTCGGCCGATGGGGGCTGCGCGCCCTTCCGGGCTCGATCTGGGGCAAGCCGCTCGACCAGGAGCTCGCGCTGCTGCGGATCCCGCTGGCTCGGTTCTACGGGGAGAAGCTGCTGTTCGCGGTGCTTGGCATGGTCGTCGTGCCACTCCTGTCGCTGCTCCTGATGGTGCTCGGCTGGCATCTGCCGGTCCTGCTGCCGGTCGGCGGCACGCTGGTCCTAGCCGTAGGGATGTTCTTCTTGCCCGACTACAACGTGCGGGACGACGCCAAGCGGGCACGTACGGAGTTCGCTCGGGCCCTCGGCGCGTACACGGACCTCGTCGCCCTCGAGCGCAACTCCGGATCCGGACCGCGCCAGTCGATGGAGGTCGCCGCGGCGATCGGCGACAACTGGGTGTTCCGGCGGCTGCGTGAAGAGCTTGCCTACTCGAGCTGGAGCGGCGAGCAGCCGTGGGACGCGCTGCGGCGGTTGTCGCACGAGCTGGGCGTCACCGAGCTCGGAGATCTGGCCGACATCGTGCGGCTCAGCGGCGAGGAGGGTGCGCAGATCTACGGACAGCTGCGGGCACGCTCCGCGGCGATGCGTACGGCGATGCTCAACGACGAGGTCGCCCTGTCCAATGCGGTCGGGGAGAAGATGTCGATCCCCATGAGCCTGCTCGGCGTGATCTTCCTCGTGATCCTCGTCACCCCCGCCCTGCTGAGAATGATGGTGCCGTAACGATGAGCCAGCTGTACCTGACAAGGAGAAACACCATGCGTACCCTCGCGAACTGCCATTCCCTCGCGCTCCGGTTCGAGGACTACCTCGCCGCCCAGTGGCGGATCGTGGCCGGGACGGTCAAGGGCGACCCCGAACGCGGCTCGGTGACGATCGAGCAGGTGATCTGGGCTGTTGCGATCATCGCGATCGTGGCGATCGTCGTCACTGCGATCACCAACTACGTGACGACCCAGGCGGGCAAGATCAAATGACCCCAACCCGGCGATCAGCGTCGACCCTCGCGCGGCGGCGCCGGGGCTCGGCCGATCGCGGGTCGACGAGCATCGAGATGGTCATCCTGCTGCCGGCGCTCTTCGCGCTGATGTTCCTTGGCATGCAGGCGGCGCTCATGTACCAGGGCCGCGCCGTCGCCCTGGCTGCGGCACAGGAGGGCGCGCGGGAGGCCGCGTCCGAGACCGGGACCGCCGTCAGCGGGATCCGTACCGCCGAAGCCTTCGTGGCAGCGTCGACCTCAGGGCTGAAGAACACCACGGTCGAGGGCCAGCGGACGGCCACCGAGGCGACGCTCACCGTAAGGACCACCACGCTGAGCGTCATTCCCGGATGGACCCCGACGATCACCCAGTCGGCGTCGATGCCGGTCGAGCGGGTGACGTGATGGGTGTCAAGGAGAGGGGCTCGGCCGCCATCGAAACAGCCGTCGGCGTACCCGCCTTCCTGCTCTTCATCGCGCTCATCATCGGAGCCGGCCGAATCGCGATCGCCCGGCAGGCCGTCGAAGCCGCGGCCGCGGAAGGCGCGCGATCCGCGTCGATCGAACGTACGCAGGCGGCCGCTGATCACTCGGCCAAGGCCGCGGCCGAGGCCACGCTCGCCAACCAGCAGCTGCAGTGCGTGAGCACGCAGGTGGTCGTCGACACGTCCGGCTTCGCCCGGCCCGTGGGGACGCCGGCGACGGTCAGCGTGTCCATCACGTGCGTCGTCAACCTCTCCGACGTGGCGATCCCGGGTCTTCCGGGGACCCTGCCAATCACGGAGACCATCTCCAGCCCGCTCGACACGTACAGGGGGCGATGATGAGTCATTCGCGGCGCGACAAGGGGTCAGTCACCATCTGGCTGGCGCTCGCGTCGTTCGTCATGATCGTGCTGGTCGGGGTGGCCGTGGATCTGTCCGGCCAGGTGTACGCCCAGCAGCACGCCCGCGACATCGCCGCGCAAGCGGCACGTACGGCTGGCCAGCAGATCAACGCCTCGCTGGGTGTGCGTGGCATCGGCGCCCAGACCAACACCGCGCAGGCGATCGCGGCCGCCAAGTCCTGCATCGCGGCCGCCGGGATGGAGGGCGACGCGTCCATCACCGGCGGTGGCACCACGATCACGGTCAGCGTCGTGGACACGTACGAGACGAAGTTCCTGTCGATCATCGGTCTGACGAGGCTTCGGGTGACCGGCAGCGCCGAGACCCGGGTCGTACGAGTCGTGGGCGGGGTGGAACGGTGAGTGGCCTCGCTCAGCGGGCGAGCCCGACCGCCAGTACGGCTCCGAGCGCGAGCCACGGACCGAACGCCAGTTCGCGTTGCCGGCGTGCGGCTGCCCAGGCGATCGTCAGGATGCAGCCCGCGACCAGCGCGTACAGCACAGCCGACCAGGAGACCAGCGCGGTGGCCGCTCCGATGACCGCCGCGAGCTTCACGTCGCCGAAGCCGAGCGCGCCACGTCCAGTGAGGTGGAGGATCCAGAAGCCTCCACCGCACAAGGCTGCGGCCAGAATCGCGCCGAGGGCGGCCAGGGGGCCAGTTATCCACAGCGTGAGGCCGATGCAGCCGGCTGTCCAGACCGCGGCGGGAACGAGGATGCGGTCGGGCAGTCGTGCGACGTCGAGGTCGACCGCGGCCAGCCATGCCAGTGCCGCGGAGAGGGGGAGCCACAGCGTCAGGATCGGCCACGGGGCGTCCAGGAGCCTCCAGGTCAGCCAGCCCCAACTCACCGCCACTAGGGGAATCAGCCACCAGACGGGTGGCGCGGAGTTCGGGGACTCGTCGGCACGGCGATGCGTGAGGCGTCGCATGCGCCACCGGACGAGCGCGCCGACGAGAGCGCCAGCCACTACCGCGAAGCCCACCCACACCACGACGACTCCCCTCAGGAGTCAACTGTGTCCCACCCGAGCGAGTACAGCCAGCGGGCGTTCCGAAGTTATGCACAGGGTCTCTTGCGAAAGGCCATCGCGGCGGTCTAGGAATAGTTCAGACAGGCACCACCCCCAGCCACCCCACGAGGTCACCATGTCGCAGGTCACGACATCTCTGTTGAGCGTTCCCGGACGAGATCGAACATGTCCACGATGAAACGGCTGCTCCCCGGCATCGGCGCCGCCGCAGGTCTCCTCGCGCTGCTCGTCGCGGCGCCTTGGGCTCTCTTCTCATGGGGCAGGGTCGGGCTGCTTGCCGGCATCGACTGGGCGCACGCCTTCACGGTCCCCGACGATGGCCGGCTCATGCTCGGCTTCCTGTCCCTGATCGGCTGGGTGGCCTGGCTGGTACTGGCCGTCTCGATCGTGGTCGAGATCGTCGAAGTGATCGACAGGTTGCGAGCGGAACGTACGCAGAGGCCCCACCGGCCGCTGTCACTTCCGGGGCTGGACCTGCCGCGACTGATCGTGCGCGGACTGGTCGTGAGCGCGGTGACGGCCGTACTGGGGCTCGGGCTTCCCCGGATCGCCCCGCCAGCGGTGGCGCAGACGGTCGCGGTGACGGCGCCGCGCGACGCCGTGCCCGTACAAGCGGTGGCGCTCGATCGCGGGCCGGCGGTGGTCGCTGGGGCGGGCACGACGGTGCCGTCGTCGCCGATCGCCATGGAGCCGATGCCGATCGCCACCCTGCACGTCGTCCAAACCCAGGAGGACGTGTGGAGCCTGGCGACCCGCTACTACGGCGACTCCAGGCAGTGGCAGCGCATTGTGGATGCCAATCCTGATCTGATCGACCAACCGGACGACCTACGGGTCGGGTGGCGCCTCGTGATCCCCGGCGTCGCCTCCCCCGACGGCACCACCGTGATCATCGTGGTGCGCGGCGACTCGCTGTCGAAGATCGCTGCCCGTTACCTCGGAGATGGGGATCGCTGGCCCGAGATCTTCGCGCTCAACCGGGACGTCGTCGAGAACCCGAACCTCATCTACCGGAGCTGGCGCCTGAGGATTCCCGGAGCCGCTCCGGTGGCGCCTGCAGCGGCAAAACTAGCGGCGGCGACGGAGGTGACCGCGCCACCCCTCCTACATCCGGTGGTGCCCGATGGTGGATCGGAGGAGGTCCCTGCGCTTCCAGCGACGCCTGCACCGACGGAGGGTCCCACTCAGACGGCTCCGGCCGAGTCCGTACCGAGCGACGTCGTGGACGAGTCGCCCGAGCGGAGCCTGTCCGCGTCGCAGGCGCTGGCGCTCGGCGTGATCGGTACGGTCGGGGCGGGTCTTGCCGCTGCGGTCGTCCGTACGATCCGTCGCCGTCGCGACGTACAGCTGGCGCTGCGGCCGCTCAACCGACGGATCCTGTTCCCGCCCGCCAACACGATGATTGTTGAGTCGGCGCTCGCGGTTGTTGGTCTGACGGCCACGCCGATCCAGGAACCGGAGCAGTCGGTGGATGCGGCACGGTCGGCTCCGTACCGACCGCGCCACGCCGTCATCGACACCGCCTGGGCGACAGTGACCGCAGGATTCACGTCCGAAGGTCCGGTCTCGCTCGATCTTGAGACCCACCGGCTGGTCACCCTCGACCTGGGCGACGAGGAGACGACGTGGGGTACGGCCTGTGCGTGGGCGTTGGAGCTCGCCTGCGGGACGGGCGCCGGCGGTGACACCGACGGGGCGACGATCGTCGCGGTCGGTCCCATCGGGGACGCGCTCGCCGCCGCGTCGCTGGACTCGATCGTGTGCGTCCCCACGGCCCGGTCCGCGATCGACGATCTCGTCGCGACGGTCGCGCAACAGAGGGCGGAGCTGGAAGCGTCCGGCTGGGGCCTCCGCGAAGCCCGGCTCGACGACGATGCGCAGGGCGCATGGTGGCCCAGGGTGTACGTGTTCGGCGCGATCGATGACGAGTCGATGCGACGACTCGAATGGGCGCTGGGCGGCGCGCACCAGACCGCGGTGTCCGCGCTCATCGTGCGCGACGAGTCCGACGGTGGAGCCTCGACCAGCCTCGGCGCCCGGTTCACCGGTACGGCCGCCCTGGCGCTGCTCGAGCCCGAGGGCGTCACCGTACGACCGGTCTCCCTCTCCCGTGTCGGCGCGGCCGGGGTGGTGAAGCTGCTCGGTACGTCGGGCAGCGACCACACCGTGCCTGCGCCTTGGTACGACTTCGAGGGCGAGCCCGACAACGTCCTCTCACTTCTGCCCCGCCTCGCTGGATCCATGAAGGAGGTCATCGACGTGGGCGACGACAGTCCAGGAGTCACCGACTTCTCCCACCCGACACTCATGCTCCTCGGCCCGATCCAGCTGCTCGGTGCAGCAGGACCGCCTCCGGTGAGGGCGGAGCGCTCGTGCATCGAGTACTGCGCGTGGATGGTCGAGCACCCCGGTGCCACGGCCAGCCAGATGGCGGCGGCGCTGCTCGTCGCGGAAGGCACGCGTCGATCGAACGTCAGTCGGTTGCGGGGCTGGCTGGGTACGGCCGAGGACGACACCCCGTACCTGCCCGAGGCCTACACCGGCCGCCTGTACCTGGACCCGCTCGTCAGCTCCGACTGGCAGCGGCTCCGTGCGCTGATCAGCCCCGGGATCAACCGCGTACCGGTCCCTACTCTCGTTTCCGCGCTCAAGCTTGTACGGGGGGCGCCGCTTGCCGATGCCGCGCCCGGCCAGTGGCACTGGGCCGAGGAGCTCCGCGCCGACATGGTCTGTACGATCCGCGACATCGGCGCGAGGGTGGGCGACGCCGCGCTCGCCGACGGGGACATCGACCTTGCCCGCTGGGCTGCCGGAAGGGCGCTGGTCGCTGCGCCGGGCGACGAGATCCTCATGCGGCTCCGGCTTCGTACCGAGCACCGCGCCGGCAATCGTCCCGACGTGGAGCGCATCGTGCTCCAGCTCACACGCCACGCGCGGATCTTGGGCATCGACCTCGATGACGAGACCGTACGTTCCATCC
>Ga0208079_1000806_pt1 | contig 17187 bp, 11 predicted proteins | sample NGESurdeep092012_5_FD_184474 | JGI IMG/M metagenome (GOLD analysis project Ga0208079, IMG submission 184474) | Arctic peat soil microbial communities from Barrow, Alaska - NGEE Surface sample 210-2 deep-092012 (SPAdes) | ecosystem: Environmental > Terrestrial > Soil > Wetlands > Peat ... | reverse complement strand
GCGGGTCCAGGGGGGTCCGCCCCACTACCGCGTCCTTCGCGCGGCGCGCACCACCGCCAGAGAGCGCAGCCGTCGAGGCGCCAACTTCTCCAGGAGCACCACCATCTTGTAGATCGCGCCCGGCACTACGAACAGTTTGCCCCGCTGTAACCCGCGCAGGGAAGCGTCCACCACGTCCTCGGCGCGCATCCACAGCCATGCCGGAATCCCCTCGCGACTCATTCCCATGGTGTCGTGAAACCCGGTGACGGTGAATCCGGGACACAGCGCCTGCACGCGCACCGGCGACCCCAAGGCGTGCAACTCCAGATCGAGTCCCTCGGTGAAGCTGGTCATCCAAGCTTTGGTGGCGCAATAGCTGACGTTGCCCGGACTCTGGCCGAAGCCCGCCACGGACGACACATTAATCACACCACCGCGGCCGCGAGGCACCATAGCGGCGAGCGCGGCCCGAGTCAAGCGCAGGGTGGCCATCACATGCAGTTGGTGCATGCGTACCTGCCCGTCCAGCGGGGTCTCCCAGAACCGGCCCTTGGTGCCGAAGCCGGCGTTATTGACCAGCAGTTCCAGTTGCGGCGCCGACGCGATCCGCGCCTCGACGCGGGCCAGGTCTTCCTCCACTGTCAGGTCGGCCGCGAGCGTCTCCGCCCCGCCCAACTCGCGCGCCAACCGCTCCAGCAAGTCGGGCCGCCGCGCCACCAGAATCAATTCGAAGCCGTCGCGCGCCAAACGGCGCGCAAACGCCTCCCCGATTCCACTGGAGGCTCCGGTCACCAGGGCTACCCGCCGCGTGTTTTGCATGCAGGTTTCAGTGTACGACGCGAGGGTCCGAGCTGCGCTCGGATGCACAAGGCGGAGCCTTATGCCACATGTCTACTTTCGGGTGCGCAGACGGTCGACGATCTGCTGCATCCGGGGACTCGGTTTCAGCCGCAGCACGGCTTCGAACGCCGCCAGTGCCTCCTGCCGCTGCCCGGGCATTTCGAGCAACGCCGCACCGAGATTGTAGTGCGCATCCGCGGAATCAGGGTTCAAGCGAAGGGCTTCGCGGTACTCGGAGACGGCGTCGGACAGGGATCCCGATCTTTGCGACAGCGCGTATCCCAGGTTGTTGTGCGCAGCGGCGGAATCCGGTCGAATCTCTAGCGCCGTCCGATATTCGGCAATCGCATCGTCGAGCCGGCCCGGCACCAGCGAGAACGCGTTTCCCAGGTTGCTATGCGCACTCCAGTAGTGCGGTTTCAGGCGGATGGCGGCTTGGAATTCGGCAATTGCCTCGGCCAGCCCGCCGGGAGCCTGGGCCAGAGCGCGGCCCAGATTGTTGTGCGCCTCCGCGAATCCGGAATCGGCGCTCAGCGCCAGGCGGTATTGTGCGATTGTCTCGGGCAAGGCGCCCGGGATTTGAGCGAGGGCGTTGCCCAGATCGTTGTGCGCTTCGGCATTCGCCGGATCGATCCGCAAAGCCTCCTGGAGCTGCGCAATCGCCTCCACGGTCTGCCCCTTCTGGAGCAAGGCGTTGCCGAGGTTGGTATGCACTCTTTCCGAACCGGGCGCCAGACGCGCGGCCGTTTCGTACTCGGCGATGGCATCGTCCAACCGGCCAGGCTGCTCGAGGAGCGCGTTCCCCATGCTCAGGTGCGCTTCCGGGAAATCCGGCTTCAGCCGGAGCGCCGCCCGCAGATGACTCATTGCTTCGGAACCGCGGCCGGACCTGGTGAGCAGAAGATTAGCCAGGTTATTGTGCGCCAACCACGCGGCGGGATTGCGCTCCAGCGTGGCGCGATAGAGTGTCTCCTCGTCCCGGTAAATCGCGGACTGCCGCCATGTCGCCGCGCCCATCGTCCCCGCCAGCAGCATCGCCAGCAGCGGCCGGACGGCATTGCCGGGAAGCATCTTCTCAGCCGCCATCGACAAGGCCGACGCGAGTGGAACCAGGATTCCCAGAATGGCCAGATATGCGAAGTGATCGGCCACGTACGAGTACCGGAAGGGATAGATGTTGAAGAAGCCGAGAACCGGGAACAGTGTCCCGGCGAAAATCAGAAAGCCGGCCAGCATCCCGGCGGATGGATTAACCGGTCCCCGATTGCGGCGGGCAACGCGCCAGAGAGCAACGGCCACGGCGATCGCGCCGGCAGGGAAAAGATACTGCCACCAAGCCGAAGCATCGATGTTCCAACGCGGATAGAAGAACGTCAGGTGGGCCGGCCAGATCACCCTCCCCGCATAGAACCAGATTACACGTCCGGCGAGCAACAATCGCTCTAGCGGCGTCAACGCGAACTCCGCTCCCTTCGCGCCGATGAGCGTGCTCTCGACCCAAACGGTGAATAGTCCTGCCGACGCGCCCACCACGAACCAGGGGAGCAGCGGTTGCACATCGCGTTTCCACTCGATCCGTCCGCGCCGCCACCACAGAATTACCAACAGCGCACCCGGCAAAGTCGCCGTGACGGTCTTAGTCAGCAGCGCCGCCGCGAACCATCCCAGCGCAACCAGGTATGCCGGGCGCTTTCGCGATTCGTCGAATTTCAGATAGGCCAGCGCCGATGCCAGGTAGAAGACACCGCTCAACGTGCTCTTCTGTTCCGAGATCCATGCGACCGCTTCCACGCAGAGCGGATGCAATGCAAAAATCAAGCCGGCGAGCCACGCCCCGGGAAGCGCCAACCGCCGGGCGATCTTCACCACCAGGCAAGCCGCCAGGGCGTGTAGCGCGACATTAACCAGGTGGTAGAAGAGAACGGAGTCGCCCCAGATCGAATGCTCCACCCAGAACGCGCTGTGCAGCAGCGGATAATACTGCTGGGTCGCTCCGGGGTCGGCCCAAATACGCCAGAGGCCATGCAGCGGCCGGAGATCGAGGCGGGTCACATGGCCGGCATCGTCCCACAGCATTCCCCCGCGCAAAGCCGGCAGGTAAGCCAGGAAGGCGGCGCAAACAATGAGCGCGAAGGCGCCCAAGTCCTGGGGAGGCGTCCGAGACAGAGGTTTGCGATTCGCCATCGTACCAACAGAAACGGCGTCCCCCGAGTTTTCGAGGGACGCCGTTCAGGTTAGCGCGCTTGCCGAGTGAATTACCAGCGGATATGGCCCTGAATCTGGATGAAGCGATTCAGGCTCGTGGAACCGGAGGTGATCGCGCCGAAGGTGCCGACGCCGCTCGTAGCGCCGGTGCCCACGCCGCCCAGGTAGGAGTGGTTCATGACGTTGAGCACATCGCCGCGCACCTGGAACGTGAGCGCCTGATCCTTGATTTTGAACCGGAAATCACGCATCAGGCTTCCATTCAGTTGGCCGAAAGAAGGATTGCGCACGCCGTCGACGAAAAGCGGCATGGTGCGCGCCTGGTAGGTGCCAGGCTGCGTGGACGTGCGCTTGTCCCAACCCGCGGTGCAGGGCTGTCCGGCCGGAACCACGCTGTCGCCGGGACCAGCCTGCGCGGACGTCAGAACACACCCGGCTGTGTTGAAATATTGGCCGATGGTGGGAGTCGCGATTTTGATGTTGTTGACATCGCCGTAATAGAACGCGTTCGGCATCCCGATCAAGGTGCCCAACTGCCAGACGTAGTTGCCGGCAATCGTCCATCCTCCGGCGACCAGATCGAGCGCCTTCCCCTGCGCCCATTGGCGGCCTTTGCCGAATGGCAGATCGTACACCCAGGTCGCGGTGATGCGGTGGGGCGCGATGTTGTTCGGCTGCCAGACCGGTGCCTGCGGGCTAGCCGGATCGAACGGGTTCCAGGGTTGCAGGAAGCTATTGGCGAACCGCGAGTCGAAGTAGCTATAGCCGAAATTGGCAACCAGTCCGCGGCTGAAGCGGTGATTCAAGGCGACGTCGAAAGCCGTTTCGCGCTCGTGTCCGATCGGGTTCGGCAGCGAGAAGTAGCTGGTCGGGTACGGGCGGATCACGTTGGCTTTGGATATGGTCTGGCTGGTGAAGAAGCCTTGGCTTGAAAGGGCGGAATACAGCGCCGGGTTGCTGCTCTGAAGCGCAGTCAGATTGCCGATGTAGAACGGATTCGGAACGTTCGCGCCCATATTGGTATCCTGCAGGCAGCCCCCCGCCGTGGCGTTGGCGACGCCGGAGGCGCAGGAGATGGTCGCGCCACTGGAATTCACCGGCCGCGAGTTGCCCTGGTTGTAGTAGGCGGCGGGCAGCAGCGACTGATTGACGTTGACGTTTATATCGCTGGTGAAGGCGCCGGTGTATCCGAACGAGAGCACGTCATGGCTGGCGAGCTGCCGCTCGATGGCGAAGCGCCAGCGCTGCATGCGCGGGTGCTGGCTGGCGGGGACAGCCCATGGGGTGGTGATGTTCGGCGCTCCATTGATGGCGAGCAGGCCCATCAGGCCGTAGGTATTGCCAACCGGCACGTTGAAGCGCGTATTGGCGCTAGCCGGACGGGTCGGGAACGGGTCGCTGAGAGGAGACGTCAACGTGGACCCGGCGTTACACCAACTGCCGCACACGCCGTTGTTGCCCCAAGTCACGCCGTTCGTGGTTGTGAACGTGGTGCTCGTGCTGGTCGAATAACCAGACTGGTTCAAGCCGTAAACGAGCGCGTTGACATCCAGCGTGTCGTAGTATATCCCGTAACCGCCGCGGATCACGGTCTTGTGATCGAGCTGGTAGCCGAAGCCGACGCGCGGCAGCCACATCAACTGGCTGTCCCACAGGCGCGATGGCGCCCCGGCCGTGCCGGCGTACAGCGCGCCACCCTTCACGAGGAAATTGGAGGACGCCAGTTCCGGGACCTGGCTGGCCGTGCTGGCTGCATAAGCTGCCTGTGCGGCCGCGCTGATGGGTAATTGCGCGTTGGGGTCAAAACCGGAAATGAAGTCGGCGTACTTGCCCTTGGCGCCGTTCTCCCATTCCGCCCGCAGGGAAAGCGTCAGCGTCAACTTGGGCGTAACTCGCCAGGTGTCCTGGAGGAACCCCGCAAAGAACTGGTTCGATGCCAGGTAGCTGGCGTTGTTCGAAGCCGACGCCGAAGTCGGCAAGCCGGCCATGAAGGATGCCCAGCTCAGGCCCAGAGTGCCCGGGTTGTAGTTACCGTTCGGCCCGCCGTCGTCGTACTGCCGGAAGTAGGTATTGCCGAACCCATACGTGCCGTCGCTGTTTCCGGCATGGTTCGAACGCGTTTGCTGGCGGAAATCCACGCCCGCCCGGAACTGATGGTTACCGCGGTTGTGGTACACGTCGGCGTTGTAATCGTAGAACCGGTTGTAGATCGGGTTCGGAGTTCCGGAAATGCCATTCTGGGAGTATCCGCCGACGTTCATCAGGGGCAGATAGCACGAGCTTCCGCAGTAATCGTTGACATACGTCGGCAGGCCGCCATCGGAGGGTTTGAAGCCGAATGCGTACGGAAGCGTGGTGGAGAACGACCACCAGTTGCTCACCGAAGCGGCGGCATGCAGCATGGTGCTCGGGCTCAGCGTGTACACCAGGTCCAACACGCCGTTCTGGTCGTCGCGGGTCACGCCGGCCCCGTTCGCGCCGGTGTTATTCCAGCCCGGCACGATGAAGTACGTCCAGTCGCTGCGGTATTCGACGAAGTGGTTGCGGGTAAAGCGGCCGAAGACGCGCGCCTTGTCCGTAAGGTTGATGTCCATGCGCCCGGACCATTGATCGAAGATCCAGTTGTAGGGGGTAGTGATTCCCATGAAGTCGGCGCTAGGACAATTGGAAGCAGGCGCAGGACATCCCGCGTTTTGCGCAAGGCTCTGGTCGAACCAGTTGTTCGGATCGGGCCAGTACTTCAAGTAGGGCTTGTAAGACGGCGAGCCCATGGTGGCGTAGGAGGCGGGAAGGATGTTGCCGGGCAGCGGCGTACGGATGTAGTGTGTGCCGGTGCGTGTAGGGTCCACCTTCACCGAGAAGGGATCGTAGAGCTGATAACTCAGCCCGTCGGACTTCACATTGAGGAGGTCGGAGAAGTTGCCGGTCTTGTCGGCCGCGGACGGTACAACGTGCGCATAGGAATTCGAGGTTTCGGGCTTCGCGTCTCTTTCGCCATTGAAGGTGAGGGTCCAGAACACCCTGTTTCGGAGATTGAGCACTTTGGGAATATAGAGGGGTCCGGTGGCGTTGAAGCCATAGAGGTTCGAGTGACCGGAGGGCTGGATAGGCTGGGCCGCCGCCGCCGCCGCTCCGGCCGTATTGCCCTGGGCGAGCAGGCCATTGATGTTCTTATAGTACTGCTGCTTGGTGAACAGGTTACTGCCCTGCCAACGCTGGCTCCAATAGTTCTCGCTAGCGTCGCCATGGAACTGATTTGTTCCCGCTTTGGTAGTGATCGAGATGCCAAGCCCCAACGAGTGGCCGAAGCTGCCGTCGAAAGTGTTGTCGAGGACCTTCACTTCGGAGACGGCGCTGACCGATGGCAGGTTGGACGTATTGCGGCCATTGCCATTGCTAAAGGCGCCGTCGATCGTCCATACGTTGCCGCCTACACCGCTGCCGTTGGTGTAGTCGGAACCGCCCTGCGTGGAATGCGGACCGAGAATCTGGGAGGCTCCGCCGCCGGCCTGCACGCCAGGGGCGAACTGAATCATGCTCGTCACCACGTTGGTCATGACCGGCAGGTCGCGGACGGTCCGCTCGTCCATCACCATTCCGTTGTCCGTACGGGTGGCGTCGATGAGCGGCGCCTCGGCGGTTATTGTGACCTGTTCCGTCATGGCACCGACCTGAAGGGTTACGTCCACGGTCATGACGTCTCCACTCAACAGTTCGATGCCTTGACGCAGATCTTTCTTGAAACCGGAAAATTCCACGGCGACCGTGTAGTTCCCCGGCATCAGTAGTGGTGCGATGAAACGACCGACGGCGCTGGATTTCAGAGTCGCCGTAGTCTTCGTATCCGCGTTAGTCACGACGACGGAGGCGCCCGCGATAACGCCCCCTTGCGGATCTTTCACGGTTCCCTGAATGGTACCGCGCGATTCCTGGGCGCCCGCTACAACGGCGAGACCCAAAGCAACTGCAACCAGGCAGACAATGCGGCTCATGGAAACACTCCTTCTGCGCCCCGGCGACACGCACTGGGCGCTCGACAACCTCACCCAAAAAGCAATATCGAATTAGTTGTAATCCAAAACAAAAGCGAAGTCAAGCCTTCCGCCTCCGAAACTACCTAAACTTTTCGAGGCGAATCCAAGCCCCCTTGATTTTGGGGCATATTGCCGTGTCAAGCGCCTAATTCAGAGCTCAAATTGGTCAGATTGAAGGCGTAGCCGCTAGCGGCGGTCCGGACCCGTTGGGCGCCGGGCGCTCGGATCGCCCGTGGGCGATGGCGCATGGTCCTCCTTGCCCGGAGGACCGAGTAATTCGGTGAAGATCGGCTTCAAGCCATCTGCCCAGACTTGGTAGCCCATGATCGTGGGATGAAGTTTGTCGCCGGCATTCATCATGCCTTCCAACAGCATGCCTGCCCGATCCGCCAACTTGTCATTCACGTTGAGATAGCGGATCTTTTTGCCGTCGGCAAGTTTGGATAGATTGCCGTTAATCTTGTTAATTGTTGGCATCACCGCCATATTGTCGTTGCGAGGGAAAATGCCTGTCACGATAATGGTGGCGCCGGGAGCCTTGGTTTGCATGGTGCGTACGATTGCTTCAAGCCCCGTGGTGATATCCGCGACTTTAGCTTCATCGCCGCCCGGTTGGGCCGTACTGCCGACGTTGTTGGTTCCAGCCAGCAGGACAATGACTTTCGGATGGACTCCGTCCAGTTCCCCATGGTTGAGCCGCCAGAGGATATTCTGAATCGTGTCCGCACCCCACCCGAAATCAGCCGCATTCCAGCCGAAGAAGTTCCGGTTCCAGTTGGCCAACAAATCCGGATAATCCGTCGCCCCCCACCGCCGCGTGATGGAGTCCCCCTCAAAATAGATATCGATGCCGCCCTTCCGGGCTTTATCCACTAACTGGGCATGGGCGATCGAAGAGTTCTGGTCGGTCCGGGGAACGGGTTGATCGGCCGGAACCAGCGGCGCAGACGGCTGCCCGAGCAGCCTTGCAGCCGGCAACACGGCCAGCAGCCCAACCAGAACATGGGCGGTCGAAGCCGCGAAGAAGCGCTTGGCGGATGCCATTCGGTCTCACTTCCCTTCAGGTAGGATCTCGATGTAGTCGAGGGCGGCGGTTTCGCCGCCATCGCGCATGCCTTCGATGCGGATCTCATCTCCGGGGCGGAGGGCGATACCGGGCACGACTCGCCGGGCAGAGGAGGACGAGTCGATGCGGCGCGTGGGCAGACGATCGGCAGCGGTCCACTCGTCGATGAGCTGGCCGGCGACGAGGAGACGGAAGCGCGAGACACCGTCGATCTGGTCGAAGTAGCGGACGTTGATAGTGTACCAGCCGGCCGCACCCACATACGGCAAAATGGCCGCGCACTTGGCAGCCTGGCACACGACGGCCTTGCCGCCGGAACCGGCTTCCCACGGGGTTACGTCGCGCACCGTGTAGCCTTCGAGTTTCATGGACTCGGCTTCGAAACGCCCGGGGTGGCGGCCCACGCGGCCCTTGGCATCCGGGATCCCGGACGCGCGCAGAAACCAGTTGTTGACGGCATCGCGCCACACCTGCGCCTGGCCGGCCTGGTAGTTGAGTTGGGACAGGACGTCGTCGTAGCGGCGGTCGTCGATGCGTCCCTTGAGCGACTTCCATTGGTCAATGTAGCGATCGACGGTGTCCGCTCCCTCGTAATGCGCATCGTAGAGATGCTGGATCACCGTCTTGCCGGAGTGAAGTTTGTAGGTATAGGGAACATGGTGGAGGAAGAGCAACAACTCGTCGGGACAGGATTCCAGGGATTCGTACACCTTGGCAACAATTGGACGGTATTGTCCAGTGTAGCCGGTGCCTTTGGCGACGGTACGCTCCATGCCGGCGCCCTTATCGTCGGCATTGTGCCACTGGCCCCAGCCGTTGCGTTCGGAGGCTTCGACGCTGACGCCGTAGTGGTTGCCAACAATATCGGTGAGGGTCTGGAGGCCGAGCGGGCCGGTATAGTTTTCGTAGGTGCGCCAGGAGGCGAGTTGAATTGAGTTGATGGTCTCGACGGTCTTGGGATCGCTGCCGAAGGAGAGTTTGGTCCACTCGTCGAGGATGCGCTGCGCGCTCAGATCGGGGTCCCAGGCGAGGCGGCCGAAACCGTAGAGATTGGCCTGCGAGAGATGGTTGCCGTACCAGTTTTCATCCAGGCCGACGTTAGACACGCCTACGAACCCTCCGGTGGGGCGGTGGAAAGTCTTGCCGGCCACCAGGGCTTTCACCGGCGTCGCGCCCTCGCGGGCGTGCATGTCGAAATCGAGCACCTCTTTCCACATGGGGACGAGGAAGACGCTGTGGCGGGACTGGCCGAAGTACTCCTGGGTGATTTGCAGTTCGACGGCCTGGTTGGTTTTCTCCAGCGCTCCGAAGAGAGGAGACGCGGGCTCGCGCACCTGAAAATCGATGGGGCCGTGCTTGATCTGCACGATGACGTTGTCGTCGAACTTGCCGTCGAGGGGTTGGAAGTTGTCGTAGGCGGCGCGGCCGCGGTCGTTCTTCGGGTTGGTCCAGTCGGCGTGGTGGTCGTAGACGAAGCCGCGGTAGAACAGCAGACCGCCGTGCGCAGCGAGGGCGCGCGCCACCACGTTGGCGGCGTCGGCGTGGGTTCGGCCATAGGTGGAAGGGCCGACGCGGCCTTCGGAATCGGCCTTGAGCACGAAGCCGGCCAGGTCGGGAACGGCCGTGTAGAGCGCATCAACGCGGTCTTTCCACCAGGACGCCACTTTGGCATCGAGGGGATCGAAGGTATCGAGCCCGCCGAGGGTTTTGGGACTGCCGAAATCGACGGCCAGGGCGACGCGAACGCCCCAGGGGCGGAAGGCTTCGGCGATGCGCACCACCTGCGGAATGAAATCGGCGGCCAGCACGCGCGGGTTGGCGTTGACGTTGTTGATCGAGCAGGCGCTGATGCCGAGCGAGGCCAGCAGGCGGCCGTACTCGCCGACGCGGCTTAAATCCTCGCGGGCTTGCAGCTTGTCCCAGAAAATGGAGCGTCCGCCGTAGCCGCGCTCGATGGAACCATCCAGGTTGTTCCACTCGTTGACCCAGCGCACCGGGGCGTAGGGCGACTGCTTCTCATGGAGCGCGGCGACAGGTTCGCCGAGGGCGATTTTTCGCAGGAATCCGAACACGCCGTAGAGCACGCCGCGATCGTTGGCGGCGGTGATCACGGTGTAGGAGACGCCGCCGGCGGACGCCGTGGTCAGCCAGTATCCATCCAAGGGCAGGGCGGTTTCGAGGCGGAGTTGGGGCGCGGCTTGCTTCAGGTCGGAGAGAGTTCCCAGCAGGATGGCGCTTTCCGCGGGCAGGCCGGATTGTATGCGCAGGGTGCGGCCGAGCATGCCGCGGATGCCGCGGAGCAATTCGCGTTGCGCAGACTGCGCCACGGGCGTGGCGGTGTAGGTGGCGACGGCTGCCGGCAGGCTCGAACGGTATTGACGGGCTGAGGCCTCGTCCAGCGGGGCGTGCCTCAACCAGGCATCGGCGCCGCTTTCGGCGTGGAGGACGACGAGGAGGTTGGCGATCAGGAAAAGATAGCGCAGCATGATGGGGGTGCCTCTAAGTGGCATAAGGCTTTGCCTTGTGCATCCGAGCGCAGCTCGGACTAGCGGTAGCATACCTCCGAGCTTTGCTCGGATGCACAAGGCGGAGCCTTATGCCACAAGAATGGAATGCAGGGGGCATCAGTGAGGGATAGAGACTGGGCGATCGTCTTTGGGATCGGCCCAGCGGTCGTTGGGAACGATGGGTGTCCAGCCGGGGCGGCCGGGATCCCGATCGTAGGGGTAGCCGCCGAGACGCTTGTAGAGTTCGCTGTACTCGCGCAATTTTTCGCGATCCAGCTTGACGCCGAGGCCGGGTTGATCGGGCACACGGATCCGGCCGTTTTCGTAGCGCATGAGGCCACCTTGAATGACGTCGTCCGTCAAGTGATGGTAGTGGGCATCGGCGGCGAAGGAGAGGTTGGGGATGACCGCGCCGAGATGCAGCATGGTGGCCAGTTGAATGCCGAGTTCGCCGGAGGAGTGGACGGCGACGCCGAGTTGGAAGGTCTCGCAGACGGCGGCGGCTTTCACGCAGGCGCGGATGCCGCCCCAGAACGTGGTGTCGAGCAGAATCACGTCCACCGCGGTATCGAGCACATTGGCGGCGAGTTGTTCGAAGTTGACCACCACGGTATTAGTGGCCAGCGGCACGCGCACCATTTCGCGGGTGCGGCGCATGCCGTTGAGGCCGTAGACCGGATCTTCCAGGTAGTCGTTGCGCAAGCCCTCGATGGCCTGGCCGAAGCGGATGGCCTGTTCGGTGGACCAGACGGCGTTGGGGTCGAAGCGGTAGGAGTCGCCGGGAAATTCGGCGGCGAGGGCGCGATAGGCTTCGAGCTCGTAGTCCTGGGGAAAGACGCCGGCCTTCATCTTGTGACTGGTGAAGCCGAAACGTTGTTTGAGGGCGCGGGCATTTTCGAGCACCTGGTCGATGGTGCGGACCTCGCCCGCGCCGGTCGCGGGGTCGGGGTAACGGAAGAAGCAGTAGGCGGCAAACGGGACGCGGTCGCGCAGGCGGCCGCCGAGAATCTCAGAGACCGGAACGCCCCAGGCTTGTCCTAGAATATCGAGACAGGCGAATTCCAGCGCGGCCAGGATCTGGGTCCGATTGTTGTAGAGGGAGGCGGTAGGATTGGCGATGAGGAAGCGCATCTCCTCGATGCGGGCAGGGTCGTGTCCCACCAGGTAGGATTTCATGGCGCGGAAAACGGCCTCGGCCGATTCGCCGCCGCCGCCCATTTCGCCCAGCCCGACAATGCCGTTATCCGTCTCCACTTCGACGACGGTGCGGACGAAGCGCCCCCAGTGGCAGCCATTGGCATGGCGCAACGGGGCTTCGAGCGGCACCGTGACGGTGGTGGCGCGAATATCCCGGATTTTCATATTTTGTTTCATGGTACAACAAACGAGAGAGACGTCATGCTGAAGGAACAGTGGGAAACATTTAAGCGCGCGGCCCGGCGCGAGAAGATGGACAAGATCCCGATGGCCCTGATCGTGGACAGTCCGTGGATTCCCGGCTATCTGGGCATCAAGCACATGGACTACTACCTGGATCCCGAACTCTGGTTCGAATCCAACCTCAAGATCATGCGCGAGTTTCCCGACATCATTTTCATTCCCTCTTGGTGGATGGAGTACGGGATGGCGGCGGAACCCTCGGTGCTGGGCTCCAAGATCAAGTTCTGGCAGGACAACACGCCGAGCGAATACCACACCCTCTATCGCCTGGAGGACATCGACAATTTTCCGGAGTATGAAGTGGAAGCGGACGCCTTTGCGGCGCTCACGCTGCACCGCATCGGGATGATCCGGCAACGCATCCTGGACCACGGCTACATCTTGCCGATGGTGACGGCGCGCGGGCCGCTGTGCACGGCGGGCTTTGTGCGCGGCACGACCGAGTTCATGATCGATCTGGTGGAAGATCCGAAGGGGGCGCACCGGTTGATCGACCTGTGCACCCGGGTGATCATCGACTGGCTCAAGGCGCAGCACAAGGTGATGGGCGATACGGTGGAAGGCATTTTCATCCTGGACGACATTGTGGGCTTCATTAACGAGGAGCATTACCTGGAGTTCGCCCACCCCTACCTCAAGCGCATCTGCGACGCGTTTCCGGCGGACTGGATCAAGCTCTACCACAACGACGCCGAAGTGGATGCCTGCCTGGACCACATTCCGGACGCGGGATTCAACGTGCTCAATTGGGGCAAGCAGAAGCACATCAGCGAGGTGAAGCGCCGGGTGGGCGACCGGATATGCCTGATGGGGAACGTCAACCCGCTGGAAATCGCGGTGCGCGGTACGCCCGAAGAAGTGAAGGACGAAACGCTCGAAGTGCTGGAGGCCGCGGGCGGCGAGGGAATCATTCTATCGGTGGGCGGCGGAGTGAGTCCGGGGATGCCGCGGGAAAATATTCTTGCCATGCTGGAAGCGCTCAAGGAATTCAACGCGCGGCGCGCGGCCACCCTGGTGGGCGTTTAGCAGGGGGGTCTCAATGGTGGATTACGCCTTGATGAACCAGTTTCTCTACGAGGGCAATGCCAAGGAAGTCGAGCAGATGACCAAGGACGCCCTGGCGGAGGGGCGTCCGGTTCAGGAAGTGATGAACGAGGGCCTGATCGCCGGCATGAGCGTGGTGGGCGAAGATTTCAAGCACAACGTGCTGTACGTTCCGGAAGTGCTGATTGCGGCGCGCGCCATGAAGGCCGGCATGGCGGTGCTGAAGCCGCTGCTGGCCGCCAAGGACGGCTCCACCAATCCGGTGGGGGTCTTGCTGATAGGCACGGTGCGCGGCGACCTGCACGATATCGGCAAGAACCTGGTCTGCATGATGGCCGAGGGCGCCGGCTTTGAAGTACACGATATCGGCGTGGACCAAAGCGTGGAGAAGTTCCTGGCCGCAGCCGCGAAATGCCATCCGACGATCATCGGCATGAGCGCTCTATTGACCACCACCATGACGTACATGAAGACCGTGATCTCTGGCTTTGAAGCGGCCGGATTGGGCCACATCAAGATGGCGGTGGGCGGCGCGCCGATCAGCCAGGCGTTTGCCGAAGAGATCGGCGCGGACGGGTATGGGGTGAACGCTTCCGCCGCCGTGGATCTGTTTCTGCGCCTCGCGGCGGAACGGAGGGCGACTCCCCATGGCGACGTATAAAATTCTCTACTGGCAGGAAATTCCTTCGCAAATCAAGGCCGAGGATGACATGGACGACGTCACGGTGCGGATGCCGGACAGCTTCCAGGAGCGGATCGACCTGATGGCGGCGCGGCGGGGACTACACGAGTCGGACGCTTACCTTGCGCAATGGAAGTGGAGCGAAGAGGAGGATCGCGAGGGTTCGGCGGAAGAAGTGGCGCAATCGGTGAGAGCGGAGTTGGAGGCCAAGGCCGATTGGTAGATGTCACCATTAACGGACAACCAGCCCAGGCGGCTGAAGGTACCTCGCTCTTCGATTGCGCCGAAAGCCTGGGCATACAAGTTCCCACTTCCTGCCGGAAGCAGGGCAAGTGCAAGGAGTGTATCGTCGAGGTTGCGGAAGGCATCGAGGGCCTGTCGGCACCGACGGAGCAGGAAAGGCACCTTAAGGGCAATTTCAGGCTGTCCTGCCAGGCGCGAGTGTTGGCAGACGAAAGCGTCTGCCCCACAAGTGGGACATACGCTTTCGTCTGTCAATCTTCTAAGGGAGCGGTCGGCACAGTCGTGCGGTGCCACACCATGCGGCGCGCCAACATGCGGATTGAGCGGCACGCTTTCGGGCTGCCGCTGGGCCGCCAGGCGGCGCTGGAACCGGCGGTGACGCGCGCGGGCGACCGGATCTTGATCGATGGCGAAGAGATCGCCCGCGCCACGGGGCCGATCCACGGCATCGCCATGGACCTGGGGACCACCACGATCGTGCTCCGCCTGTTCGACCTGGCCAGCGGCGAGCAGATCGCCGACACCTCGTTTGAGAATCCGCAACGCTTCGGCGGAAGCGACGTGATGGCGCGCATTAGCTACGACGGCGAGCACCGCGGCCTATTGATGCGCACGCTGGCGGGCTATCTGACGCGGGCTATCGAAGAACTCCCGGTGGACCCGCGGAGCATCTACGAGATGCTGGTGGTGGGCAACTCCACCATGCGCGATCTCTTCTTCGGCCAGAGCGTATATTCGATCGGACAGAACCCGTACCGGTCGATCACGGAAATCGAAATGGCGGCGGGCAAGCGGACCACTACCAGCCTCGCGTCCACCGGCCGGCGATGCCTGCTGCCCATCCATCCGCGGGCGCGGGTTTACGGGGCGCCCATCATCAGCGGACACGTGGGGGCGGACGCAGCGGCGTGCATGCTGGCGGTGGATATCGCGCACGAAGACCGTCTCATTGCGGTGATGGACATCGGGACCAATACCGAGTTGATTCTGGGAAATCGACACCGGATTCTGGCGGCATCGTGCCCGGCCGGGCCAGCCTTCGAAGGCGGGGCGATCGCGTGCGGCATGCCGGCGCTGGACGGCGCCATCGAGGACGTGGCGCTCTCTAGCGACGGCGCGTTCCACCTCGGCGTGATTGGCGGCATCGCGGCACAAGGCATCTGCGGGTCTGGCCTGGTGGATCTGATGAGTGAATTGCTGCGCACCGGCCGGATGAATTCGATGGGCCGCTTTGAGAACGACGGCCAGCGGATCACGGTGGACGCGGCCAACGATATCTTCTTCCTCGAAGGCGACGTCAACGAATTGGCGCAGGCCAAGGGCGCCAACGTCGCGGGCTTGCAGGTAGTATGCAACGCGTACGGCATCGACTTCGACGAGATCGACGTGTTCTATCTGGCCGGCGGGTTCGGCCGCCACCTGAAGGTGGCAGCGTCGCGCCGCATCGGGTTGATTCCCAATCTCCCGGACTCGCGGATTGTGCAGGTGGGCAACGCCGCGATTGAAGGCGCGTGCATCGCGCTGCTCTCCCGGTCCCGACGCCGGGAACTGGAGGAGTTGGTGACGCGGGTGGAGCACTGCCGGCTGGAAACGCACCCGTCCTTCTTCGACTATTTTGTGGAGGGCTGCCAGTTCAAGGCGGTGGAAACGGCGAATCGGGGAAACCCATGCGTAGAGTAGCCTTCCAGGCTGCCATGACCCCATTCGTGGGGGCATACTTCTTGTGATGATGGAGTGGAGCGAGGCTCGTCCCGAGGTGGCAGTGCAGACCGCCGAGTATCAGCGATTGCTGGGCTATCCGCGCGGCTATGTGATGGACGGACGGTCCAGGGAACTGGCAGACTGGGCGCGCGAATGGTACGCCGAACACGGACGCCCGTGGGTCTATGCGCGCGAGGCGGAAAGCATCGCAACGGACGGCGCGTCGGTGAGTGGCTCATCAGTGCAGATCGAGGGAGTGCGGTTTCCGAGCGCCGCGCTGCGCAGGCGATTCGAGCAGGCGGCGGCGGGCAGCGCGGTTCTGGCCGCGGTCAGCGCGGGCCCGGAGATCGAGCGGGAAGCGCAGAAGCTCTGGCGCGAGGAAAAGCCCGACGAATACTATTTCCTGGAAGTGCTGGGTTCTCTGGTGGTGGAGCGATTGACCACCATGACCGGCGCGCGTTTGTGTGCCTGGGCGGAAGGCCGGGAGATGGCGGTGCTGCCGCACTACAGCCCCGGCTATCCGGGGTGGGACGTCGCGCAACAATCGCGGCTCCTCGGATTGTTGAAGGGGGCGCGAAATCTCCCGGGGAATCTGGAGGCGTTGGAGTCTGGCGCTCTGCGTCCCAAGAAATCGCTGCTGGCGGTTTTCGGCCTGACGCGGCACACCGACGGCGTGCGGCGACTCACGGAACTGGTGGCGTGCGAGAGCTGTTCGCTGGCTTCGTGCCAGTACCGGCGGATGACAGGAGAAACATGAAAGAGAGATTGCAGGATGTGATCCGGTCGCGCCCGCTGCTGGGCGACGGCGCGATGGGCACCCAATTGATGCTGGCCGGACTGGCGCAGGGGAACTGCGGCGAGGCGTGGAACCTGACGCACCCGGAGAAGGTGCTGGCCATTCAGCGGCGCTATGCCGAGGCGGGTTCGGACTGCATCCTGACGAACACGTTCGGCGGATCGCGCATCATGTTGAACCGCCATGGGCACGCGGACAAGGTGGTGGAGATCAATCAGGCCGCGGTCGCGATTGCGCGGGAAGCGTTCGGGGCCGGCGCAGGCTATGTAATCGGCGATATCGGCCCGTTCGGCGGGTTGATGGAGCCCTACGGCGATTTCACCGAAGCGCAAGTGCGGGAGGCCTTCGAGGAACAGGCCCGGGCTCTGGTGGATGCCGGCGCCGACGCGATCCTGATCGAGACCCAAACCTCGCTGGAAGAGCTGACGCTGGGGATCCAGGCGGCGAAGCGGGCGGGCGCGCCGTGCATCATCGGCTCCATGGCCTACGATGTCACACTGGATGGCTCCACCTTCCGCACCATGATGGGCGTCGATCCGGAGCGCGCGGCCGCATGCATGCGGGAGCGCGGCGCGGACATCGTGGCATTGAATTGCGGCACGGGAATGGATATGGAACGGGCGCGGCAGGCGGTACTGCGGTACAAG
>Ga0208079_1000805_pt1 | contig 17216 bp, 15 predicted proteins | sample NGESurdeep092012_5_FD_184474 | JGI IMG/M metagenome (GOLD analysis project Ga0208079, IMG submission 184474) | Arctic peat soil microbial communities from Barrow, Alaska - NGEE Surface sample 210-2 deep-092012 (SPAdes) | ecosystem: Environmental > Terrestrial > Soil > Wetlands > Peat ... | reverse complement strand
CCCCACTGGTCTTGCCCCTCGCCCCCGCAGTTATGAGAAGAGTGAGGTCACCAATCCCTTCAGATCATTGAACATCACTATGAGGAACAACGCCCCGATCGCCACCAATCCCACCCTCATGAAATTCTCCCGCGCCCGATCGCTGAACGCACTCCCCTTCACCCCTTCCGCGATCGTGATCAGCACCTGACCGCCGTCCAGAATCGGCACCGGCAGGAGGTTCAGCACCGCCAGGTTGATGCTCAGGAACGCGATCAGCGTGAACAACGATTCCAGCCCCGTCCTGGCGGCGGCGACCGACGTGCGGGCGATCGCGATCGGGCCGCCGAGCTGCTTCACACTGACCGTCCCGCGGAAGAGCCCGCCGAGGACGTCGAGTACCGAGCCGCCCATCTGCCAGGTCGCGTACCAGCCGGCCGAAATCGACTCGCCGACGGACATGGACGAGCGCACCGCGCGCTTGCCGATGTTGTCGGGGCTGAGCGCCCCGGCGCCGATCTTGCCGACACGCCGGATCGTGCCCGTCGTTGGATCCTTCACGTCGATTACTTCAGGCACAACCGTGATCGTCAGCCGCTGCGCGCCGCGCGCGATCTCGAAGCGAGCCTCGTGACCCGTGTCCGCGCCCACCTTCGCGACGAGCTGGGTCCACCCCCTCACCGGAACGCCGTCCACCGAGATCACGCTGTCGCCGCGCTGCAGGCCCGCCTTCTGCGCCGGCTTTCCCGCCACGAGCGTGTCGATGACGGTCGGCGCGTCGCGCCTGCCGTACACGGCGAATATTCCCGTCGCGACGAAGATCGTGAGCACGGCATTCATGGTCACGCCCGCGAGCAGGATCACCACGCGCGCATACGTCGGCTTCGACTCGAACCAGCGGTCCGCCGGAACCGGCTTCGGTCCGTGCGGGATCATCGCTTCCGGATCCCAGTCCGGATCGAGTTCGGCGCCCTCCTTCACCACCTCGTTGCCGCCCTCGAGCATCGCCGCCGTTTCGTCGTTGCGCGATGCCATGCGCACGTAGCCGCCGATCGGGAGCATCGAGATCACGTACTCGGTCTCGGATCCCTTGCGGCGCCACTTGAGGAGCGGCTTTCCCCAGCCGAGCGAGAACCTCGGCGCGTACACGCCGAATGCCTTCGCGGCGAGGAAGTGCCCGAACTCGTGCACGAACACCACGAGCCCGAGGACGACGAGCGGCGCTATCCAGTACAGCATCAGTTGCGCTCCGCGCGAGCCGAGACATGCGCACGCGCGGCCGCATCCGCCGCGAGCAGCGACACTTTATCCCTACCGCTCATGGAGCCGAGCTGCGCGAGCGCCGCGTCGATGCTCGCCGCGATATCGGCAAATTGCATTTTCCCCTCGAGAAAGAGCGCGACCGCCTGCTCGTTGGCCGCGTTGAACACTGCCGGAGCGGCGCCGCCCGAGCGCGCAGCCTCGAGTCCGAGACGCAGCGCCGGAAAATCGGCGAGCCGCACCGGCTCGAACGTCAGCGGCGAATGCGCCACCGGGTCGAATCGCGGTACCCCGTCGTCGCGAACGCGTTCGGGATGCGTCAGCGCATAGAGGACGGGAAGCTCCATCGACGGCACGCCCATCTGCGCGAGCACGCTGCCGTCCACGAATTCCACCATCGAGTGCACGACGCTCTGCGGATGCACGACGACTTCGATGCTCTCGTATGGCAGGCCGAACAGGAAGTGCGCCTCGATCACTTCGAGCGCCTTGTTCGCGAGCGTCGCGCTGTCGACGGTGATCTTGCGCCCCATCGACCAGGTCGGATGCCGCAGCGCGTCCGCGAGCGTCGCGCCGCCGATGGCCGCGGGCGTCCAGGTGCGGAACGGACCGCCGCTCGCGGTGATGATCAGGCGCCGCACATCGTTGCGGTCGCGCCGGCCCAGGCACTGCAGGATCGCGGAGTGCTCGCTGTCCACCGGCACGATCTCGCCGCCGCCGCGCGCGCAGGCGGCCGCGGCGAGTTCACCCGCCATCACGAGCGTCTCCTTGTTCGCGAGTGCCACGCGCTTCCCCGCCTCGAGCGCGGCGAGCGTCGCGTCGAGTCCCGCCGCTCCGACCACCGCGTTGAGCACGATGTCCACGTCGTCGCGCGTCGCCGCCTCGACGAGCGCAGACGCTCCGATCCGCCAGGACGCCGGCGGCTTCTTGCCGTTCGGGCTCACGAGCCCCACGTACGATGGCTGGGTCGCGGCCTCTTGCGAGGCGAGCAGGGCGGAGTTCGCGAAGGCCGTCAGTGCCACAACGTGGAATCGTCCCGGCTGCCTCGCGATCACACGGAGTGCCGTCGTGCCGATCGAGCCCGTGGAACCGAGTACCGCCACGCCGCGGCTGCGGCCTGCCTCGCGGGTCATCGTGGAACCGGAATCAGCAGCCAGCCCAGCAGCACGTAGGAAATGGGAAGGGTGAAGAGCAGCGAGTCGATGCGATCGAGCATGCCGCCGTGGCCCGGGATGAGATGCGAGCTGTCCTTGACGCCCGCCTCACGCTTGAGCATGGACTCGACGAGATCCCCCACTTGTCCCGCGACGCTCACGAGAACGCCGAAGAGGATCGCGCCCTGCAGCAGCATGCCGAGCTGCGCCTGCGGGCGCAGCGTGTACCGCTCGTAGAACACCGCGATCAGGACCGCGAGCACGAGTCCTCCCACCGCGCCCGCGACCGTCTTTCCCGGACTCACCGCCGGCATCAGCTTGCGCCCGCCGATCATTCGTCCGAACACGTAGCCGCCGATGTCGGTGCCCCATGTGAGGACGAACGGGAGCGCGACGAGGGCGGTGCCCGCCGCCGTGCCGATCGCGTACGGGTGATAGCGCAGCGCGAACGCGAACGACATCATGCCGCCGGTATAGAACACGCCGAGCAGCGTGATCCCCACGACCTCGAGCGGCTTGCCTTGCGATCCGCGCACCCACAGGGCGACGGTGAGCAGCTCGAGGATCAGCAGCATCACGATGCCCACGTTCGGCACCCAGAGGCCGAGCTGCCTCGCGTAGACGAACAGCGGGATTGCCGCGCTGAAGATCACGCCGTGGCCCCACAACGGAACGCTGCCGGCGCCGATCGCGAGCCGGTAGAACTCGTACGCGGCGATTGCGCTGGCGACGGAGATGAAAATCGCGAGCGGCGCGCCGCCGAGCCACATGAGCCAGATGACCGTCGGCACCCCCACGACGGAGAACGCTAGGCGCTTCCAGAATTCTGACACGTTTCTCTTTGGGCTCCGGCGAAGAGGGCGGGTGCGAAATCAGGCCGAGACGCGGCCGAAGCGGCGGTCCCGGTTCTGATAATCGAGGATCGCCCCGTACAACTCGCGCCGCCTGAAGTCGGGCCAGAGCACACTCGAGATGTAGAGCTCGGTGTATGCGACCTGCCAGAGGAGGAAATTCGAGATGCGCTGCTCGCCCGACGTGCGAATGAGCAGGTCGGGATCGGGACAGTCGGCCGTGAACATCTTCTGTGAGATCGCCACCTCGTCGATCTCTTCGGGCTTCCGGCTTCCGGCTGCGACTTCAGCGGCAAGGAGCCGGGCGGCCCGAACGATCTCGGCGCGCGCGCCATACGAGATAAAGAGATTCAGGCGCAGTTTCGTGTTGTGCGCCGTCTGCTTCATCACGCGGTCCACCGCGGCGGCGGCGGCGGGCGTGAGACGCTCGAGCTCGCCCAGCATGCGGACCTGCACGCCCTGCGCGTCGAGTTCGTCCGCCTCGCGCTGGATGTACTCCTCGAGGAGCGACATCAGCGCGGACACTTCGCCGGCCGGACGCTGCCAGTTCTCCTGCGAGAACGCGAACAGCGAGAGCACCTCGAGGCCGACTTCGATCGCGCCCTCGACCACTTCGCGCACCGACTTCATCCCGCTGCGGTGTCCGAGCGGACGGGGCAGCATGCGGTCGCGCGCCCAGCGTCCGTTCCCGTCCATGATGATCGCCACATGGCGCGGAACCGCGCCGTTGACGCGGATCTGCGAGAGGAGGTCGGCCGGGGCGGAGGCGGCCATCACACCTCCATGATTTCTGCTTCCTTGACCTTCATCAGGGCGTCGATCTTGCCGATGAATTCGTCGTGGGCCTTCTGAAGGTCCTTCTCCGCGTGCTTCACGTCGTCTTCCGACGTGCCGGCGAGTTTCTTGAGCGTCTCACGGGCGGATGTTCGCGCGTGCCGGATCGCGATGTGCCCGTCCTCGGCGTACTTGTGGACGACCTTCGCGAGCTCCTTGCGGCGCTGCTCGTTCATCGACGGAAGCGGGACGCGGACGATCGCACCCTGCACCGACGGATCGAGGCCGAGTCCGGATTCGCGGATCGCCTTCTCGATCGCCTTGATCTGCGTCTTGTCGAACGGCGTGACGACGAGCAGGCGCGGCTCGGGCGCGGAGACGTTGGCGACCTGGTTGAAGGCCATCAGCGATCCGTACATCTCGACCTTCACGGAATCGAGCATGCTTGGCGAGGCCTTGCCCGAGCGCACCGAGGCGAACTCGCGTTTCACGGCCTCGATGCCCTTGTCCATCTGCGCGCGACAGTCCTTCAGGATGATCGGAATGCTCATGAGACGAGGGTCCCCACCCGTTCGCCCCGGATCGCCTTTATCACGGCGCCGGGCGTATTGATGTTCAGCACAATCAGCGGCAGCGAGTTTTCCTTGCAGAGCGTGATCGCCGTCTGGTCCATCACGCCGAGTTCCTCGAGCATCACGTCTCGATAGCTGATGCGTTCGTACATTTTCGCGTCGGGCGATTTCTTCGGGTCGGCGGAGTACACGCCGTCGACGCTCGTCGCCTTGATGATCAGGTCCGCCTTCATCTGGATGCCGCGCAGCACCGCCGCGGTGTCCGTGCTGAAGTACGGGTTGCCGGTGCCGGCCGCGAAGATCACGGCGCGCCCCTTCTCGAGATGGCGCATGGCGCGGCGGCGGATGTACGGCTCGGCGAGTTCCTCCATCCGGATGGCCGTCATCACCCTGGTGTCGAGCCCCTCGCGCTCCAGGATGTCCTGGAACGCGAGGGCATTGATGACCGTGCCGAGCATGCCCATATAGTCGGCGCTCACGCGGTCGAGCCCCATCTTCGAGAGCTGCGAGCCGCGCACGATGTTTCCGCCGCCGATCACGAGGCCGATCTGCGCGCCGGTGTCGACGATCTTCTTGATTTCCTTCGCGTACTTCGTGATCGAGTCGAAGTCGAAGCCCGTGCGATGATCGCCGGCAAGCGCCTCACCGGAGAGCTTGAGCAGCACCCGGGGATACTTGAGCGCCTTCTTGGCGGATCTGCCTGAGGTCGACCCGGGCATGGGCGTGCGGCCTCAGCCCTCGCCCATCTGGAAGCGCACGAAGCGGCGGACATCGGCGCCCGGCGTCTCCTTCACGAGCTGGCCGATCGTCTTCGAATCGTCGCGAACCCAGGGCTGTTCGAGGAGCGTGATCTCCTTGAAGAACTTGTCGAGGCGACCGGCGACCATCTTCTCGACGATCGCCTCCGGCTTCCCGCTCTCCTTGGCCTGCGCCACGAAGATCGCCTTCTCGCGCGCGACGAGATCCTGGTTGACCTCCTCTTTGCGCACGGCCACGGCGATGGTCGGCACGCCCGCGGCAACATGCTCGGCCACGGAGTTGCCGAGCGCGACCGCGGCGGGTCCCTTCGCCCCCGTGATTTCCGCGAGCACCGCCACCTTGCCGTTGTGGTGCAGGTACGATCCGATGGTGCCGGTCGTCGTGATGCGCGCCACCCGACGGAGCGTGACGTTCTCGCCCGTCTTCGCCGCGGCAGCCTTCACCACCTGGGCGAGCGTCAGCGACTTGTCGTGCGACCACTGCTTGTTCAGCAGCGCGTGATCGGCGCCGACTTCCGCGACGCCGTCGAGCGTGGTGTCCCTGCCGATGTGCGCCGCGACGAGCTTCGCGAGCGCGACGAACTCTTCATTGCGCGCGACGAAGTCCGTCTCGGAATTCAGCTCGATGATGACACCGAGCATGCGATCGTCGCTCACCCACGTGACGATCTGTCCCTCGGAGGCGGCGCGGTCCGCGCGCTTCTCGGCCTTCATCATTCCCCTGGTGCGGAGGACGTCGATGGCCTTCTCCTGGTCCCCGCCGGCTTCTTCGAGAGCCTTCTTGCAATCGCCCATGCCTGCGCCCGTGCGGGCGCGAAGGGCGGCGACGTCTTTCGCTGTGATCATTGTGGCACTCATGGTTATTCGGCGACCTCTCCCTCGGGGACTTCTTGAGCCGCTTCACCTTCGACCACCGTCCCGTCCTTGATCCGGAGGGCGATCGCTTCGGGCTTCGCGTGGCGGCGGCGCGGGCGGCGCTTCTTGGCGTTCTTGTCTTCCGCGCCCGCCGGCTCGGTGCCGCGGTCCGATGAATACGTGTAGCCTCCTTCCTCTTCGCCTTCTTCACGAACCGGCGACTCACGGCGCGCCTCGATGATCGTGTCGGCGATCGCCGCCGTGATCAGCTCCACCGAGCGAATCGCGTCGTCGTTGCCCGCGATCGGAACGGTGATCAGGTCCGGATCGGAGTTGGTGTCGCAGATGGCGATCATCGGGATGCCGAGCTTGTTCGCCTCGTCGACCGCGATCTTTTCCTTCTTGGCATCGACAACGAAAAGAAGGCCCGGCACGCGCGACATATTCTTGATGCCCGAAAGATTCTTCGCGAGCTTGTCGCGCTGGCGCGCCATCATGAGCTGTTCTTTCTTGGTGTAGTTCTCGAAATCGCCGCCAGCCTCGCTTCCGGCCTCAAGCTCCTTCAGGCGGCGAATCTGTTTCTTGGCAGTGCCGAAGTTCGTGAGCAGGCCGCCGAGCCAGCGCTCGGTGACGTACATCGCGCCCGAGCGCTCGGCTTCCTGCAGGACGATCTGCGAGAGCTGCCGCTTGGTGCAGACGAACAGAACGTTCTCGCCGCGTGCGATGACCTCGCGCGCGAGCTTCTGTGCGATTTCGATCTGCCGAAGGGTCTTCTGCAGGTCGATGATGTGGATGCCGTTGCGTTCCGCGAAGATGAAACGGCGCATCTTCGGGTTCCAGCGGCGGGTCTGGTGGCCGAAGTGGACTCCGGCCTTGAGGAGATCGTCAATCGTGGGCTGAGACATTTGCGAGCTTTCCTTTTTCTGGTTAGACGGCGGCGTTCGTCATCGACTCTTGCGACCGCCCGCATGGGACGGCACCCGCTCGAGGCTCGGAACGCCTGATTGATAGGACGACAGACTGCAGACGGCGGACGACAGCTGGGACAACAGACGGCGGATAACAGTTTCGACTCGAGAGGCAGAGGGCGGCGCATCCATTCTGCCGTCCGCCGTCTGCCGTCTGTCGTCTAACGCTTCGAGAATTGGAACCGCTTGCGTGCCTTCGGACGGCCCGGCTTCTTGCGCTCGACGGCGCGTGCGTCGCGCGTGAGCAGTCCGAGATCCCGCAACTTGGGGCGATGCGCCTCGTCCATCTTGACGAGCGCGCGGGCGACCGCGAGACGGAGCGCACCGGCCTGTCCGGTGGATCCGCCGCCGTCGATGTTCGCCTTTACGTCGAAGCGGCCGAGCGTGTCGGTCGCGGTGAACGGCTGCTGAATCGCGGAGACGAGCGAGGGACGCGGGAAATAATCGCCGAGCGTGCGTCCATTGACGTCCCACTTGCCCGAACCGGGCATGATGTACACGCGGCAGACGGCTTCCTTGCGGCGGCCGATCGTGTGAATCGTCGTGTCGGCCATGTTACTTCGCCTCTCTCTTCTTGAAGGTCAGCACGGTGGGCTTCTGCGCGACGTGCGGATGTTCGGCACCCGGATAGACACGCAGCTTGAGCCGCAGCGTGCCGCGGCCGAGCGCGTTCTTGGGGAGCATGCCGAACACTGCCTTCTCGATGATGCGCTCGGGGTGCTTCGCGAGCACGGTGGCGTAGGGCGTGAGCTTGTCGTGCCCCATGTAGCCGGAGTGCGTGAAGTACGTCTTCTGCTCGGCCTTGCGGCCCGTCACACGCACTTTCGATGCGTTGATGACGATGACGCTGTCGCCGGTATCCATGTGGGGAGTGAACGTCGGCTTGTGCTTTCCGCGAATGATCTTTGCCACTTCAGTCGCGAGCCTGCCGAGAACCATGCCGTCCGCATCCACAATGAACCACTTGTGTTCGATGTCGGAGGGTCGTGCGGAGAACGTGCTCATGCCGGAAATAGGACTGATGCGAGTGCAGCGCCTCACCGGTGCGGATTGCAACCCGGGTCTCGGCCGCCATTCAAGGCGTTTTAGGACAGTCTGTAAAGGTATCTGGACAGAGGGCGAGAGTCAATCGGCGCAATGGGTTACGCAGCGAGAGATGAAAGGAAAAGCGAGTAATCGGTCGTTGGTCATTGGTTCTTGGTTATTGGCCTATCACCAACGACTAACTACCAATGACCGATTACTCGCTTTCAAACTCCACCAGGAGCGCCCCCTTCTCGACCGCCTGCCCAACGGAGACGTGCACCGCCTTCACTCGCCCAGCCGCGGGCGCTCGCAACTCGTTCTCCATCTTCATGGCCTCCATCGCCGCAACTCCCTGCCCCGCTTGTACTTGGTCCCCTGGCTTCACGTCAATTCTGACCATGAGCCCCGGCATCGGCGCCCGCACCGGCTGAGGTCCAGCGGGCCCGGCGGCCGCCGCAGAGAGGTCGCGAATGGCGCGCGTCCTCTCGTCCAGCGCCTCCACCGGATACCGTCGCCCGTCGATTCGCAGCAGGTACGTCCCACGATGCCCATCGCGCCGAGCCGTGACCCGGTGCACGGCATCGCCGATGGTGACGAGCCGCACGGGCGTGCCTTCCACATCGCGGAGCCGCGCGTGTTCGGCCGGCCCGCCGTCGACGGAGACTTGATCCCCATCGACGGTCACCTCGATCCTCCGCCCCGCGATCTCCACGATGTATTTCATGCGGTCACCGGAACCAGTTCGCACACCGTCTCCACGTGTGCCGTCTGCGGAAACATGTCGAACGCCGTCAGTCTCGCGATGGTCCATCCCGGAAGCCGCGAGAGGTCGCGGGCGAGCGTGGCCGGATCACAGCTCACATAGACGATCGCGCGAGGCGCCGTCGCAATACTCCCCAGCGCGGAGGTCACGCGCGCATCGACACCGGTGCGCGGCGGATTCAGGATCACGACGTCCGCCGGGAGCGTATTCCGGATCGCGTCCTCGACGCGCGCCGTCACCGCGCGCGATCCCGCGGGCAGTCGCGACGCCGCCCACGCGCTCGCCTCCGCATCGAGTTCGATCGCGACCACGTGAACGCCGCGCACCGCGAGCGCGAGCGCCACATCGCCGGCGCCCGAGTACGCATCGACCACGGTCGCCGGCGCGTGCGCCATCACGGCGTCGACCACGAATGTCTCGAGCGTGACCGCCACTTCAGGATTCACCTGCGCGAACGACGCTCCGGGCTCGCGCTTCTCGCGCCGGTCGCCGAGCAGGCGGCGCGCGCCGTTCTCCGGCATCCACCAGAGCGCCGCGAGTGAAGGAACCGCCTCGAAGAACGTCTCGTGCGAGTCCCAGTCCCGTCCGCCCTCGAGTACGAACGCCGCGCGATTCGTGGAATCGCCAAGCAGGCGCACCGCCCCGCGCAACTGCAGCGCCTGCGGAAAATGCGCCGACGCCGCGAGGATCTCGCGCCAGACGGCCATCAATCGTTCGTCGGAAATCCGGCAGTCCTTCAGGGGGAACACGTGCGAGGGATCGTCGAACGCGTGCAGTCCGCACATCCAGCGCTCGCCGGTGCGGCGAAGGGCGAGCGTAAGCTTGCGGCGATACCGCCACACGTTCGCGCCCGCGTGAATCTCCGGCGGCGGCACGTCGCGCTTGCCGATGCGGCGAAGCGTGTCGGAGATGATCCGCCGCTTCGCCTCGCGCTGGGCCGGCACGGAGAGGTGCTGCAGCTGGCAGCCTCCGCAGCGATCACCCTCATAGTGCACGCACTCGGCCGCCACACGATCGGGCCCGGCGCGCTCGATGCGTTCCAGGATGCCGCGCGCCAGCCGGCCCTTCACCGTGACGCCCGCAACCACACGATCGCCAACCGCGGTGCGCGGCACGAAGACGACGAGCCCGTCGCTGCGCGCGACGCCATCGCCGCCCGAGGCGATCGATTCGATCTCGAGCGTGAGCCGGTCGGTCATCGGTTGCGGAGCGATTCGAGCCGGGCGAGTCGAGCCCAGCCTGACAGCGGGGACATCGATGCCGGGCCGCCGTTTGCAGCCGCATCAGCGCCGGCGGACGCGCGGGACCCGCCCGCGCCCGAACCGGCGGAGCCCGACAGCCGGCCCATCCGCTCCGCGTCCGCGATCAGCGCGGCCGCGATCGCCGCCGAGTGCAGCTCGGTCGCGGTCGGAGCGATGCCGAGCAGCGAAGGCAATCGTCGCTCCAGCCACTGGATGTCGATCGCGCCGGCGCGGAACTCGTCGTCCTCCATCACGCGAAGATGGAATTCGCGGCTCGTCTCGATCCCATCAATCGTGAGTTCCAGCAGCGCGCGGTGCATCCGCTGCACCGCCTGCGCCCTCGACGCGCCCCACACGATGAGCTTCGCGAGCATCGGATCGTAGAACAGGCCGACTTCGCTCCCCATCTCCACGCCGGCGTCCCAGCGCACGCCGGGCCCTCCCGGCACGTGCAGGTAGTTGATACGCCCGATCGACGGCAGGAATCCGTTCGCCGCGTCTTCGCTCGTGATGCGGCACTCCATCGCCCACCCGCGCGGCTCGATGTGCGGCGGGAACGGCACTTTCTCACCCGAGGCCACACGGATCTGCCACTGCACGAGATCGATCCCGGTGACGAGCTCCGTGACGGGATGCTCCACCTGAATCCTCGTGTTCATCTCGAGGAAGTAGAAGCTGCCATCACGCGCGAGCAGGAATTCGCACGTGCCTGCGTTCGTGTAACCGGCAGCCTTCGCGAATCGCACGGCCGCTTCGCCCATCCTGTTTCGAAGCTCCGATGAGACGGCCGGGCTGGGCGCCTCCTCGATCATCTTCTGGTGCCGTCGCTGCACGGAGCATTCGCGCTCGCCGAGCGAGATCATCGTGCCGTGCTGATCGCCGAGCACCTGGATCTCCACGTGACGCGGACCTTCGATGTACTTCTCGACGTACACGGCGTCGTCGCCGAAGGCGTTCTTCGCCTCGCGCTTCGCGGCGTCGAGCGCTCCCGCGATTTCCGTCTCGGCGTGCACGACGCGCATTCCCTTCCCGCCGCCGCCGGCCGCCGCCTTCAGCAGCACGGGATAGCCGAATCGCTTGGCGATCGCGGCCGCCTCCTTCGCGTCGCGCAGCGCCTCCGTGGTGCCGGGCACCACCGGCACGCCGCTCGCGACGGCGAGCGTACGCGCGGCGGTCTTCGAACCGACCGCGGCAATCGCTTCAGCCGGGGGCCCGATCCACACGAGCCCCGCGTCGCGAACGGCGCGCGCGAACCAGTCGCGTTCGGAGAGAAAGCCGTATCCCGGATGGATCGCGTCGGCTCCCACGCGCTTCGCCGCTTCGATGATGGCGTTGCCGAGCAGGTAGCTCTCGCTCGACGGCGGCGGCCCGATCCGGACCGCTTCATCGGCCTCACGCACGTGCGGCGCGTGCGCATCGGCGTCGGAGTAGATGGCAACCGAAGTGACGCCGAGTTCCTGACATGCCCGCACGACCCGCAGGGCGATCTCGCCCCGGTTTGCGATCAGGATCTTCTTCAGCATCAAGTCAGAGCGGGATGTTCCCGTGCTTCTTCGGCGGGTTCTTCGCCCGCTTGCCCTGCAGCGACCCGAGCGCCGCGATCAGGCGTGGACGCGTGTCGCGCGGGTCGATGATGTCGTCCACATACCCATGCGCAGCCGCCACGTACGGGTTCGCGAACTTCTCGGTGTATTCGGCGACGCGCGCGTCGGTGGCTTTCGCGGGATCGTCGCTCTCCGCGATCTCCTTCTTGAACAGGATCTCGACGGCGCCTTTCGGACCCATCACGGCGATCTCCGCGGTGGGCCAGGCGATGTTGAAGTCGCCGCGAATGTGCTTCGAGCTCATGACGTCGTACGCGCCGCCGTAGGCCTTGCGCGTGATCACGGTGAGCTTCGGCACCGTCGCTTCGCAGTACGCATAGAGCAGCTTCGCGCCGTGCTTGATGATGCCGCCGTGCTCCTGCGCGAGCCCGGGAAGAAAGCCGGGCACGTCCTCGAACGTCACGAGCGGAATGTTGAACGCGTCGCAGAAGCGAATGAACCGCGCCGCCTTCACGCTCGCGCTGATGTCGAGCACACCGGCGAGCACCGCCGGCTGGTTGGCGACGAGGCCGACGCTGTGCCCGCCCAAGTGCGCGAAGCCGACGATGATGTTCGCGGCGAACTCCTTCTGCACCTCGAGGAACTCGCCGTCGTCAATGACGCGGCGCAGCACGTCGTGCATGTCGTATGGCTTGTTCGGGCTGTCGGGGACGACGTCGAGCAGCGCTTCTTCGCGGCGGTCGTGCGGATCGGTTCCGGCGCCGCGAGGCGGCGTGTCCACATTGTTCGACGGAAGGTAGCGAAACAAGGACCGAATCCCATGGAGGCACTCGAGCTCCGTTCCGCAGGTGAAGTGCGAGACGCCGCTCACCTCGCCGTGCGTCTCGGCGCCGCCGAGCTGCTCCATCGTGACGTCCTCGTGCGTCACCGTCTTCACGACGTTCGGGCCCGTCACGAACATGAACGACGTGCCGCGCACCATGAACGTGAAGTCGGTGATCGCCGGCGAGTACACGGCGCCGCCCGCGCACGGGCCGAGGATCGCCGAGATCTGCGGAACGACGCCCGACGCCAGAGTATTGCGCAGGAAGATGTCGGCGTACCCGCCCAGCGAGACCACGCCCTCCTGGATGCGGGCGCCGCCGGAATCGTTGAGCCCGATCACCGGCGCGCCGTTTTCCATAGCGAGGTCCATCACCTTGCAGATCTTCTTCGCGTGCGTCTCGCTGAGCGACCCGCCGAAGACCGTGAAGTCCTGCGAGAAGACGTAGACCAGGCGGCCGTCGACGCGGCCGAAGCCGGTGACCACGCCGTCGCCGTACGGGCGCTCCCTCTCGGTCCCGAAGTCGGTCGAGCGGTGCGTGACGAAACGGTCGAGTTCGGTGAACGTTCCTTCATCGAGAAGAACGTCGAGCCGTTCGCGGGCGGAGAGCTTGCCCTTGGCGTGCTGGGCCGCGAGGCGCTTGGCGCCTCCGCCGAGCTCGGATTCGGCGCGGCGTTTCTCCAGGAGATCGAGTTTCTCGCGCATGGACATGGAGTGGAAACTAGGGTGCGGACGAGGGTTCCGGAACGATCGCGGTCAGCCCGGCGGCTTGCACAGCACCCGCGTGCCATTGTCGACGGCTGCCCTCATCGCGTCCCACGCCTGCTTGAGTCCGTCGCCTGCGCCCGCCGCCGAGCCCACGCCGCGCGCTATGAGGCTCGCCGACGAACCGAGCGCCGCATCCGCCCGCTTGACCTCGGCGCAGTCTCGCGTCTTGCCGGCCACTACGAGTTCACTTCTGGCCAGTTGCAGCATCCCCGCCGCGGCATAGTTGCGCGAGTCCTCGCGCGACTCGATGCTGTCGGCGAGGAGAAGGAAGTTCACGGCGACGCGCTGCAACGCCAGCGAGGTGTCTCCCGCCGAGCGAAGCACCCGCGCGCCGCGCCCGATCGCATAGCTGCGCAGCATCTCGACGCCGTCGCCGCTGCGCGGCGCGCGGCGCAACACCGCCAAGGCGCTATCCGGCAACTGTTCCTCGAACCACAGTTCGGCCATCTGCAGGTATCCCTGCGCCAGCCCGGGGTCGGCTCGCACGGCCGCCGCGGTGGCGGCGATCGCCTCGCGCCGTCTGCCGGCGTCGCGTGCGTTCTTCGCGGCGATCACGTAGAACTCCGGCTCCGAGGGAAAGCGCATGATGCCGCGCGGCAACGCCGCACCGCTCTCGCCGCCGATCAGCGCCACATACTGCGCGTACACACGGGCGTCGCCCGGATAGCGTTTCACGGAGCGCGCGCTCACGGCCAGCGCACCGATCGAGTCGCCGCTCTGCCGCAGGGCATCCACGTAGCGCACGGCGTAGCTCGAGTCGTCGCGGAACTCGGCGTCGTCGGCCGTGTCGAGGGAATCGCCGAGCGCGGCCGTCTCCTTCCACGACGACATCGCGTACCAGGCGCGGAAGCGGAGCCGTTGCAGGCGCGGCTCCTTCCCGTCGAGGGCGCTGAGACGCCGCGTGACGTCGAGGGCGGACGACGGGCGGGGCAGCTGCAAGAGTGCCTCCACCGTGCGCACGCCCAGGTCGATGCTGTCGGCGCGCAGGTCGGTGACTCGCAGCCACGCGCGTTCCGCGTCGGCCGGACGGTTCTCGGCCTGGAGCGCGGACGCTCTCGCCACCGTTGCAAGGATGTTGAGCGAATCGAGTCCGAGGATTTGGTCGGCCACCCGGAGGACGGAGTCCGCGCGCTCGCCAAGCCAGAGCAAGCCGGCGAGCAGGCAGGTCCGGGCGAACGTGCTCGCCGGGTACGCCTTCACCCCATCCTCGGCGAAACGAATGGCATTCGCCTGCTTCCCTTCATGCATGGCGTTTTCGCACCGGCGCAGCGAGCTCAGCTGCTGCCTCGCCTTCGTGACCTCACCGGCGAGCTTTTCGGCGGCCTCGGCCGCTGTCGCCGCGCGAACCACGGGCAACGGCTGGTGCTGACCCCAGTCGCGCGTAAGCCTGAGCCCAGCGACGACGGTTACTTCGCCAGCGCGGGCGGTCACCGTGCCGAAGAGCACCTCGTCGACGCGCATGAAACGCGCGGTCTCGAACAGCTCGCGGTCGCCGAGCGGCTTGTCGTACGCGAGGTCCGACAGATTGAACGCCCGCTCCACGAAGTAGGGGTCGAGCACCTGCATCTCCCGCTTGTTGCCCATCCGGGCGATGCGTGCCCTGGCCTCGTCGCCCACGCGGCGGGCAACCTTGGGATCGCCGACTGGCCGGAGCGTGGCCACCATGACCATCTGTCGCGTGAACTCCTGCGCCTGCGCCGTCGCCGCGCCCGCGATGGCCAATATCAGCAGGCACAGTCCGCGCGCGGCCCCCGCGAGGAGTCTTGGGAGCGGGAGTGACAGAGGACGATGAACGCGCGTCGACATGGAGTGGAACCTAGGACGCACATGCCGGTTCCGCACGTCTTCAGGGGGCGGTGCCGAGATCGAAGCCGACATCGTCGAGCAGAATCGTCCCCGCAGGCCCGCGATCGAAACGGAATCTGATCGCGCGAACAGCCGACGCATCGAATCCCGGCAGCCGTTTCGCGAACAACGCGAGCGGAATCGTGTAATGCGAGAGAATGTCGTCGTGGTCCTTCGACGGCGGGTTCAGGCGCTTGGCGATGTAGTCGTACTTCCAGATCCGCGCGGTGAGCGGCGGACGGATCGGCGCGACATCCGAGAGCGGCAGTGACGCCACGCGACCGTCGGCGAGGACCAGTTCGACGGTGAGGTCGAGCGGAAGCGAGTCGGCTTTTGCCGCGGCGGCCTTGGCGGAATCGCTGAGGACGGGCGGCGCCGCCGCGGGCGCCGAGGTGGGATTCGCATGCGTCGTGTCTTCGTGCAGCGGTGGTGTCGCAGTGTCCGCCGGCGAAAGCGGTCGCGGCTTGACACCGTAGTTCGCGAGATCGAACACCACCGATGATGTCGCGGAAAGATTCCACGCCCGTGCGAGCGAATCGGGCAGCGAGAGCGTGTAGCTCGCACGCGCCGTGTCGCTCGCGCTGCGCGCGGCGGTCCAGCCGAGCATCGCGACGTTGTTGTCGAACGGCTGGAATCCGCGGCTGCGCATTTTCAGTCCGACTTCCTTCCATGTCGCGAGGCGCGAGCCGGAGATCCTCACGCCGCGCGCCGAACCGGTGGTGACGTCGATGTCCTCCTCGTAGTCGGCGATGATGCGCTCGGTGGGCGCCTCGAATCGCGAGAGGTAGGTCGTCTTCGGCAGCCAAGTCCCCACCGCGCGATGGTCGCGGAACATCGGCAGGTACTCGCGCTTGTCGCGGAGCGTCAGGTCCAGGAATCCCGTGATGAACACTTTCGCGATCTGGCGCTGCTCGTCGCCCTCGAGCAGGAGGTCCTTCGCGAGCAGCCAGCCGGAATCGCCGACGTCGTTGTTCCCCCACGTCGTGTTGAACTGACCGTGATTCGCGCGATAGATGTAGAGCGCGGCCTTCACCCACGACGAACCTTCGGTGAATCGCACGCGATCGTATGCGCGCATGCCCATCATCGTCTGCACGTCGCCGTCGTGCGCGCCGTGGAGGACGAAATAATTCACGTTCTCGATCGGGTTGAGCCGGTCCGTGGGCTTGTACGTGCCATCCACGGGCGCGATCGCGATGATGGTTCTGATGTTGAACCCGAAGTTCATCGTCACGCGCGCGTCGTCGGGATAGCGCGGGAGATGATTGAATGACGCGGCGAGTTGCACCGCCTCCCCGCCGCGCGAGTGCCCGATCAGCGCGATGCGCGCCATGTCGACTTTCCCGAAGAACGGATTCCCCGGTTCCGCACTCCACTGTTTCCACGCGGCGAGATGCTGCAGCAGCACCCATCCGCGCACGTCGTTCTCGCCGCGCAGCCCGCCGTTCAGGAAATTCTCGTCCACCGACGCGAGGATGTAGCCGCGACTCGCGAGCTGTTCGCCGAGATATGCGTAGCCCGGGTCGGAGAACTTCTTCATGTCGTGATTGCCGTGCACGATCAGCACGAGCGGAAACGGACCCGCTCCGTCGGGATACCAGACGCGGGCGTTGAGCGGGAGGCGTTTGACGTCGAAGCCCCAGTACTTCCACCGCTCGGCGAGCGCCTTCTTGTCGCCGCCGCGCAGGAACGGGGTCGCGTTCACCGGGCGTGTCTTGAGCGAAACCGAATCGCGGTACACTGCACGGTTCTTGTCCGTGCCGCTGCCGTAGTACAGGAACTTCGTGCCGTACGGACCGCGATCGCCCGTGCTCGGCCCCGCGATCGTCGTGTGCGCGAGTTGCGTGTCGGAGTCGTCGCGAATCAGCAGTGACGGAGCGCGGCACGCGGCGAGCAGCGCCAAACAACAGGCAACGAGCGACGCGGGAGGGGCGATCCGGCGAAGAGCGAAGAGCGACGCGTGAGGGGCGATCTTGCGAAGAGCGATGAGCGACGCGTGAGGGGCGATCTGGCGAAGAGCGACTTGTGAGGAGCG
>Ga0208079_1000804_pt1 | contig 17220 bp, 21 predicted proteins | sample NGESurdeep092012_5_FD_184474 | JGI IMG/M metagenome (GOLD analysis project Ga0208079, IMG submission 184474) | Arctic peat soil microbial communities from Barrow, Alaska - NGEE Surface sample 210-2 deep-092012 (SPAdes) | ecosystem: Environmental > Terrestrial > Soil > Wetlands > Peat ... | reverse complement strand
CGTCGTTCCGGAACTATCGGATCCGGTCACTGCTCTACGCCGGCAAGCCCAACTGGGACCTGCTCGCCACCATCAGACCCCACTGAAATCCGAAGAGCCACTTTGCTGGCTCAGGACGAATAGCCGAAGCCGACCCGAGCGGACCCGACCCGACCCAGCCCGACCCCAATCCCTGGGGTCAGATGGCCGGTGTATCGCCCATCAGCTCGGTCCGGAGCTCCCGCTTGAGGGATTTTCCTGCTGCATTGCGGGGGAGCGGCTCAGCCCTGAACCAGAACCGCGTCGGCACGTTGAAACCGGCCAACCGCTCTCTCACGAACCGTCCCAACTCTTCGGCCCCGATGTCCTGACCAGGCCGCAAGACGATGACCGCTCCGACCTCTTCGCCCAGAACCGGGTGTGGGACGCCGATGACCGCACAGTCGGCCACCGCCGGGTGCTCGAACAGTGCGGCCTCCACCTCTACGCAGTAGACGTTCTCGCCGCCACGGATGATCATGTCCTTGGCGCGGTCGACAATGTAGACGAATCCCTCCTCGTCGATGCGGGCCACGTCGCCAGTGTGCAGCCATCCACGGCTGAAGGTCTTGGCTGAGTCCTCGGGTCGGTTCCAATAGCCCCGGACCACGTTGGGGCCCTTGATCCACAGCTCGCCGGTACGCTCAGGGTCGGTGGACTGATCGGCCGGCGGCTCCTCGCCGTCGTAGCCCTCCGGGATCACAGCCACGTCGCAGACAGGAGCCGGCGGTCCCACACTGGTGGGCTTGCGGATGTAGTCGTCGCCGGAATTCATGGTGGTCATGGCCGAGGTCTCGGTGAGGCCATAACCGTTGCCCGGAGCTCCGGCCGGGAAGTGCTCGGTGATCCGGCGGACCAGGTCGGGTGGGCAGGGTGCGCCACCATAGGAGATGGACCGTACCGACGAGGTATCCCGCTTGGCGAAGTCCGGTGAGTCGATCACCTGCATCACCATGGTGGGGACCCCGCCGAAAATGGTGACCTGTTCCCGTTCGATGAGCTCGAGCGCCCGCTCCGGATCGAAATGGTGCATCATCACCAACTTGCCGCCGGCGGCGGTATTGGACACCAGAACGGCGTGGCACCCGGTGGCATGGAAGAGGGGTACCGACAACAGGTTGGCGTTCTGGCTTCCGCCGCTGATGTCTCCGATCCCACCGCTGCGGCGGAGGGATCCCACGGTGGCGACGAAGAACAGGTTCATCAGGTTGGAGGCACTGTTGCGGTGGGTTCCCACTGCACCTTTGGGGCGTCCGGTGGTGCCTGAGGTGTAGAAGATGGTGGCATCGTCATCAGGTTCGATGTCAGCAGCCGGAAGTTCGGCTCCTTCGGTCGGGGTACCGACCGCTTCGGAGAACGGGACCACCGGCACCGGCTCGAGGCCGTTGCGCTCCACCACCGAACCGGTGGGTGTTCGCCGTCCGCCCGTCTCGAGGTGCTCCTCACTGGTGAGGACGATGGCCCGGAGGTCGGGGAGCTCATCCAGGTGGGGACGCAGGCGGGCTTCGCGTTCCTCATCCACGAAGACCATCGAGCTACCCGAATCGAGGAGCCCGTAGGACAGCTCCGGTCCTGTCCACCAGGCATTGAGCGGTACCACCACCGCGCCGACGGCGATGGAGGCCCAAAATGCCAAGACCCACTCGGGCAGATTCCGCATGGCGATGGCCACCCGGTCTCCTTTGGTGATGCCGAATCGGTCTGCCAGCGCATTTCCCAGGGAGGCGGCGATGCGGAAGTGTTCGGCGAAGGTGACCCGCTCATCTTCGTAAACCAGGAAGTCCTTGTCGCCGTGCATGGCCGAGAGCTCCAGCACGGTCCGGAGGGTGGGAGGTGCGCCCTTCCATGTGCGGGTGGGAATCCCCCTGATGGTCAGCTCTTCGATTTCGAACATCTGGCCCGGAGCGGTGAGGGTGGCGGTGGCCTCGGCCAGGGAAGGAGCGGCGATCTCGGTTCCCTCGGCGATCTCGGTCATGGATGGTCCTCTCTCGGTTGCCCGTCGGTTCCGTCGGTTCCGTCGGTTCCGTCGTGCCCGTCGACCCCCGGAACCGCGGGAGATGTGACTGGGCGAGCCCCCCGAAAGACGGCTGTGCGGTAATAGGCCAACTCGGCCACACTTTCACGGATGTCGTCCATGGCCCGATGGCCTCCTGTCTTGGTAGGCGCGGCGGACAGGTACTCGGGAAACCATCGGATGGCCAGTTCCTTGATGGTGGAAACATCGACCGAACGGTAGTGAAGGTAGTTCTCGATCTCGGGTAGGTGGGCAGCCAGAAAGCGGCGGTCGGTCCCGATCGAGTTGCCGGCCAGGGGAACCGTCCGGGGCTTGGGGACGTGGGTGCGGATGAAGTCGAGGGTGGCGCTTCCCGCCTCGTCGAGGGTGATGGTCGAAGCGGCCATCTCAGTGAGCAGACCGCTCTTGGTATGCATGTCCCGCACGAAGTCGTCCATCTGGTCGAGTGCATCTGAGGCGGTGGCGATCACCAGGTCGGGACCCTCGGCCACAATGTGCAGCTCGTCGTCGGTGACCAGAGTGGCCACCTCCACGATCACGTGCCGATTAATATCAAGTCCGGTCATTTCGAGGTCCATCCAGATGAGCACGCTCGGTGACGCTACCGGGTAGAAAGCGCTTGACCAATCTGACGGACCGTCAGATAAAAATAGGTCTACGGGGGACTGTAACGTTGGGGTACGGAGGCAGGGAAAATCCGGGCATACCCGTATCGAGGGAAGTGGTGGAACTGACGTTGACCGAGGCAGGCGAGGCGGGCGGCGAGGCGGGCGGGACATCCGCCCAAGCGCTTCGGGTGCCCGTTCTCCGCCTGGATGCCGAGTTGCCCCTGGTGGCCTATGCCCGGGACGGGGACGCTGGTGCTGACCTGGTGGCCCGGTCAGCAGTGACCCTGGCCGCGGGTGGGGGACGAGCGGCGGTCCCGACCGGGATCGCGTTGGCGCTCCCGCCCGGATATGCCGGTTTTGTGCAACCCCGGAGCGGGTTGGCCCTGCGCCACGGGGTGACATGTCTCAACACCCCCGGGCTCATCGATTCCGGCTATCGCGATGAAGTGGCTGTGTTGTTGATCAATACGGATCCCGAGGCGGACTATGAGGTCCAGCGCGGGGACAGGATCGCCCAACTGGTGATCCAGCAGGTGGAGCAAGCAGACTTCACCGAAGTCGACGAGTTGCCATCCAGCCAGCGGGGCCTGGGTGGCTTCGGGTCGACCGGGCGGTAGGTCCGGCGTGCAACGGCTCAATGGGCTCGACGGGGCGTTTCTGGCCTTCGAATCACCGACCACCCACCTCCACATCGCCGGGGTGCTCGTGTTCGACCCGACGGGGGTACCCGGTGGTGTCGGGTTCCACCAGATCCGCGACCTGGTAGCCGCTCGGGTGTCGCGGGTGCCACCGTTCCGGGCCCGGATGGTCGAAGTGCCGTTCGGTCTCCAGCACCCGACAATGGTGGACGACCCCGATTTCGACATCGACTTCCACGTGCGCAGAGCCAGCATCCCTCAACCCGGCGGGCCTGACGAGTTGGCCGCCCTGGTGGGTGGCATTGTGGGCCGGCCCTTGGATCGCCACCGGCCCCTGTGGGAATTCCATGTTGTCGAAGGTCTCGACCATGGCCACGTGGCCTTGGTGTCGAAGGTTCACCACTCGATTATCGACGGGGTGTCGGGTGCCGAGGTGATGGCGGCGTTCTTCGACCTGGAGGCGAATCCAGCCGGGTCGACGCCTGGGTCAGGGCCGCACTCGGCCACGGGCCACCGGGCGACCGAAGACGCCGAGTCGGAAGTATGGGCGCCGGATCCGGTCCCCGGCGACGTCGACCGATTGCGAGATGCACTCGGATCACTGCCTCGCCAGACCGACATGGTGGCCCGCACGCTCGGCACGACGGTTCGGACGGTTCGGAACCTCACCGGTCGCAATCGCCAAGTACAGGGCTCGTTGCCTCCGTCTTTGTTCGAAGCGCCGCGCACCTCGATCAACCGGGCCATCTCATCGCACCGGCGGGTGGCATTCGCGGAGATGCCTCTCGACGACATCCGCCGGGTTCGAGAGGTGCTCGGTGGCACCGTGAACGACGTGGTCCTGACCACCGTGTCCGGCGCCTTGCGCACGTTCTTCTCCGAACGAGGCGAGGTGCTCGAGAGCTCATTGGTGGCCATGGTCCCCATCTCGGTGCGGAGCGAGAAAGATCGTGACGCCTTGGGCAACCAGGTGTCGGCGCTCTTGGTATCGCTGGCTACCGGCGTGGAGGACCCGGCGGCGCGACTGCGGGTCATCAGCAGCGGGATGCAGCTGGCCAAAGAACAACAGAAGACCGTCGGTTCGAACGTGTTTTCCTCGTGGGCACAAGCGCTCTTCCCTATGGTGGCCACTCGGGTGTCGCGGCTGGTCACCAACCTGCGGGTGTTCGACCACATCCCGCCCCTGTTCAATGTGATCGTCTCCAACATTCATGGTCCCGACGTACCTCTGTTCATGGCCGGGGCGCGCATGGTGGCGATGTACCCCTTTGGGCCGGTGACCGAGGGGGTCGGGGTGAACGTGACGGTGTTCTCCTATGTCGGCACCATCTATGTCGGCGTGCAGGGGTGTTGGGACCTGGTGCCCGACGTGGATGTCATTGCCAACGGCATGGTTGACTCGTTGAGTGACCTGGTCAAGGAGGCCAACCGTCGGGACCGACCGGTCCCGTGGTGGCACACCGACCCCCAGGTGTAAGGGGTTCCGGTGGAGATTCGGTTCGACGGTGGGATCGGGCCCAGGTAAGGCTGGGTCATGAGGTCCGGCCCAGGTCAGCCTGGGGCGACTGCTAGAGTGAGTGCCTTACGCGGACGTGGCTCAGTTGGTAGAGCACAACCTTGCCAAGGTTGGGGTCGCGGGTTCGAATCCCGTCGTCCGCTCGATAAAGTCCCAGGTCAGAGGGCATAAACGCAAAGGCGTTGGCTCTGCGGGTAGTGTCCTGTCCATACCTTGTCCATACCGAATGGACAAATGACCAGGGACGGTGCCGATGGCAGATTCGATCCGACCGCGTGGGAATTCGCTTCAGGTCCGGGTTTCGGCCGGCATCGACCCGATAACCGGAAAACAGCGATGGCTTTCGGAGACGGTCAAGGGGACCGGCAAGGCAGGCCAGGAGCGGGCCGTGCGGGTCCGGAAGCGGCTGAGGGCCGAGGCAGAAGAACTCAAGGCAGCTGCCACGGTGGTCGATACGTCGATGACGACGGGCGAGGCGCTCGACAAGTGGCTAGAAGCGTCGGGTCCGGCTCTGTCGCCCAACTCGCTCAATACCAGCCGAGTGGCCAAAGATCATTACCTCAAGGCGCTTAGAGATGCCCCGCTGGCGTCCCTCACCGTGGAAGCCATCGAAGATCACTATGTGACCCTGCGGAACTCCGGTGTTCCCGGTCAGGATCAGCCGCGACCCTTGGCCCCGTCAACGATTCGGAGAGCACACGGGGTACTACACCGGGCACTTAATTACGCATTGCGGCGCAAGTGGGTCGCGGTCAACGTGGCGTCGGCAGCCGAGCCGCCAGAGGCTAAGCGAATCGCCAGAAAGATGCCCGACGCGAAGCTCATTCAGTCACTACTCGACTTCTACGCGACCAAGATCCCAGACCTAGCCCTTGCGATCTGGCTGTTAGCGATTACGGGGGCGCGGCGGGGCGAGGTGGTGGGGCTCAGATGGTCGGACGTTGACATTGCGGGCAGGTCGCTGCTCATCACGCGAGCCGTAGCAATGGAGATGGACGACGAAGGCCACGAAAGGGTCGTGGTGAACCCTGTTACCAAAACCGGCGAATCCCGCCGTATCGGAATAGACCAACGGACCGCCGACCTACTCAAAACCCACCTAGAAACGTGCCAAGACAACGCCGAACTCTTTGGCGTCGAGTTGACCGAGGATGACTACCTATTCTCGGATGGACCCGGCAGCGCAACGCCGTGGCGACCTGCTCGCATTACGCGGGCGTTTATTCGGGCGAGGGACGATCTGGCCAAGAAGGGCGCGAAGGGCATAAAGAACGTGCGTCTTGGGGATCTCCGGCACTACGCGGCGTCCCAGCTTCTCAAGGCGGGACTCGACCCTCTGTACGTCAGCAAGCGCCTGGGTAACAGTCCGCGGACGTTGTTAGCCAACTATTCGCACTACATCCCGGCCGATGACCACGCGGCGGCAGACCACATGGCAGGACTGTTCAAGGCCTAATAGCGATCCGAACAGACGTTCAATAGCAGATCGCACTATCTATCAAAATCCGCAGCAACTACGGCCCAACCCTCAGCCGGTGGTCGAGGTTTAGGGTTAGGCGTGGGCTAGGCGTGAAGGTGACGCCCTAGGATGCCCTGTGCGCTAATGGCTCGGGAAGATGGTGCTCCCGATAGCTTGCATCGCTTACACGGCCACACAGGCACCTCTCGTGAGAGATTTAGGGGGTGTCTGATAGGCGCATTTGGGTTAGGTCCGGATTTGGTAAAAATCCCGCGTAGTCGCACCGCCACAGTGCTCCAAATTTCTTGCTCCGCTTGGCTGGACTAACCGTTGCAACGGTTCATTTCGGCACTCACTCACAGTGACAATCCATCGTTCACCAGACGGGCATCGTTCACCAGACGGCCGACCGGGCCAGCCGTTGCCGGGGGTGGTAGCCAGGGTGGTGGCTGTGGCAATCCGACGTCAACCAACCAAAGCGGCCAGGGCGTAGGTCGGATGTTTGTCGAGATTGTTCCGTGCAGTGTCGTAGCGCCGCGTGGTGCGCGGGTCGGCATGGCCGGCAGCGTCCTGAACGTGCCGAAGGCTGACCTCGGCGTCCAGCGAAAGCGTGACAAAGGCATGGCGGAGGTCGTGTGGATGGATAGTTGCAGCTTTCTCCGGTACTGCGACACGTGCCAATCGCCGCAGAGTGCGCCAGACAGCATGACGATCCATCGGTTTGCCGGTGTTGGTCGCGAAGATGGGGCCGGAAGTGCGGCCGTCCGTCAGTCGGTCGATGGCGTCGGCCACCTTCGGTGCCAACGGCACGGTTTGACGCTTGCCGCCCTTGCGGACGATCTTGAGCACTCGGTGTCCACGTTCGGTGCCGAGATCCTCCAGGGACGCACCTACAGCTTCCGACACCCGTAGACCGTTCAATCCCAGCAGCAGTACCAGGGCGTGCGTGCGGGGGCCGTCTGCCTCGGCGGCGTCGAGTAGGGCGATTAGTTCATCCTTGTCGAGCCCGGTGGATTGGGAGTCTGACCCGACCTTTGGGCGACGGACAGCTGAGACGGGATTGCGAGCGATCAATTCCTCGTCCACGGCGTACCGGTAGAAACCCGACAGGGCCGACAGTCGGCGGGCCACGGTGGCAGGCGAACGGTGCTCATTCTCCGCCAGATGGCGTGCGAAGGCATCGACGTGTGCGCGGGCAGCGGCCAGCGGATCGGTCCCATGATCGGCACACCAGGCGAAAAACACCCGTAGATCGGCGCCGTAGCTTTCACGTGTCCGGCCCGAATAGCCCAGCAGGAAGGCAACGGCCACATCCTCGGCTGAATGTAGGGCCGAAACCGGCTCGATGGCACGGCTGGCTGTGACCGGGACGATGGCAGTTTCAGGCTTCATTGACTACACCCTAATGCCTATTATGTTGTATCGCAAGCCGGTTGGGCGGATTCTACCTCGGCGTCGTCTGGGAAGGCGCGACGGATCTCTGCGACAAACAGGCGCATGAACACTTCGATTTGTGCCTCCGACAGGTCTGACTCGGGCGAGTAGACGGCGCGCTCTACGCAATCTTGAACGACCTTGGCGTTTTGGTGGTCCCGGTCGGTCACCAATTCTTCGACGCCGAGTTTCACCAACTGGCCGACTGCCAGCGACGCGTCCTTCAGCGACCGCGCGTACGACTCGACCAGGGCAGCCGTGAATTCCCTCCCGTCGGCGTCACGGTGGACTAGATTCTCGGCCTGGATGACGGCGACCTGTTCCTCTAAGACTTCCATGAGCCGGACAGAGCGGCCTGCTAATGCCATCAAGACGCGGCCCGGATCTTTTACCGGCTCGAACCCGCGTGCTTGCACCTCGGCTGCGGCCTTGGCGACCATCTCGCGCTTGCGAGCTGCGTTCTTAACCTGTGGCGCGGCCGAGCCATGATTACTACATACGGTGAGATACGGACCAGCGATACGCCGGCAACGTCGACCAGATCGTTTGGATTTCGCGGTGCAGTAATTGGGGCCTTCATGGGGTCCGTGGCCGGGGTCGAGCCGCGGTATGACCTCGACAGTACTTTCGGGCAATTCGCCACGACCAGACTTGGCCGTTTCGGTACGATCTGACTTGACCGTTTCGGCACTTTCGATACCCTTGCCGTTGCCGGGTTTGGTACTCATCGCATCACGCGTCTTTCTGACTTCAACCGCACCGCGGCGAACTCTGCAAGCTGTTCGGGCGTGGCCTTATCCCAGCGGAGCCACCCGAAGCGGGGGGACCAGAATGCGGGGGGCCTCGGGTCGCCACTTGTCGGCCTTCTTCTACCGGGCATTGGGACCACCAAACGAATCGAGGTCAGACACAGCCACGGCTAATTCGATCAAGCGGCGTCGGGACGTGGAGATTGGGTCTGCAATCTCCTGCCACCGGCAGCCAGCCACGCGGCGGGCAGCTTCGACAACGGCCTTCTGCGCGGCCTCAAGGGTCACTGACGGGAACCGCTCCAACTGGCGGGGCGATCTACTTGTCATCTGAGTCACTCTCGGCCCGTCGTTTAGCTGCCTTCCGTCGGTCAGTCTCGGCCCAGGACTTCTCAAGGTGGGCGAGCACCGCGTCGGCGAAGGTGCGTTGAGGTTTGGTTTCAGCTTCCATTTTTCTCTTTCGGTTCATTGGTCAGTCAGTTCGGTGAAGTCGTGATCGGTGAGTCGCCACATGCGAAGGGGTCCCTTGAGTCCGGACACTCTGTTAATGATTGAATCAAGAACGCTCTTTAGCAGTTCGGGGGTTTCGTGCTTCCCGTCTGCAATGGCTTCTCGCCAGGCTGGTAATCCCAGGGCCTCAGCTCCGGCGCCAACCATGAGCGCCCGTCCAGCCCCGTTGTGAAACGCGCCGAGGGGATCTAGGCCGATCATGCCGAATTCTCCGTTGATGTAGCCAGCAACGATTGTGTTCACCATCGTTTCGGCATCGGGGTACGCCTGTTCATTGAGACGCCGATTCTCGACAGCGGCGTCTTTGCGAAACTGGTCCCACGTGGTGACCTGATAGTCGTCCAGCCATTGTCCGAACTCGTCACCTATCCCCGATCCGGCATATCCCCACTCAAGCGAGACACCGTCCCGCCGTACGTGCATGAATTTGTCGACCGCGACCCACTCCCAAAATCCGAGGAGACTGTTTTCACACTGTTCATAGCTGTCCGCCGCGAGGACAATGCTTCCGTCGTTCTCAGCGAGGGCTGCGAGGATTGTCATTTCGGATTCGGGCGACTTTGGGATCGGCGGCGCATCGAGCAACCCTACGCTCATCCCCGAGATGCTCACTTGTACTCAATTCCTCTGCTCTTTTGTCGGTCGGTTTGGTCGGTCATGGGGTCCTTTTGCGGTCGGTTTTCGGTCACCGGGGCAGCGGAGGGGTTAGCGCGATGGCTTCGTCGGCCGTATCCACCCTCCGCAGATCGTCGAGTGCCTTAAGCACCGTCATCGGGTCGTACTCCTGCTCGGTTTCCGGGTTAACGCCGAATTCCGATCGAAACCAATGGACAGGGACCTCCCACTCTCCGACCGGAGCACGCACGCCGAAGGCATGGAAAAACTCGTCAGCCGTGAGGGTGACATAGAGGTTGTCGGCGTCGTTGCGTTCGGACTCATTCATGCCGCGGCCAGTCCGGCCGATATCTGGTGCGGGCACGCGATAGAGCCGAAGGAAGTTTGCCGGGGGGGCGGTGCTTTGCAGATCGGGCAAGGTCCGGTAGCGGTTGGCGTCTGTCCGGCAGAATCGGGATGGCGCCTGAAATGGCCCACCGTTGGCGATCCTGGCGCTGATTGGGCGTCGGTGTCGGTCATTTCCGACAATTTCGGTCCGTTCAAATTAATCACTCCCTCATCTTCTAAAAGCTCACCAGCAACAACAGACTCAGACTGACCTACACCTGCCAAAGACTCAGACTCGCCCGTGCCATCCCCGTACCCGCACTGAGAAGCAACACCAGTAGACAAGCAGCCACGCTGCTTGTCGGTCGTGACTACGTCACTCCCTTCCAAGCCGCTTGAGTATGAAGGTACCCCTGGTGACTTTTTGTCCCCAGTCATCTCCGTGAACTGGGTCCGCAACGGACTTTTGACTAGGTCCGAAAAGTCCCCAGGGGTAGAGCATTCGGACTCGGTGGGGGGAATCGCACCCACTGGTGACTTTTCGGCACCAGGGGTGCTGTTATCGGCGCGTCTCTTGTCGTCGTGGACGCGGCACAGATCGCTGCCGGCCTTGGCACGACTCCGGCACGGGCTGCCTGACTCGCTACGTCCGGCGCACATGGGCCGGGGCTTGTGAAGTACGCGTCCATTCTCAACGACGGGTGCGGCGCTCGTGGGATTCCGCTTCGGACGTTTCGGAGCTGCGCGAGGTGTAACGGGACCGATGAATGCGAGACTGTCCTTGGCGCGGGGCCGGTTGTAGATGACGGTCACGCGGTATGCGGATGTACCGGCAGTCGATCGCGGATGGTTCTCCAAGAAGCCCTTCGCCAGACAATCTTTGATTCCGTCCGTGGCCGTCTTTTTCGATAGCTTTGGCTGCCATTCGAGCATTCGCTGAATGGTCATGTACCGGGTTGTGCTGCCTCCGCAGTAGCGGTCAGTCACCTCGTAGACCAGTTGCCCATTGATGCTGGTCTCCATCGCCACGTCCCCCTGCATCACGCTGTATCGCTCTTGCGGACCCTTGGGAGTCGATGGCTTGTCTGTCTGTTCGATTGTCTGTGGTGTGTTCATGGTGACCCTTGGCTTCTTCCACCCCTGATTTGTTCGTTTCGTGTAGAGCCGGAGCCACGCCCGAGTCAGGAGCCAAGGGTGTGAACCCCGACCCGGACGTGAGTCCGCTTTGTGCCGATGGCCCGGTCAGGTGCCACCAACTGCCAAGCGAGGAGCACGCCTGCTCCGCACTGTGGCCTCTGCGAGCGTCCACCTTCCCCCGAGACGGAGATAGAGGGTGAGCACTCGCAAGAACCGTTACCCGCTCATCGACCGATGAGAGGATGAGACGCCGCTGGGGCCGGGGGAAAAAGGATTAGCCCGCGACCCGAGCGGCGCCCCCGTTGCCGGCGCTCCACACGGTTGAACCCTGCACCGAAGCAGACCGTGGGAGCAGCCAGGCAGAACATTGTCGTTACTTCTTGGCGGCGAGGGCGTCGAGGGCTTCGCGTTCTGCCCTATCGGTCTGTGATTTCCGGCCAGCAAGTCGCTCCATATCCGCGCGGATACTCGCCGCCGTCAGTGGGCTGGGTTGCATTTGCCCGGCGTATTTGGCCCCTATCGCTTGTCTCAGTGCTAAGAGGTTCGAGGCTTCGACCCGTTTCTCTGTGGGCTTGGCAGACTCGTGAACTTCGCGCCGGTCACCGGTAGCGGCAGACTCGACCGGCACCGTGGGAGTACCGCACCTGAGACAAAATTTGGCGGGAGCGTGAAGGGTCGCAGTTGTACCGCATTTCGAGCACTTGAACGGCGTCGACGCAACGGCTCCGCTCTCAGTTGGCGGGGCGATGCTGGCGTCGTCCGTCGCGGCGGGGACGAAATCCGCGTGGAGGGATCGGCCTTCCGTCACGCGTCGGGGCTTGGAGAAGAGCGGTCCAAATGCCGCGGCCGATTGGCGGCGCAGCTCGGGACCGGATGGATGGTTCATCGTTGTGGGTTTCATGGTTAGTTACCTTCTTTGGGGCGAGGAATTCCAGCGTGACCACCGTGGCTTATGCGAAAGTTGTCCGCCATGCCGGGCTCGTTTGCACTCCGCAAAATTGCGCTGAAGGTGGGTTGCACCTCGGCCAACAAACGGGGGCCGAGGTGTCGTAGAAGGTGGCCGTCTACTCGAACGCCGGGCAAGTTGGTCTGGACCCTTTCGGAGGCCCCCAGAGCGTGAGCCTCACCGTACAATTTGTCAACCAACTGCTCGCGAATCTTGACCGCGCTGACGAGCTGCCTCGCGGCCTCGTTGAATCTTCCAGCCGCGGCCGCTGCGTCGAGATCGAGGGCGTCGAGTTGGGGTCGCACTGAGTCGGCCCACTCGTTGCGTCGGTCGGAATTGGCACGTTCCGTTGCGTCGGCGTGTGCGGCGTCGGCGTGCTGCACCCGGAGAGCGGTCAGCTCCTCGGACACTTTCAGAGTCGCGAATACTTGTGGATCTACGAACATTCCACTTTCGGCATTTGCTCGGAGCGCGGCAATTTCCGATGCGTTTTGACTTTGCTCGGCTCTAGCGCGTGCCAGGACATCGCGAGCCTCGGATTCGGTGGGCCGGGTTTCAGTGATCGTCATGGGTGTCTCTTTCGTTTCGATGAGGGGTGGTTCAGGCCGCGGAGTCTCCGAGGAAGGCGATGAGGGCCGAACGCGGGACTATGCGCCGGCCTTCGCACTTGATGGAGCGGATCGAACCGTCATTGAGGCGGTTGTAAAACCACTGTTGGCTTACGCCGATCAGTGTCCGCGCTTCTCCGGGGCTGTAGGCGAGTCGCTCGCCAGTCATGCTTGCTTTCACGGGGTGCTCCTGGTGTTTCGGAAAACTTTTATCCCTTACACCCAATCATACCATGTAGTCGGGTTTTCACTTTGGGCCAATTGGCTAGTAGTGAGAGCTAGTGATTTACGGATATAGCTGTTGACCTGCTTGTTTGTCTGGCCTCTAAATCCCACTGGCTCGCTCTAATGCTCACTACATGCCTCAAATAACCCGTTGACCTCGGCTACTTGACAGATTCGGTGCCTGACCCGAAGAAATCTCAAATTCTTTTCCGAACTTTTGCATGTAATAGACCCGCCAGTTCCACCGTAAATAGCGGTCCATCGCCTACGGCTCAAGGCAGCCGCTCCATGGCCTAGCGCGCGTGTGGTGCTTGGCCCCCGAATGGTGCAAACCCGAACGCGGCTTTGCACGAGTGGTCCACGTACCCGCCAGGTCCGCCCAGGTGGCTCCTACGGCCCGCAAACGTCGGGGTCGGCGGTCAGGTGGTGCCCCGTAGAGCGGGTCGAACGGGGAGCCTGTTGGTGCATGACCTCAGCAACTCACCTTCACCCAACCGGTTTGACCGTCCATAACGTTGGCGTCGTTGCCGCCCACCTTGACGACGTAATCGATGTACCGACCGCCTCCGGCTGGGACAAGGAGACTAGGGCCGTTTCCCCAACTGCTGGCACCGAAGTCCTGGGTGTTGGGGTCGGTGATGGTGGCGCCGCAGTTGGACGTGTCGTGGTCGGAAGAGGTCGGGTTCGTGTAGTTGACCGTGACATCAACCTGCTGGTCGTTGAGGGCCTTGACGGCGGTGACCTGCCACGTCAGTCCGCTGGAACTGTTGTGAAAGACGAACCAAATAATGCCCGCCAAGACCGCCAAGCCAAAGATCCGTCCGGCGATTTGGCCCGGTCTCTTGGCTCTCTGCCGTTGTTGTTCTTGGGCGGCTTCGGCTGCTTCATAGGTTTCAAGGGAAAGCGTGACCCTTTGGCCACATTGGGGACACAGAGCCAGTCGCTGGCCACTGACCGCCATGAACGAATTCAAGGGCAGTACGACCGTCTTGCCGCGTCGTTGGCAGTACGGACAGACGAACGGCTGCTTCGTCGCCACCCCTCAACCCCCCTTATCCCACCAACTCCAGAGTCGGAGTATGCCCTCGTTGCCATCTAGGGTTCCATTGAGACACCCTCGCTTTGTGGCCTTCGGGTCCGGTGGTGTCTTCGCCATGTACCGACTCCTTTATCCGCAGGTATCGTAATTTCGGTGTGCCGGGGCCATCTCGACGGGCTGGAGGACGCACGACGTGATCGTCAATACGTCGTGGCGACCGTCACCGAGGATTGCCCGTAGCCGATGTTGATGTCCACCATGATCTCACCGAACTGTTTTTGCGTGGTGATCGGAGTGCTGGAAGCCTCGGCGCCGAACCAACTCAAGGCATCGCTACCGGCGTCTTGTGCGACAACTGCTGACATTATGAGTGCCGCTTCAGAGGTTTCGGCGTCGGTGACGGAGGACGGCTCCAACGGAAGACCGCAGTTGAAGGAAATGTTGTCGATAAGCCCAGAGGCTTCCTTGTCAAAGTTCGTCAGAGCGACGTTGCAGTAGTTGCCATCGGTATTGGCCTCGTAGTCGCCCATGGACGCCACATATCCCCATTGCAGCGGACCGGCTTCGTAAGGCGCTGCGACAGAATTGATTAGGGATTCGGTTCCCTGAAGGCTGAAATAGGCGTTTGCCGCAGTGGTGGTGGTCGGCGGCGCAGTGGTGGGCGAGTTGGGCAGATTTGATGCTGACGGGGTGCTCCCCGCCGAGCACGCAGCCAAGCCCACCGAAGTGATTGCCACCCAGACCAGTACCAGCACCAAGGTCCGTGACCTGATCAGCGGCATCTCGTCTTCCCTTGTTTCGTGGTCAAGTGGACCGGAATGCTAGTCATTTGGTGTCGACGTGTCTAGTGCAACTGCGATCGCGTTCTCAACGTGCAAAAGACAGTGCGTGCGGCCAAGCAGGCGAAGGAGCTTGGCGATCGCGTCCGCGCATTTCGTCAAGAGATCGGTTTGAGCCAGGAGGACCTTGGAGATTCTGCGGGCCTTCATCGAACGTACATCGGACACCTGGAACGCGGCGAGGTGAACCCGTCCTTGCTCAACATTCTGAAAGTGTCGGCGGCACTCGGAATTGATGCGTCTGAATTGGTGAAAGGACTTGTAACGACCCTTGGGAATCCCCGGGATGCGTGAGCCTCATCACAACGCTCAGCGTGTCCGATCAAACACCTCTCCAATCGTTCAATGGCGGTGGTGGCTGCGACGGGCGAGCTTGTCTACTGATCAGCTGTTGGGCTGATGGGCTGTTGACCGAACCAATCCATTGCCCGTGAGCACCCGTCGCCTACCCTGTTCGATGTGGCACCAGGAAACACTCTGTACTACGGCGACAACCTGGACGTTCTCCGCGACCGCATTGCCACCGAATCGGTCGACCTGATCTACCTGGACCCACCGTTCAACTCAAACCGGTCCTACAACGTGCTGTTCAAGGCCCACGGCGGCGACGAGTCCCAAGCGCAGATCGAGGCGTTTGACGACTCGTGGCATTGGTCACAGCAGGCTGAGGCCCAATATGCAGCGCTCGTAGCTGGTGGCGCTCCGATCAAAGTGGCCGAAGCCATTGAGGCCATGCACGATCTCCTTGGTCCGAACGACGTGCTCGCCTATCTGGTGATGATGACCGCTCGCCTTGTCGAACTGCGCCGAGTCTTGAAGCCGACCGGGTCGCTCTATCTCCACTGCGACCCGACTGCGTCGCACTATCTCAAGGTGCTGCTCGACTCCGTATTTGGCCCAGAACAGTTCCGCAACGAGATCGTCTGGCGTCGGACTATTGCCAAGGGCGGCCAGATGGGGCAGCTACCGGCGAATCACGATGTAATCCTCAGCTACGCGCGAGCGTCCACGCCGACGTGGAATGAGATCCGTATCCAGTACGACCTTGACGACCTTGACGACAAAACATTGTCGAAGTACAAGTACCGAGATCCCGATGGGCGGCTGTACCGGCTCGACAACTTGCTCCACCCCGAACAGGGCCGTCGGCCGAACCTCGACTACGAGCTGATGGGAGTACGCCGCACTTGGCGCTGGGCGAAGGACCGAATGCGGGAGGCGGTCGCCGCAGGTCTTGTCGTCCAAACTGGACCTGGCCGGGTGCCGCAGCAGAAGCGTTACCTCGATGAGCAAAAGGGTCGCCTGGTAGGTGATGTTTGGATTGACATCAACCCACTGAATTCACAAGCACGCGAACGCCTCGGATACCCCACACAGAAGCCCCTTGCCCTACTTGAGCGGATCATAGAATCGTCGAGCAATGCGGGAGACGTGGTACTCGACCCATTCTGTGGCTGTGGCACGACGGTCGATGCCGCACAGAAACTCGGCCGCAAGTGGATCGGCATCGATCTGACCTATCTGTCCGTCGACCTGATCCGAAAGCGCCTACGCCACACCTACGGCGATGACATCGAGTCGACCTATGAAATCCACGGCATTCCGACGGACGCGCAAGGAGCGGAGGCACTCTTTCAAGAAAACCCCTTCGACTTCGAGCGTTGGGCTGTTTCCCTAGTTGACGGCCAGCCGAACGAGAAGCAGGTTGGCGACAAAGGGATCGACGGTCGCATCCGCTTCCATGCTGACAAGGACAAGATCGGCACGGTGGTCGTGTCCGTCAAGGGCGGCAAACAGGTGGCGCCGACGATGATGCGTGATCTCGTTGGTACCGTCCAAGATCACAAGGCCGACATGGGCCTCTTGATTATGCTTTCCACGCCCACCAAGGGAATGACTGACGTAGCCGATCACTCGGGCAGTTACCAGGTCCCATTGACAGGCGCGACGTATCCCAAGTTGCAGATCGTGACCATTGCTGAGTTGCTGGCCGGGAGGCACCCGAATATTCCTACAGCGATCCTCCCCTATATCAAGGCGAGCCCGAAGGCCGGGTCCGAACCGATATCGCTGTTCTGAGGTAGCCCGATCAAACAAGGGCAACGACTGCAACGATCAATGCGGCGACGGACACGAAGAGCGCCACAACTGCGACCCGTAGGAGCCACCGCGCCTGCCTTCTGTCCGCCTCTCTCTCGGCGCGTATCCGGGCGCCCACCTCGTCCATTGATCGGTTCAGGGCTTCCCGTTCCTGATTCAGGTTGTGCTGCAATTCCTCCATGCCGGTTATTGCCTTTACTTGCGGCACCATGGACGGGTCGAATTCATAGTTAGCCACTGTGGGTACCTCCTGAACAAGACGGTACCGGCTGGGTGTGACGACCCCTGGGGATGCTGGAGGCACCTCACGGATACTGTGGGCCGCATGGCCCCCTTCTTCGCCAACGCCAAACAGGTCGAGCGGGGTGCCTGTTGGCGCATGGTCAGTCGGGACGATGGCTACCGGAAGGGTTCACCGACCGGATGCCCTGAGCCCAT
>Ga0208079_1000802_pt1 | contig 17231 bp, 19 predicted proteins | sample NGESurdeep092012_5_FD_184474 | JGI IMG/M metagenome (GOLD analysis project Ga0208079, IMG submission 184474) | Arctic peat soil microbial communities from Barrow, Alaska - NGEE Surface sample 210-2 deep-092012 (SPAdes) | ecosystem: Environmental > Terrestrial > Soil > Wetlands > Peat ... | reverse complement strand
CGGCGCGCTGCAACGCTATCGGGCCAATCATCCGCGCGACTTCGGAATCATCGCGGTGTCGTACTTCCTGATGAACTACCATTTCGCCAACCGCCTGTTCCCCTGTGCTCTCGATGTAATCGATCAGTACAAACAGTTCGGTGAAACAACGATCCTGTCCGATGGCGACATGATCTTTCAGCCGCTCAAGATCGAACGGTCGGGACTGCGCGAAGCCGTCGATGAAAAGGTGATGATTTACATCCACAAGGAACAGGAACTCGACGACGTGCGGACCCGCTATCCTGCCGACCATTACGTGTTGATCGATGACAAGGTGCGAATCCTGGACGCGGTGAAGAAGGCGTGGGGCGCGCGCGTGACCACGGTGTTCCCCCGGCAGGGGCATTACGCGGCCGATGCGAAGGAGACGGCCAAGTACCCGGCGCCCGACGTCACGGTCGATCGAATCGATCAGCTGCGCGACTACGATCTTGCGCGCTTGCGTGCGGGATCGAGGCCCGACTGAGCGCTCGAGCGGCGCGGCGCACTCACGCAAGATCGAACAACTGGATTCGCTTGGCTCAGAGGTGGCCTCAGGCTGCGGCGGCCGCCGGTTTCATCTTCATGCGGATCGGCATGTGCTTGATTCCGCCGACGAAGCTCGAGCGCAGCCGCTCGACAGGACCCGCGAGTTCGACGTGATCTAGGCGCTGCGCGAGTTGGCTGAAAATCACCTTCAGTTCGAGCCGCGCCAGGTTTGCGCCGAGACAGGAATGCTGGCCGATGCCGAATGCGATTTGCGGATTCGGATCGCGGCTGATGTCGAACTTGAAAGGCTCCGCGAAAACTTCTTCATCGCGGTTCGCCGACGGATAAAACAGGCACACCGATTCGCCGGCTTTGATCTTCTGGCCGCGAATCACGGTATCTTCGCTCGCGGTCCGCGCGAACTGAATAACCGGTGTCGTCCAGCGCAGGATCTCTTCGACGGCCGAGTCGATCAACCCAGGATTGCGCTTGAGCTTTTGCCACTGGTCCGGATGCTCGATGAATGCTTGCAGACCGCCGGTGGTCGCGTTGCGCGTGGTCTCGTTGCCGGCCACGACCAGCAGGAAATAGTACGACAGCATCTCGAACTGCGGTATCGGCTGGCCGTTGACCTTGCCGTTGGCGACGATGCTCGTGATGTCGTTGGTCGGGTGCTTCATCCGTTCCACCACCATGTCGGTGAAATACTGGAACAGGCCCAGCCGCGAACGATCCATCGTCTCCTGCGCGGTCGTTCCAGCCTGGAACTCGGGGTCGCCGCCGCCAATCGTCTCGTTGGTCCATCTGAAGAGTTGTTCCCAATCTTTATGCGGAACACCCAGCAACTCGGCAATGACGGCAAGTGGAATCTTCGACGATACGTCGGTGACAAAGTCGCACTTGTCGCGCCCCGTCACGTCGTCGAGCACCTGTCGCGTGATGCTCTCGATTTCAGGCTGCAGCGGTTGCACTTGGCGCGGCGTGAAATGGCGGCTGAGAATCGCGCGATATTCGCCGTGTTCCGGTGGATCCATGTCGAGCAGGTGGCGGAACGGCGGCGTCGGACTCTGCTCCAGCCCGTCCTCGTTGACAAACACCAGCAAGCGGGGACCGTTGAGGAACAGTCGCGGTTGCTTGGAAATCTGCATGATGTCGGCGTGTTTGGTGATCGCCCAAAATGGATCGGTCTTTGGGTACTCGCACCGGAAAACCGGTTTGTGCTTGCGCAGATACGTCCACTCGCGATGCGGATAGCCGTTTTTCGCGTAATGGTCGGGTCCAATGATGTTCAACGATTCCAGCGACAGTGCATTCTCAGTTTCCATTGAAAAGTGTCTCCGCGATCCCGCAATTTCCGTCTCGATTCCGCATTCTGACCTGTCGGGCCTCTAGTCATCGCTGACCGTAATGGCCTGGCGGGGACATAGCCGCGCCGCAAGCTTGATCTTTTCGCGCATGCGCTCGGGCGGACTGTCGATCAACAGATGGCTCTTGTCGTCGTCTCGCACCTCGAACACTTCCGGCGCTGTCTGCTGGCATTTCGTGTTCCCCTCACACAGTTTCTCATCGACAACGACCTTCATTCGATTGATTCTCCTTTTCGTCTTTCCTTGCCCACGGAATGCCGCCCGGCGAATCGATCATATAAGAGGGCAATTCTTGCGACTAGGAGCGTCGAGCAGCGGATAAGTACCTGACGCGCCGAGCCACGGCCGCGCAGCGTAGTGAGCCGGGTGGCAGTGCAGGCAATGCCTGTGCACCCTTCATTCCGCGATTTTTTCTGTCATCCTTGTGATCGATGCTCGGATTTGCACGGAAGTTTTCGCTGATAATTGCGGTCCTCACGATGACTTCGACAATTCCAGCGCCAACCAGCTTCGCCCAGTCGCCGCCGCTGATTCCGCGCGACATTCTGCTTGGTAATCCCGAGCGCGCCAATCCGCATATCGCGCCCGATGACAAATGGCTGGCATGGCTCGCTCCCGACGAACACGAAATCATGCAGGTGTGGGTGCAAACCGTCGGCCGGCACGACGCGCGCGTCGTCACCGCCGACAAGAGCCGTGGAATCCAATCCTACGGATGGGCGTTCGATTCGAAAACGATCCTCTACGCGCAGGACGCCGCCGGCGACGAAAACTTTCACCTGTTCGCCGTCGATCTCGATTCGCACAACGTCCGCGATTTGACGCCTTGGGATGGCGTACGCTCCGGGGTTGTCGCGTCCAGTCCGAAATTTCCCGGCCGGATACTGCTTGCGCTCAATCTACGCGATCGCAAATTGATGGACGTCTATCGAATCGATCTGCGCACCGGCGCCGTCGAACTCGATACCCAAAACCCCGGCGACGTCGCGGGATGGCTTGCCGACGACGACCTGATCGTGCGCGCGGCCGCGGTCACGACGCCGGACGGCGGCACCGAGCTTCGGATTCGCGACAGCGCGGCTGGTCCGTGGCGCACGTTGATGAAAGCCGCGATGGAAGACAATTTGGCGGCGCTGGACTTCAGCAAGGACGGGCGATCGATCTTTCTCAGCAGTTCGATCGGGACGGATACCGCACGCCTGGTGCGCCATGAGATCGCGTCGGGGATTGAAACGGTTATTGCGCACAGTGACGATGCGGACCTGAGCGACGCGATGATTCAGCCGACCCGTCACGTCGTGCAGGCAGCCGCGTTCGACCCGGGCCGGATGCACTGGACCGTTGTCGATCCGTCGGTTCAGGCCGACTTCGACGCGATCGCGAAAATCACCGCCGGAGATTTCACCGTCGTTGACCGCGACCTTGCCGACAAGACGTGGCTGGTCTCGTTCGAAAGCGACCGTGCGCCGGCGCGCTACTACTCGTGGGATCGCGCAGCAATGAAAGCGACCTTCCTGTTCAGCACCCGGCACAAACTCGACGACGCGCCGCTCGCTCCGATGAAACCGGTTGAATTTGCCGCCCGCGACGGAATGAAAATCAACGGTTACCTCACTGTTCCGGTAGGCGCGCCCGCGAAAAATCTCCCGATTGTGCTCGCGGTGCACGGCGGACCGTGGGCGCGCGACAGCTGGGGCTTCAATCCCTATATCCAACTGCTGGCGAACCGGGGCTACGCCGTGCTGCAGATAAACTTTCGCGGCTCGACCGGATTCGGAAAGAAGTATCTGCACGCCGGCGACCGCCAATGGGGCCTCAAAATGCAGACCGACCTGACCGACGGCGTCAAGTGGGCCGTGGATGAGGGTATCGCGGACCCGGCGCGAGTCGCGATGTTTGGCGGTTCGTATGGCGGCTACGCGGCGCTCGCCGGGGCGGCATTCACGCCCGAGCTGTATCGATGCGCGGTGGACGAATGCGGCCCGTCGAATCTGTTCACGTTGTTGGCGTCGTTTCCGCCGTATTGGGAAGTCGCGCGCTCGATCTTCTTCACCAGGGTCGGGAATTCCGGCGATCCCAGGGACAAGGAGCTGCTGACCACGGCGTCGCCGCTGTTCTCCGCCGACAAAATAAAAATCCCGATGCTGATAGGCCAGGGCGCAAACGATCCACGCGTGAAGCAGGCCGAGGCCGAGCAGATCGTCGATGCGATCGCCAGGCATCGCGGGAGCGCGGTTTACGTTTTATATACCGACGAAGGCCACGGCTTCGTGCGGCCCGAAAACCGGCTCGACTTCACCGCCCGCATGGAGAAGTTCCTGGCCGACAATCTGGGCGGGCGCTACGAGCCGATGAAAGGCGATCGGATTCCCGGCTCGACTGCGAGGCTGCGCGTCGTGGGCGCGTCGCCGCTGACGCATCAGAACTAGCATTGCCGCAGCGCGCGCAAATGCTTCGCCAATCAGTTGTGCTATGAAACTGTACGCGGCGCGGACGACGACCCGTTGTCGCCTGATCCAGGAGGAATCGCATGGCCGAATTCGGAATCTCGATGTTCCCGACTGACTACGCAATCCAGCCGATCGAGCTTGCGCTCGCGGCTGAAGAACGCGGCTTCGAGTCGATGTTCTTTCCCGAGCACACTCACATACCCGCGTCGCGCAAGACGCCCTTCCCCGGCGGAACCGAATTGCCAAAAGAGTACTGGCATACGCACGATCCGTTCGTCGCGCTCGGCGCGGCGGCCGCCGTAACCAAAAAACTCAAACTCGGCACGGGAGTATGCCTGGTGGTCGAGCGCGACCCGATCACGCTCGCCAAGGAAGTGGCGTCGCTCGACATGATTTCGGGCGGCCGCGTGATCTTCGGCATCGGCGCGGGCTGGAACGTCGAGGAGATGGAGAATCATGGCGCGGTGTTCAAGCGGCGCTGGAAAATCGTCAAGGAAAAAGTTCTCGCGATGCGCCAAATATGGACCAAGGAGGCGGCCGAGTTTCACGGCGAGTTCGTGAACTTCGATCCGATCTGGTCGTTTCCCAAACCTGTGCAGGCGGGTGGACCGCCGATTATCCTCGGTTCGCAATCGCCCAAGACGTTCGATCGCGTCGCCGAGTATTGCGACGGATGGATGCCGATCAATTTCCCGCGTTATGATCTCGCCGCCAACCTCAAAGCGCTTGCCGAAGCGGGGATGAAGGCCGGGCGCAAGAAACTTCCCGTCTCGATGTTTGGCGTCGGCCCAAACGAGGAACACATCAAAAAATTCCTCGACCTTGGCCTCGATAGGCTGATTTTCGCGCTGCGGCCCGGCCCACGCGATACCGTGCTCCCGATGCTCGACAAGTACGCTGAGCTTAAGGCCAAGGCACGCTGAAGCGAAGCGGGAATTTTCTGTCTGGGAGCGTCCAAATATTTTTAATCCGAGGCTCTTGACTGAGTTAGCCTCGATCTTTAATCTAGCGACCCTATCGACTAAGCGTCGATAAAATGCTTTCGAAAAAGTCGAAATACGCCCTCAAGGCGATGATGGTATTGGCCAAGGAATACGGTCAGGGACCCGTGCTCATATCTGATTTGGCCCAGCGCGAAGCTATCCCGCGCAAGTTTCTGGAACTGATCCTGCTCGAACTCAAGAACCAGGGACTCCTCCAGAGCAAGAAGGGCAAGGGCGGCGGATATTTCCTTCGCCGCGATCCTCAGCTGATCAGCGTTGGGCAAATAGTACGCCTACTGGACGGGCCAATCGCACCGTTGCCATGTGTCAGCAAGATGGCATACATGCGATGCCGTGAATGTCGCGACGAGCGCACTTGTGCAATTAGAATCGTGATGAAGGAAGTCCGCGACGCGACCGCGAAGATAATGGACTCGACTTCGCTCGCGGACATGCTCAAGCAAGTCGAGGCGGTAGTTAGCGGCAAGGAACCGTTGAGTTTCGCGATTTGACACCAGGTCTGCTTTTTTTTGGGGATTAGTCCAGTCACCTAATAGGATAGATTATGAAAGTCGAATCAATTCTTACCGGCCGGCGCGAGGTTCAGCCCGAGCCCAGCCCAGGCGACGAGATTCTGCGGCGCCTCGCAAGCGCAATCAGCGGCGTGCGCTTTGGCTCGGTAGAGGTCGTAATCCAGGATTCGCGAGTCGTGCAAATCGAGCGCAAAGAGAAGTTTCGCTTCGACAAGCCCGGTCGTGGGTAACAGCAGCCGCCGATCGAAATGAATTGTCCACGACCATCGAAAATTCAGGCAGGAGCCCGGACCAGGGAAGGATCCGGCTACGCCATGAATAGAGCCGTCAATCACAACCGCGAGCTGACCGGTCATCCGGAGGTTCCCAACACGATGAGGGGCTTTCGAGATGAGAAAATGCACTTTGCCGATTCTGCCATTTCTGCTGGCGGCGGTAATTACCGGGGTGATTATTCCCGCCGGGCCGGCGCATGCGCAGTCGAAGCTTTCCGCCGATCCGAAGGATCAGGAAATCGAATTGCTCAAGAAAGAAGTCAAGCAACTCGAGCAGAGAGTCGATACGCTGGAAGGGCTTGACCAGAAAGTGAAAGTGATCGACCGCAAGCTCGAGGTCCAGGAAAAGACCCAGCAGCAAAAGGCGCTCGAGATGCCGATTGTCAAGGCGAGCGAGGAAGGCTTCTCGTTCTCGTCGCCGCAAAATGACTACAAGGTCAACTTCGGCGGAATCATCCAGGGCGACGGCCGCTTCTTCACCAGCGGCCGCGACAAGGACGTCAGCAGCACATTCTTCCTGAACCGAGTGCGCCCGATTATCACCGGCTCGCTTGCCAAGTACTACAACTTCAACATCACGCCCGACTTCGGCCAGGGCAAAGTAGTGCTGCAAGACGCCTACCTGAATATCACCTATTTCGATTTTGCAAGCCTGAGGACCGGGAAATACAAGGCGCCGCTGGATCTTGAGCGCCTACAGTCGGACCGCGACCTGGAATTCAGCGAACGTTCGTTGATCCAGAATCTGGTCCCGAACCGCGACACCGGTATCGAAATCCACAGCGACAGTTTGTTCGACAACCGGCTGACCTATCAGCTCGCGTTGATGAACGGAGTGCCGAACAACACCGCGTCCGACACTAATGACATCGACAACAACGACGGCAAGGATTTCGTCGGCCGCATCTTTACGACGCCGTTTAAGCTCAGCGAAAACCAATGGCTCAAGGGCCTCGGCTTCGGTTTCGCCGGTTCTTATGGCGATGAACGCGGCAGCACGACCTCGACCTACAAGACGTACGGCGCGAGCACCTGGTTCTCCTACACCAAGGGCGTGACCGCGTCGGGCTTGCGCGCGCGTCTCGAGCCGCAAGCCTACTACTACTGGCGCAGCTTCGGATTGATGGCCGAATACGCGCAGGACGAGCACTCGTTGAACCAGTTCCTCACAGTCGGGAAGGCCCCGCACATAAAGCAAACCAACGACACCGATACGTTCAGGGACGACGGCTATTTCGCGCAGGCCTCCTATCTGTTGACGGGCGAAGACGCGTCCTACGGTTGGATCAAGCCAATTCATCCGTTCGACCCGCGCAACGGATGGTGGGGCGGATGGGAGTTGGCGGCCAGAATCAGCAACCTCGCCGCGGATTCCCGGCAGTTCAAACTCGGCTTCGCCGATCCGACCGTGTCCGCGAAAACTGCGACCGAGTACGCGCTGGGCGTCAACTGGTATCTGACCTCCAACATCAAGTGGCAGTTCGACTATGCGAACACGTTCTTCGACGGAGGCGCCGGCACGACCGCGGCGCCCAAGGACCGGCCAAACGAAAGCGTCTTCGAGTCGCAACTGCAAATCGCGTTCTGAGGTGGGATATCGGAATGTTCGGTAGCAGATTGAAATTGACACATACGCTCGCCGCCGTCGCGATGGCGGCGAGCGTCGCCCTCGGCGTGGGCGTTGCGCGCGGAGCTCAAGTCACACTTCTCAACGTATCGTACGACCCGACCCGCGAACTTTACGAATCGATCAACGCCCGGTTCGCGAAGGATTGGAAAGCGAAGACGGGCGACGACGTCACCGTCAACCAATCGCACGGCGGCTCGGGCAAGCAGGCCCGCGCGGTAATCGACGGCCTGGAGGCCGACGTGGTGACGCTCGGCCTGGCCGGTGACATCGATGCGATAGCCGAGAAGGCGGACTTGATCCCGTCGAACTGGCAATCGCGCCTGCCCGACAACAGCTGTCCCTACACTTCGACCATCGTGCTGCTGGTGCGCAAGGGAAATCCGAAAAAGATCCACGACTGGGATGACCTGGTGAAACCGGGCATCTCGGTAATCACGGCGAATCCGAAGACCTCGGGCGGCGCGCGATGGAATTTCCTGGCCGCGTGGGGGTACGCGCTCAAACGCAACGGCGGCGACGAGGCGAAGGCGGCGGCGTTCGCCGGCGCGCTTTACAAAAACGTGCCGGTGCTCGATTCCGGTGCGCGCGGCTCGACGACTACTTTCGTCGAGCGCGAAATCGGCGACGTGCTGATCGCGTGGGAAAACGAGGCGCGGATGGCGATCAAGCAATTTGGCGCCGACAAGTTCGAGGTCGTGTATCCGTCGGTAAGCATCATGGCCGAACCTCCCGTGGCGTGGGTGGACAAGGTGGACGGCCGTCACGGCACGGCTGCGATCTCGAAGGCGTATCTGGAATTTCTGTACACGCCGGCGGCACAGGAAATAATCGCGCAGAATTTTTTCCGTCCGCGCGACAAGACCGTCGCCGCGAAGTATGCGAGCCAATTTCCAGGCATGAGCCTGCTCACGATCGATTCGGATTTTGGCGGATGGAAAAAGGCGCAGCCCAAGTTTTTCGGCGATGGCGGCGTATTCGACAAGATCTATCAACCGGGAAGTTAGGGGAGTCGGGCCGGGCGTCACGTGATGGCAGTGAAAGCGAACACGAAACGGAACAACGTGCTGCCGGGATTCAACTTGAGCCTGGGCTTCACGCTCGCGTACCTCGGAATCGTCGTGCTGATTCCGATCTCGACGATCTTCTTCAAGACTTTCACTCTGACCTGGCCTCAGTTCTGGGCCGCGGTCGCAAGTCCGCGCACCATCGCGGCCTACCGGCTGAGCTTCGGCGCATCGATTGCAGGAGCGTTGGTCAACTCGGTGTTCGGGTTCATCGTGGCGTGGAGCCTGGTTCGTTACGAATTTCCGGGCAAAAGCCTGATTGACGTGATGGTCGATCTTCCGTTCGCGCTGCCGACTTCGGTGGCGGGAATTACTCTCACCGCGATTTATGCGAGCAACGGATGGATCGGGCGGTACCTCGCGCCGCTAGGAATAAAAGTCGCGTACGCGCCGCTTGGAGTGGCGGTGGCGCTTACTTTCGTCGGGCTGCCGTTCGTGGTTCGCACCATCCAGCCGGTCCTCGAGGATCTCGATCAGGAATACGAGGAGGCCGCGGCGACGCTCGGCGCCAGCCGCTTGCAGACGTTCGTATTGGTGATCGCGCCCGCGCTGATTCCCGCGCTGCTGACCGGGTTCGCACTCGCCTTCGCGCGCGCTCTCGGCGAATACGGCTCGGTCGTGTTCATTTCAGGCAACATGCCGATGCATACCGAAGTGGTGCCGTTGCTGATCATGAGCAAGCTCGAGCAATTCGATTACGCCGGCGCGACGGCGATCGCGGTGGTGATGCTGACCGTGTCGTTCGTGATTCTGTTCGGCATTAACGTGCTGCAAAGGTGGAGCAGCCGCCGCCTGGCGGCTTGAGGGTCCAGATGGCCGGCCAGCCGCAACGCGAGCCGAAAAGACCCGGGACGGCGGATCCGCCGATGGTCAGAGTCGCGCTGATCACGATCGCGCTGGTGTTTCTCGCGCTATTTCTTTTCATCCCGGTAATCGTGGTGTTCGCCGAGGCGCTGCAGAAGGGAATCGGCGCTTACTTTGCCGCGATCGCCGATCCTGAGGCCCGCGCCGCAATTCGGCTGACGCTGATGACCGCGGCGATCGCAGTGCCGCTCAACGTTACTTTCGGAATCGCCGCATCATGGGCGATCGCGCGCTTCGATTTTCCCGGCAAGCAAACTCTCCTGACGCTGATCGACATACCGTTCTCGGTCTCGCCGGTCATCTCGGGGATGCTGTTCGTGCTGCTGCTGGGGGTGCGCGCGCCGCTTGGCGGGTTCCTTGCCGATCACGGCATCAGGGTCATCTTTGCGGAGCCGGGAATCGTGCTCGCGACGATCTTCGTTACGTTTCCGCTGGCCGCGCGCGAACTGATCCCGATCATGCAGGCGGTCGGCAGCGAGGAGGAAGAAGCCGCGATCGTGCTGGGCGCCGGTGGATGGCAAATGTTTTTTCGGGTGACGATCCCCAACGTCAAGTGGGGGCTGCTGTACGGCTTGGTGTTGTGCAACGCGCGCGCGATGGGCGAGTTCGGCGCGGTCTCGGTGGTTTCGGGGCATATCCGGGGGCACACGAACACGATGCCGCTGTACGTCGAGATTCTGTACAATGATTACCAGTTCGCGGCCGCGTTTGCGGTCTCGTCGCTGCTTACCCTGCTCGCGATTGCGACGCTCATCGCCAAGCATTTTCTGGAGCGCCGCGTGGTTCCCGCGAAACAGGAACACGACGATTTGGCGGTCAAGGTTGCGGCATGAGTATCGAGCTCAGAAACATCAGCAAGAAGTTCGGCGATTTCGTTGCGGTTGACAATATCAACCTGCATATCGAAACCGGCGAGCTGGTGGCGCTGCTGGGGCTGTCGGGGTCGGGCAAGACCACGCTGCTCAGGATAATCGCGGGGCTGGAAACGCCGGACACCGGCGAGGTGCTGTTTCACGGCGAGGACGCCAGCGACGTCAGCGTTCGCGAGCGCAAGGTCGGTTTCGTATTTCAGCACTACGCACTATTTCGCCACATGACGGTGTTCGAGAACGTCGCCTTCGGGCTGCGCGTGATCCCCCGGCGCGCACGCCCCGCCGAGGCCGTGATCGCGCGGCGCGTGCATGAGCTGCTGAAACTCGTGCAGCTTGATTTTCTTGCCGATCGCTCCCCCTCGCAGCTCTCCGGCGGGCAGCGCCAGCGCGTCGCACTCGCACGCACGCTGGCCGTGGAGCCGAAAGTCCTGCTGCTCGACGAGCCGTTCGGCGCGCTCGACGCCAAGGTGCGGCAGGAACTGCGCCGATGGCTGCGCCGCCTGCACGACGAGATCAAGATAACCAGCGTTTTCGTCACTCACGATCAGGAAGAGGCGCTGGAACTCGCCAACCGGATCGTCGTGATGAACCAGGGGCGCATCGAGCAGATCGGCTCGGCCGAGGAAGTCTATCACCATCCCGCCAACGCTTTCGTGTACAACTTTTTGGGTAACGTGAACCTGTTCCACGGCCGAATCGAGAACGGCCGCGTGTTTCTCGGCGATACTGCCGTCGAACTCGAGAATACCCATACCCATGCGCATCCCGAGACCGGCAAGGCGGTGCTCTACGTGCGGCCGCATCTGTTGGAAATCGTGATGAAGCCCAACGGCAAGCAGACCTTCCCTGCCACCGTGAAGTCGATCAATCCGGCCGGTCCGCAGGTCAAGATCGAGTTGGTCGCCGAGTGGGGCGACATGGTGCAGGTCGAGATCGATCACGAACGCTACCGGGCGCTGCATCTGGAGCCGGGCGCGAACGTTTTTCTCAGGCCCAAGGAACAGAAGTTGTTCGTCTATTCGATCTAGCGGGTTGCCTTCGTTTCCTTGTCGAGCAAGCCGAGCTTAGTTAGCGCCGGACGCAGGAGCGCCCGTCGAGATTCTTCGCTACGGCAGCCTTCGCTCAGAATGACGCCTGTGGCCGCCCGCGGTTTTTGTGTCATCCTGAGCATAGCGAAGGATCTCGCGCGCCAGCGCGCCTTTTGTCGAGGAGCTCGAGAGATGAAACCCGTTGATCGCGAAAAGGCAGCCACCCGCAGGCCGATTCATCCCGGTATTATCTTTGCCGAAGAGGTGATGCCTGAACTGCGGCGTCATCGGACGATTGGTGAGATTGCCACTCTGCTCGGCGTGAGTCGTCAGACTTTGCACCGCGTGATGGTCGGCGACATCTCTATCAGCTCCGAGATGGCGGTTCGTCTGGGCAAGCTATGCGGCAACGGCCCGGGAATTTGGATCAGGCTGCAGGGGCGTTACGATACGTGGCAAGCTGCGCGCCGGCTTGGCAATCGAATCGAGAAGATACCGACTCTGGTCTGACGATCACGGCTCGCGGGGAACCGCGCGGCCTTCGTACCCGTCGTCTAATATGTAATGATCAAGATAACGGATCGAAAGTTGGCCGAAGCCCGGAACAATTCCGCCAGGCAGAACGCGCGCCTCATCGGCAGGCGAGCATTCATCGCCGCGATCGCCGCGATACCGGCGATCGTCGCATTCGGATACGCTGAAACCGCCGTCACATCCGATGCATCCGGCAATTCGCCGGATCGAAAGGCGTCGGGCATATTCAAAGTATCGATAGTGGAGTTCACTGATTCCGGCCAAAGAAAGGGACTCGTGATGGAAGATAAAGTCGTCAAGACGGACGCGGAATGGCGCAATGAGCTGACCCCGGAGCAGTACGAGGTCACGCGCAAAAAGGGCACCGAGCGGCCGTTCCAAAACCTGTACGCCGAGAATCACGACAAGGGTCTGTATCGATGCATCTGCTGCGGCAATGCGCTGTTCGACTCCGACAGCAAGTTCGAATCGGGCACGGGATGGCCGAGCTTCTATCAGCCGATCGCGCCGGAGAACGTCAAGACGGAGACCGATCGTTCATTTTTCAGGAAGCGGACCGAGGTGATGTGCGCGAAGTGCGACGCGCATCTCGGCCACGTGTTCGACGATGGTCCGCGGCCGACCGGGTTGCGCTACTGCATGAATTCCGCGTCGCTCAAGTTCATCAAGTCCGACGAACCGAACAAGACCTGAGTCGCGACGGCCCGCGCGTCGGCGTTGCGCGAGCTGCCATCAGGAGACCGTGACATGCTCAGCGACGCGCGGAAATATTGCGTCGATGCCACAATGCTCGATGGCGCCACGATCCGGGTCCGCGCGATTCGCCGCGACGATCAGGAACGCCTGCACGAGCATTTCAGGAGGCTGAGCGAACAGTCCGTCTACTTTCGTTTCATGGGGGTCAAGCGCGATCTGTCGCCGGACGATCTGAAGCGTCTGACCGAGCTCGACTTCAAGAATCACGTCGGCCTGGCCGCGACCGTAACTGAGCAGGGGCGCGAACGCTTCATCGGCATCGGCCGTTACATTCGCGGCTCCGATCCGCATCGCGCAGAGGTCGCGTTCGCAATTCTCGACGAGTTCCAGGGCCGCGGCATCGGCACTGTGCTGCTCGAACATCTGAGCCTTATCGCCGATGCAAACGGGATCGCGGAATTCGAAGCCGACGTGCTCGGCGACAACCGCCAAATGCTGGAGGTGTTCGCGCACAGCGGTTTCGAGAGCCGTCGCTGTTTGGATTCGGGCGTCGTACATCTCTACTCCTCGACAAGCAAAATGTTGAAAAGGTAAGTTTTTTTTGGGCAATCGCGCTTCAGCCGGGGAGGTCATTCGATGAGTCTGGTCGAGTTCGCAATCGAGGGCGAAATCGCAATCGTAACTATCAACCGCCCCGAGGCGCGCAACGCCGTCGATCAGCCCACCGCCGCGGCGCTCGCCGGCGCATTGCGCCGTTTCGACGCCGACGGCGCACTCTCGGTCGCGATCCTGACGGGCGCGGGCGGGACGTTTTGCGCGGGCGCAGATCTGAAAGCGGTCGCCACCGATCGCGGCAATCGCGTGACCGAGAACGGCGACGGACCGATGGGATGCACGCGGATGATGCTCAGCAAGCCGGTGATTGCGGCGGTCGAGGGATTCGCAGTCGCGGGCGGAATCGAACTCGCGCTGTGGTGCGACCTGCGCGTGGCCGCTCGCGACGCGACCTTCGGCGTGTATTGCAGGCGCTTCGGTGTGCCGCTGGTCGATGGCGGCACGATCCGGCTGCCGCGCTTGATTGGGATGAGCCGTGCGATGGACATGATCCTGACCGGCCGCGGTGTCTCCGGCGAAGAGGCGTTCGCGATGGGACTTGCGAATCGCGTCGTCGAGCCGGGCACCGCGCTGGCGGCGGCGCGCGAACTGGCCAAACAGATCGCGGGCTTCCCGCAGCGATGCATGCGCTCGGACCGGATGTCTGCGTACGAGGGCTGGACGCTGGCGCTCGACGATGCGCTCAAAAGCGAGTATCGCCACGGGATCGCGACGATCCAATCAGGCGAGACGCGCGCCGGCGCAGAGCGCTTCGCGTCGGGAGTAGGCAGGCACGGCAAATTCTGAGGCAGACTCGATTTAACTGCTGGTGGGGTGGGTATTGCGCCGCTGCACTGGTTCCTGTAGCTTATTCGCAAGTCAATCGTGACTTTATGCGCGCGTCGGATTCCGTGACGCCACCCCCTCAACCCATCAGACCCATAAGTTCGGCATAATCTTCGAACTGGAATCCGGGGCTCTGAACCATAGGATACCGTTTGTCGTTTTCTGAATTTCCCGTATCACCCGAGATCCATCGTTCAATCAAAGACCGCGGTCATCACACACCGACCCCGGTCCAGGCCGGAGCTATCCCGGTTGCGCTCAGCGGGCGCGACGTGGTTGCCACGGCTGAAACCGGCAGCGGCAAGACCGCGGCCTTTCTGATCCCGACTATCGATCGGCTGCATCGCAAGAACACCCGGCATCTCGCCGCGCTGGTGATCATGCCGACCCGCGAGCTGGCTGCGCAGGCCGCGCGCGAGTTCGATCTGATCGCACGCCACACTCGCATCCGTTGCGCGACCGTGGTCGGCGGCGAAGCCGAACGGCGCCAAATCGACGAGATTCGCAAGGGCGCGCAAGTGCTCGTCGCGTGTCCCGGACGGCTCATCGACTTTATCGAGCGCGGTATCGTCAAGCTCGACAAAATTGAAGTCGTGATCATCGACGAAGCCGACCGGCTGCTCGACATGGGCTTCCTGCCGCAACTGCGCCGGATCATGCGGATGGTGCCGAAGAATCGCCAGACCATGATGTTCTCGGCGACGATGGCGTCCGGTCCCGAAATGATCGCGCGTGAATTCCTGACCACGCCTGAGCGCATCACGGTCGGCGGCAAATCCGCGCCGCCCTCACAGATTCGCCAGTCGATTTATCCGGTCACGCTCGAGAACAAGGGACCCGTGCTGCTCGAGATTCTCAAGCGGCCCGAAGTGGAGAGCGCGATCGTCTTCACGCGCACCAAGAGCCGCGCCGACCGGGTCGCCAAGATGCTGCAACGGGCCCATGTCAACGCAGTGCAGATCCACGGTGACCGCTCGCAGAGCCAGCGCAATGCGGCGTTGGCGGGCTTCCGCGCGCGAAAGTTTCGCGTGATGGTCGCGACCGACGTGGCCGCCCGCGGACTCGACATCCCCGACGTTTCGCACGTCATCAACTTCGATCTTCCCGACGAGACCGACGGCTACATCCATCGCATCGGCCGCACGGCCAGGATGGGCAAGGCGGGCGAAGCGATCAGCCTGGTCACGCAGGACGAACGCGTCAACCTGGCGCGGCTGGAACGCACGCTCGGCAATGTGCTCGATCGCGAGCACGTCGAAGGTTTCGAGAAAATTGAGATTCACGCGCCCAAGCCGGTGACCGTGTTCCGCTCGTCGGGCGCGCGCAATCGATCGACGCGCAATCGCCCGCGCTCGCGCTGGGCGTAGCAGCAGCAAATTCCCTGAAATGAGTTCGAACGCCACCGTGCCGATCGCAACCGCGATCGGCACGGTGGAAATCAGTGCCGCCCGCTAAGCCGGGATCGGACCAGTCAGCGACGCGCGCTGCGAAATCTCGATGAAGTTGCCGTCGGGGTCGCGAATGAACGAAATCCGCGCCACCACGCCCAGCGTCACCGGCGCCGCGCCTTCCCAAACACCCATCGACATAAAGCGTCGATGCTCTCCGTCGCAATCGCGCACCTGCACCGTGATGTAACGCATCCCCACTGCGCGCATCGACGCGATCACGCCCACCGCGCTGGCCGACGCTGACTTCCGGGCGCGCACCGCCGCGGGATCGTGCCGGAAGCTGATAATCGTCTCGCCCAGCTTGAAGCGGCCCGCGCCAATTCTCTCCGCCTGTAGCGCGCCGGCGTAGAAATTCTCGAAGGCGGCCTCGTCGGTGACGCCGATATGGATTTCGATCTGATTGACGCCGCGCTGGCCGCTCGGCACCAGCTCGACCTCGTTGCCGTCGGGGTCCTGCAACGGAAGTGGCATCGGCGTGCGCGGATCGGAAATCGAAAGCTTTCGGTAGCCGCCCGCGATTCGGGCCGGTAGCGGATCGCGGACGTGATTTATCTTGAGCACCGATTCGAGCAATCCGAAACGATATTGCCTCACGCCCCCGCCGACCGGGATCATCTCCTCGTAGGGCAGCCGGATTCGCTCGCCATAGAATGCGCGCATCTCGTCCAGCCGGTTGGTGAAAATTCCCACGTCCACGAATCGCTTTGCCAATTCCATTTCGATCTCCCGCAAATGCGCCGCGCGCCTGGCCTATCCTCGCCCATCGCACGATCTCTCTTCAATCGTCCGCCTCTCGCCCGCGCGTCTTCTCTCCCTCCCTCGATGGAAGGGCCCCGGGCGGGCGTTTGAGTTCTCCCGCGTCCGTCGGCAGTATCCCGTGAAGATGAGTATCTTCCGCGAGTTGACCGAGGGCCTGCCGCGACAGGGGCCCGGATCCGCCGAGACAACGCTGCGCGCGCTCGGCTTGACCCGCGGGATACCGCCGCGTCCGCGAATTCTGGACGTTGGATGCGGTCCCGGCGCGCAGACTATCGAGCTTGCGCGCGCCACCGGCGGCCGGATCGTGGCGGTCGATATCCGCCAGCGATTCCTCGATGAACTGACCGAACGCGCTAGCGCGGCAGGAGTTCTGGCGCAGGTGACGACGGTCAACACTTCGATGTTCGATATGGATTTCGCCGACGCGTCGTTCGATCTGATCTGGTCGGAGGGCGCCATCTTTATCGCGGGATTCGCCGCCGGCCTGGGCGCGTGGCGGCGGTTCCTAAAGCCCGGCGGATGGATCGCGGTCTCCGAACTGACGTGGCTGGTGCCTAATCCGCCGGCCGAGGCGGCCGCATATTGGGCGCGGAGCTATCCTGGCATGGGATCGATCGAGAGCAACTGCCAGATCGTTGCGGAGGCGGGATACGTGGATTCCGACGGGTTCGTGCTTCCAGTGCAGGATTGGCACAACTAGTGGCCTGTAACAGTGACATTGGTATCGCACTCATGTATCATGAGGCATGCATGAAGGAGAGTTTCGATTGACGCC
>Ga0208079_1000801_pt1 | contig 17250 bp, 20 predicted proteins | sample NGESurdeep092012_5_FD_184474 | JGI IMG/M metagenome (GOLD analysis project Ga0208079, IMG submission 184474) | Arctic peat soil microbial communities from Barrow, Alaska - NGEE Surface sample 210-2 deep-092012 (SPAdes) | ecosystem: Environmental > Terrestrial > Soil > Wetlands > Peat ... | reverse complement strand
GCGGCCGCATCAATCGGACTCAACAACCGCACTCTCACGAATAGGACGGGCTAGCAATTGGGGTGCGAATAAAGACCCGCCCCCAGGGGCCCCACGGACGGCCTTGCCATCATGACACACGCATTACAAGCGCTCATCATTGGGAACGACGGCCTCGACCGTTACACCACTGTCAGTGGACGCCACTGTCACTGTACCGCCCAATGCCATTACTCGCTCACGCATTCCAACTAGGCCTAGACCAGCCTTATGATCGCGTAGCAGGCCGCTGCCATTGTCGCGCACGCGCACCAGAACCGATCCGCGGGGACCGCGGGTTATCCCTAAACACTGTTGTGCCGGTTCAACGGTCACATGGATGCACGTCGCGTCTGCGTGGCGGAAAACGTTTGTCAGGGCTTCTTGAATGACACGGTAAATCGTCAAATCGGCGGTCTCTCCAGACTCGCCGAGTGATGGGGAAATGGCCGTTTCGATGACAATCTCGGGACGCGCTTCGCGCCAAAGGCGCAACAGCGCACCGAGCGCCTCGCGCAGTCCAAGCTCCGCCAAACCGACGGGCCGTAATTTTTCGAGAACGCGCCGGTTAAAATGCTGCAATGCATTTACTTGTTCCCAGATGGCGCTGCCGTACTTCCGCAAGGACTCGGTGTTCGGTTCATGACTTTCTGCGATCCGCATCAGCGAGCTAACGTGGGCGCGCAACGCGAAAAGATAGGGCCCGAACTCATCATGCAGTTCCCGTGCAATCTCCTTGCGCTCGACATCCTGAAGTGAGATGACGCGTTCGGCCAGGCGTCTCTTGTCCTCAACTGCGTCACCCAATGCGACCGCTAGATGGTTCAGCTGGTTGCAGATCGCAGCCAGCTCGGGCGGCCCATCTGGTTTCACACGCGTGTCGTAGCCACCGGATTCGATCTTCGTCATCGCATCGGTAATCGCCTGAATTGGCGCCAGCGCCCGGCTGACGACCGTCATCGTGATGAGCAGAAGAGCGACTGCGATTGCGGAACCGACTTGAACCTGCGTAACGATTCCATCCCAGATTTCATTCATCTCATCGTTCGGATGCGAGGTGATGACGAGTGATCCGGATTTTCCGTTGACAGTTACCGGAACACTGACAGCCATCCGTTCCGGGTGCACGAGTGCAACGAACCACGCCGGCGGCCCGCGCGACGCGTCAGCGACGTCAGAGCGGTAGACCGATACAGCCTTCGCCCCGACCGCGCGGTCCTCACGCGTGATGCTGACATGACGCAGCCGATTGAGATCCTCGACAATCCGGTTCAGCCTCGCGTCGGGATCCGGCGCGTCATTCAGACCGGCGACTAATGTTTCGATAAACGCTCGCGCCAGTCGTACGACGCTTTGATCTTCGGCCTGCACACGAGGCCCGGCTTCCAGCAGAAGCTGCGCGATATTGATCACCAAACCAAGCATGAGAACCAGCGCCAGAAGCGTGTTGAGCCGCGCGCGCAAGGATAGCTTCTGCCACATAGCTCGTTCCCCTGCTCCTGTCGCGCCGGCCGCCGTTAAGGGGAGCGTTGACAGGCAAAGATTGCAGTTATAATTAAAGCCTATCGCATTTTCGCCGGAGGTGCGTAACTTCGGACGAAGCGAAAACGATAGCGAGATTTTAGGACCAAGGCCAATGCGAGTTCTGATCGTTGATGATCACCCCATCGTGGCCTCCGGTTGCCGGGCATTGCTGGCCGGAGACCCCGAGATCGTCATACTGGAAGCGTCCGACGCGGAGAGCGGCGAGCGTGCGTTCGTGTCCGGGCAGCCCGATGTCTGCGTTCTCGATATCAACCTGCCAAGCGTATCAGGCTTTGAATTGGCGCGGCGGATTCTCGCGCGCGACGCGTCCGCTCGCGTCATCATGTTCAGCATGAACGACGATCCGATATTCGCCGCGCGCGCAATCGATGCCGGCGCCAGGGGCTATGTTTCCAAATCCGGAGATCCGCGCGACCTGGCCGAAGCCATTCGCGAAGTGGGCAAAGGCGGGACATACCTGCCGCCCGCGCTCGCCCGAAGCATTGCATTCGCCGGCCCTTCGTTCGCCCAGAGTCCGTTGGCAAAACTGACATCGCGCGAGATTGAGATATTGCGCTTGCTCAGCAAGGGCAAAAGTCTTTCCGAGATCGCATGGCAGGTCCACGTTTCCTACAAGACGATCGCCAATACGTCGTCGATCATGCGCCAGAAATTGGGCGTACGGACGTCCGCCGAACTCGTGCGGTTGGCGATCGCAAGCAGTCTGAGCTGATCGAAAGCCGAGTTGCCAGCGCCGGAGCCGTGACATCATGACGATCGAAACAGTTTCCCTCAATCGATCGCATGGCGGTGTGCAAGGCGTCTACAAACATGCAAGCCGCGAGACCGCAACCGGCATGACCTTTTCGGTCTATGTCCCTCCGCATCAAGGCAGCGCGAAGCTCCCGGTGATCTGGTATCTGTCGGGTCTGACCTGCACCCACGCCAACGTCACCGAGAAGGGCGAATTTCGCAGGGCCTGCGCCGAACTCGGCCTGATCTTCGTCGCGCCGGATACCAGCCCGCGCGGCGAAGGCGTGCCCGGCGATCCCGCCGCAGCCTACGATTTCGGGCTCGGCGCCGGTTTCTATGTCGATGCCACCCAAGCGCCGTTTGCGCGCAATTATCGCATGTGGAGCTATGTGACGGAAGAACTGCCCGGTTTGATCGCCGAACATTTTCCCGCAGATCCCCAGCGGCAATCGATCCTCGGTCATTCCATGGGGGGACACGGCGCGCTGACGATCGCGCTGCGCTATCCCGATCGCTATCGCGCCGCCAGCGCCTTTTCGCCAATCGTCGCACCGTCTGAAGTGCCGTGGGGCATCAAGGCACTGGGCGGCTATCTCGGTGACGATCGGAAGGCATGGCGCAAGCATGATACCATCGCGCTGATCGAGGACGGCGCCCGGTTTCCCGATCTTCTCGTCGATTGCGGCGATGCCGATCCGTTCCTGTCCGAACAACTGCGCCCGGAACTGCTGGAGCGTGCATGTGCAAAGGCCGAAATCCCCCTTACTCTGCGTCGCCAGCCGGGCTACGACCACAGCTACTACTTCATCTCCACCTTCATGAACGATCACCTGCGCTGGCACGCCGCGCGTTTGAAAGCTTAAGCGCTCGCCCGAACCGCTATTGCGGTTGCGGCGAGCCGTAATTGGGCGCGAGCAGCCGGTTGCGTAAAAGATAGCTCGCCGCACGCGACCAGGATTCGTCGGTATTGCCGCGAAAGTCCACGCTCATGGATGTAATGAGATGTCCGGTATGGACGTCCCGTATGTAAACATTCATGTTGAGAATAAGGTTCGAGACCTTCTGCACCACGCCAGTGATGGCGAGATCGGCGCCGAGATCTTGCGCGTACTGCGCGTCGCAGCCGCCACACGCCTGCAGGTTCCTGCCGTGCGCTGCAGCATTGACCGGCGCGATATCAAGGATGCCGGATTCCGCCAGTCCCTTGCGCAGCTGATCGCCGGCGCGCAGCAGCCGCGCCTGCTCATCTGCCCGCGGCCCGTCGGTTTCGCCCTGCAGGCTGGTGTCGAGCAGCTCGAAATCGAACACAGCGACCTTGGGAGAATCGGCGCGGGCCGGTGTCGAACACAGTAGCGTCAACGCCATGACAGATGAAAGCTTCCACATGATCGATCCACCTCGCGCCGCGCTCGGCGACGAAATGTCTATTGCAACGTAGGGGGGATCGGCCATGTTTCAAGCAGGAAGCCTCGCCATGGCCGGTTGCCATTGAAGCGGCGCTTCAGGGAGAAGTCATGATCCGATTGTTCGCCGGTGTAATCGCCTTGAGCGCGCTGGCGACTGCCGCGCTCGCAGCGGACCCTGTCAAGATCGGAATCGGCTATCTTGGCCGCGCCGGTGTCAAACCGACACTATCCCTGGTCGAGCAGCCGGCCGAGAACGACGGCGAGGCAGGTGCCCGCCTCGCAGTCGAGGACAACAACACCACCGGCAAGTTCATGAATCAGCATTTCACCCTGGAAGAAGTCAGGCTCAAGGATGGCGACGACGCAGCCAAAGCGGCGGTAGCGCTCGCCGACCGCAACGGCTTCATCATTGCCGATCTTCCGGCCGACGCGCTGCTGAAGGCCGCCGACGCAATCCGTGATCGCGGAACCGTATTGTTTAACGCCGGATCGATCGACGATCGCTTGCGCGAGGAGGATTGCCGCGCCAACGTGATCCATACCGCCCCTACACGTTCGATGCTCGCGGACGGTCTGGCCCAATATCTTGTTTGGAAGCAATGGAAGCGCTGGATGCTGGTGGTCGGATCGCATAAAGACGACAAGCTTTATGCCGAAGCGTTGCGACGCGCCGCCACGCGCTTTGGCGCGAAAATTGTCCAGGAGCGAGCATTCGAGGACACCGGCGGCGCACGCCGCACCGACAGCGGTGTGACCCTGATCCAGCGGCAGATGCCCGTGTTTACCCAGCAGGCGCCCGCCTATGACATTCTCGTCGCGGCAGATGAGAGCGAGGTGTTCGCATCGTACTTACCCTACCGGACGTGGGACCCGCGGCCGGTCGCAGGATCCGCTGGCCTTGTGCCGAAAAGCTGGGATGCAGCTCAAGACCAGTGGGGCGCGGTACAGATGCAAAACCGGTTTCTGAAGCTTAATTCTCGGCGCATGACGGCGCTGGACATGCAGGCATGGACCGCGGCGCGGATGATTGGCGAGGCGACGTCGCGTACCAACTCCGGAGATCCGAAAACGGTGTTGGATTTTCTCAAGGGCCCGGACTTTTCGATCGGCGCCTTCAAGGGCCAACGGCTTACACTGCGGGATTGGAACCTGCAGCTTCGCCAGCCGATCCTGCTGGTGGACGGCCGCATGGTGGTGTCGGTCTCGCCGCAGGACGGTTTCCTGCACCAGGTCTCGGAACTCGATACACTCGGCGTCGATCGGCCCGAAACCAAATGCAAGTTACATTGAAGATGGAGAGATCGCGCATGCGGCAACGCTGTCTGCTTGCTGGAACGGCTATCTGGCTTGCGGCCACCACGCCTGCGGGGGCCTTCATCGCCTATGTGTCGAATGAGAAGAGCAACACGGTGTCGGTGATCGATACCGACAAGTGGGCCGTCACCAAAACCATCAAGGTCGGCCAGCGGCCGCGCGGCATCGAGTTTACCAGGGACGGCAAGTTCGTGCTGGTCGCGGTCGGCGATGACGACACCATTCAAGTGATCGACGCTGCGACCCAACAGGTGGTGGACTCCCTGCCCTCCGGTCCCGATCCTGAACTGTTCGTGCAGGATGCCGCCGGCAAGATGCTTTATGTCGCCAACGAGAACGACAACACGGTCACGATCATCGATCTCGAAAAGCGCGCGCGCGTCGGCGACGTTCAGGTCGGCGTCGAGCCCGAGGGCATGGCCATCAGCCCGGACGGCAAAATTCTGATCAACACGTCCGAGACCACCAACATGGCGCATTTCATCGACACCGCGACGCGCCAGATCGTCGCCAACGTGCTGGTCGATGCGCGGCCGCGCTTCACCGAATTCAAGCGTGACGGTTCCGAACTGTGGGTGTCCTCGGAGATCGGGGGCACGGTGTCCATCATCGACCCGGCAAAACGCGCGGTTACCGGCAAGATTACATTCAGCATTCCCGGCATGCGGCGCGAGGCAATCCAGCCGGTCGGCATCGGCATGACCAAAGATGGCAAGACCGCTTTCATCGCGCTTGGCCCTGCCAACCGGATCGCGATCGTCGATGGCGCCAGCCATGTGGTCACCAAATACCTTCTGGTCGGCCAGCGGGTCTGGCACATGGCATTCACCCCGGACGAAAAATATCTGCTGGTGACCAACGGCGTATCCAACGACGTCTCGATCATCGATGTCGTTGCGCAAAAGGTGATCAAGACAATCCAGGTCGGCGAGCTGCCCTGGGGCATCACGATCGCCCAGCCATGACGGCAACTGACGCGCCCATCGCCGGCCAAACCCCGCCGGACAGTCGCCGCCGCAGCGATCCGGCCGAAATTCCCGCGCTGTCGATCGACGGCGTCAGCCATTCCTACGGTGCCCGACGCGCCCTCATCGACATCGACTTCTCCGTGGCGCCGGCCAGCTTCACGGCACTGCTTGGCCTCAACGGCGCCGGCAAAAGCACGTTGTTCTCGCTGGTCACGCGGCTATTTGGCATCCAGGCCGGACGCATCAGCATATTTGGCCACGACATCGGCCTGGCGCCCGGCGAAGCGCTGCGGCTGCTGGGCGTGGTGTTCCAGCCGCGCACCCTCGACCTCGATCTCTCGGTCACGCAAAACCTGCTGTATCACGCCGCCCTGCACGGCATCGATCGGCGCGAGGCGCGCTTGCGCGCCGGCGAAGTGCTCGCCCGCATCGGCCTTGCCGACCGTGCCGGCAGCAAGGTGCGCGACCTCTCGGGCGGCCAGATGCGACGGCTGGAAATCGCACGCGCGTTGCTGCACCGCCCTCGCCTGCTGCTGCTTGACGAGGCGACGGTCGGCCTCGACGTCAAGGCCCGCGCCGATATCCTCGGCCATGTCCGGCGACTGGTCACCGAGCAAGGCATCGGCGTGCTGTGGGCCACCCACTTGTTTGATGAGATCGTTCCCAGCGACGACCTCGTGGTACTACACCAGGGCCGGGTTCTCGCGCACGGCCAGGTCGCGCGCATCATCGCCGACACCGGAGCACAGGACATCAACACCTCATTCACGCGCCTCACCGAAGCTGCGGCCGATTGCGGAAGCCTTTCGCCATGAGCTCCACCGTCATCAAGGATCAACCGGCCGGGTTTTCGCTCGCGCAGTATGTTACCTGCCTGAACGGCATCGTGTGGCGCGAGGGCCTGCGTTTCCTGCACCAGCGCGAACGCTTCGTCTCGGCGCTGGTGCGGCCGCTGGTATGGCTGTTCATCTTCGCCGCCGGCTTCCGCCAGGTGCTCGGCATCTCCATTATCCCGCCATACGAAACCTACATCCTCTACGAGGTCTACATCGCGCCGGGATTGATAGCGATGATCCAGCTGTTCAATGGCATGCAGTCGTCGCTCTCGATGGTCTACGACCGCGAGATGGGCAACATGCGCACTTTGCTGGTGAGCCCGCTGCCGCGATGGTATCTTTTGTCCTGCAAACTTCTCGCGGGAACCGCGGTCTCGCTGCTCCAGGTCTACGCCTTCCTGCTGATTGCATGGTTCTGGGATATCGAGCCGCCGCCGATCGGCTACCTCACGGTTCTGCCCGCGCTGGTACTCTCAGGATTGATGCTCGGGGCGCTCGGCATGCTGATTTCTTCAGGCATCAGGCAGCTGGAGAATTTCGCGGGCGTGATGAACTTCGTGATCTTCCCGATGTTTTTCGCTTCGTCCGCCCTTTACCCGCTGTGGCGGGTGCAGGAAGGAAGCCCGATGCTTTACTATGTGTGCTTGTTAAATCCCTTCACCCACGCGGTCGAACTGATCCGCTTCGCGCTGTATGGACAGATGAACTGGATCTCCCTCGCGGTGGTCGGCGGTTGCACCGCGGCCTTCATGATCGGCGCGGTATTCGCTTACGATCCATCACGCGGCCTCAGCCGCCGCGGCCCCGCCGGAGGCGAAACATGAGATCGCGGATCATGGTCTGGGTTTTGCTCGCGGTCGCCGGATCGGTCGAACCTTGCTTTGCCGCTGACCCGCGCTATCCGGACTGGCCGTGCGCCCAGGCCAAGGTGCCGGACGTCTCGCTCGCCGCAGTGTGGGCCGGCCCACCGCTGGACGATGTCGCGGACAAATGGAAAGACGACGCCAAAGTGAGCGCACTGGTGCCGCGGCTGGCCGCACGGCGCACGCCGCTCGACGAAGCCCAGAAGGCGATCACGGAATTTATTGCCGGTTCGGCGGCGGAAAAGACCGCGACGGGCAAGCTGCTGTTCGCCGGCCTGTTCGATACGCTAAATGCCCAGCGTTCGTCTGTGATGAGCGGGCTCGAACGGGTGACGCGCAAACAGCGCGAAGCCGCAGACAGGATCCGCGCCGACACGCTGGCGCTGCAGGCCCTGCAGGATGCGTCCCCGCCAGATCAGCCCAAGATCGACGAACTCGGCAACCAACTGGTATGGGAAACGCGCATTTTCGAAGACCGCCGGCACGTAATCAAGTTCGTTTGCGAGGTGCCGACTGCGATCGACCAGCGACTGTTCGCACTCGGCCGTACGATCCAGCAGGAGATGGAATAGCTTTCACCGGAGCCGTCGGCGATGCGGCTGTCCGCTAGTGCGATGGCGGCAACGTCTCGCCTGGCCGCGGCTCCGGTTGGGTTTCCGCCAGTGGCAAATCAGCCGCCTGCCAGCCATCGGTTCCGTCGGGGTACCAAGCCACGTTGGAATACCCAAAGGACAGCGCACGTTTCGCCGCGTTCCACGACATCCAGCAATTCGCCTGACAATACAGCACAAGCAACCTGGTCTTGTCGCCACCGCTTGCCCGGGCAAGTCCTTGTCGCAGGTATTCTTCGGTCGCCGCCGCAAGCGTCCCATAGCCGGTGTCCGGCAGCCAGACGCTGCCGGGGATGTTGAGCCGCGGCTTGTCGCGCCAGATCGTCCCGGCGGGCAGGTTTGGTGGTTTCGGCGGGCGCGGCAACACGTCGATGAAGACGGCGGCGCCGGCGCGCCAGATCGCATTCGCCTCCGCTGTCGTGAGAACCTTGCCGCCTGACAGCGTTGCCGGAACGGGCGCACGATAATTGTCGCTGCGGTATCCTTCCGGCTCGGGCACGCCACCATCTTGCGCGTGCGCCACCACCATCAAGACCAGCGTCGCGGCGGCCATGCGCACCAGCTTCCACATCATGGCTGCTTCGCGGCCGTCTCCGCGGTGATCGGCCGATCGTTCTCGTCGAGCAACGGCACACCGTAGTCGAGCAGGATCTTGTTGATCGCCGGCTGATTTTCCTGGATCAGACGGTTGAGCAGCCGCTTCCAGTTCTGGTCCGAGCCACGAACGCCCATGCCGATGCGGTAGGCCAGACGCGGCCCCGACGTTTCCTTGACCAGAGGCGTGACGTGAAGCGGCGGATTGGACTGCTTGGCGTAGTAACCCGCCATCGGGCCCCACAGCACGCCGGCGTCAATTACTCCCGCCGTCAAATCCTGGATCATGGCCGCCGCCGAGGAATCAATGCGCGTGTCGATCATCAGCGGATACGGCTTGGCATCGGCCATCAGGCCGTTGACCGCCATATTGGTGGCGGGCGGCGTGCCCGCGACGATGCCGAGGTGCTTGCCCCTGAGACGCTGGTCGCCAAGCGTCGCGACGTCGTCAAGCCCGCTGCCCGGCTTGGCAACCAGCGCATAGGCCGTGCGGTAGTAAGGATTGGTGCCCTGGACCAGATCGTCGCCTTGCGGGAAACCCATGATCACGTCGCAGCGATGGGCGCCGAGCGTCATGCGCACGAAACCGGTCGCCTGCGGAAAGAACATGTAGTCGAGCTTCTTTTGCAGCTTCTCGGCGAACAGTTCGGCGAGCTTGTTCTCGAACCCGTCGCCTTTCTCGTTCGAAAAAGGCAGGTTGCGCGGGTCGGCGCAGACCCGCAGCACCTTGGGATCGACCAGTTCGATCGACAGATCGGTGCCGTCCTGCGCCTGCGCCTTGGCTGCCCCGTGATCCATCGCCATCACGATCGCGGTCAGGCAGAGAGCTGGAATCACCGGCCAACGCTGTAACGCATTTGTCATCGCCGTCTTCTCCTTGTTGATCGGAAACAGCCAGACAGCAAACATGTCGGGTTATCCTCGTTGTCCAGGTATTCGCCATCCTCGGATTTGACTGCTGTCGGATCGACCGCGTCTTCGGCCAAAGCGATCCCTCCCGACGCCACGAGACCCTTGCAACGGGATGTACCTTTGACAGCGTGTCTCAGCTTTGCAAGAGACCGCCTTGTCTTTTCACACTCCTCAGCTTCCGTGGACGTCGGCTATTCCAATCAACCGAAGTCCAATTGGAGCCGGAAGAAAGTAAATGCTATTATTGTCAACTGGAGCATGCAACAGAAATAACAGATGTTTCGAATTCGCAAACGCATCTCATCATTCCCTTGTCGCGATCCCGCAAACTTTGCGCGGATGTTTGGATCGCGAGCGAGCGATCTCCGGGCGAAAGCACGCATGACGCATTACCGCATGACGCTTGCCGCATTGGCTATGATCGCCGCGACGCCTGTCGTGCAGGCGCAACAAATTTCGCAACCATTGGCCGTCAACGAAGTCGCCCCCGGCGATTTCGTTCACATCGGTGTTACAGCGCTGATGACCAAGGACAACGCAGGCGCTATCGCCAATATCGGATTCATCGTCGGCAAGGATACGGTCGCGGTTATCGATACGGGTGGCAGCGTACAGGAAGGACGACAGCTGCTCGCGGCCATTCGAGCCCGCACCGACAAACCGATTCGCTATGTCGTGAACACCCATGGCCATCCCGATCATGTTTTTGGCAATGCAGCATTCGTCAACGAAGGCACCGTTTTTGTCGGACACAAAAATTTGCCGCGGGCACTGGCAGCACGCGGACATTTCTATCTAGACGCCTTTCGCCGCATCATGGGCGACGCCTTGATCGGAGAGGTCGGCATCGTCCCGCCGACGCTGCTGGTGGACGGCGAGCTCAAGCTCGATCTCGGCGGCAAGATCCTGGTGCTGCGGACGTGGCCGGCGGCGCATAGCGACAATGACCTGACCGTATTCGAAGAGGGGACCGGCACCTTGTTCGCGGGCGATCTGGTGTTCCTCGCCCACGTGCCCGTCCTCGATGGCAGCGTTCGTGGCTGGCTGTCGATCATTGACGAACTTGGTGCTATTCGCGCGCAACGCGTGGTTCCCGGTCACGGACCCGTGAGCAACTGGCCGGACGCACTTGTCGACGAGCGTCGCTACCTGGAAAGACTGGCGGCCGATGTTCGAGCGCTGGTCGCAACTGGCAAGCCAATAACGGTCGCGGCGGATACCGCCGCAGCCTCCGAACGGGCGCGATGGGAGCTATTTGATGACTACAATGCGCGTAACGCGACTGCCGCATTTTCGGAAATTGAATGGGAATAGCCCCCTCAATGGCGTATATTGGAAGCTCGTTGCTTCAGTCGTTAGGAGGAGTCGCGACTATGCTGGGACATCATTCCCGCCTGCTCTGCGTCGCTGGCATCCTGGCCGCAATGCAGTTTGGCGCAGGCCTCGCACCTGCCGCGACACCTGACGCTTACGATCCGTGGCCCGGCCTCGTGCAGGACATCTTCAACAATCGCGCGATGAACGACGGCGCCGGCGTGATCGCCATCGAGATGCCGTACCGCGCCGAAGATGCGGCGATCGTGCCGGTCACCCTGCGCGCGATGCTTCCACCCGGCGACGCCCGCCGCGTCCTCGCCATTACGTTGGTGATCGATCAGAATCCAGCACCGATGGCGGCGCGGTTCGAAATAGGGCGCGACTCTTCGGTGTCGGAAATCTCCACACGCGTACGCGTCAACAATTACACCGACGTTCATGCGGTCGCCGAATTGAGTGACGGCAAGCTTTACATGACGAAAACCTACGTGAAGGCATCCGGCGGGTGCTCGGCTCCGGCGGCCAAGAACGCCGACGAAGCGAAAGGCAAACTCGGCCAGATGCGATTCAGACAGTTCGCAAAGTCTGGCGAGGGTCCGACAAGCGGCCCCCGCGAGGCCCAGGTCATGATCGGCCATCCGAACAATTCCGGCCTGCAGATGGACCAGGTCACGCAGCTCTATATTCCGCCCTTCTTTGTCAATGAATTGCGGGTGTGGCAGGACGACAGTCTGGTGCTGGCGATGGAAGGCGGAATCTCGATTTCGGAAGATCCCAATATTCGATTCACCTATGTTCCGAATGGCGCGAAGCGTTTCCGCGTCGAGGCCAAGGACACCGGGGGCCACGTGTTCCAGAACGAATGGAAGGTCGACAACTCCGGGATTTGATGCGGCGCGACATAACCTGGATTGGCAAGCTGCGAGCACGAACGACGGTGCGCCTCAGAAACATCTCACTTCCGCTTCGGCCTGGGCTCGTCGGAGATCGTTGAGCGCGCTGGTTGCCTGCTCGGAGGAGCGGAATTGTCCGCCAAGATTTCCCCGTACCTGCGCCATACTCAGCACGGTTTCGGCTGTGACGTACCGATCGTAAGGCAGCAGCGACGCAATGACGTCGATCGAGCAGGAACATTGATCGATCGCCTGCCGCGTTTCGCCATTCGCCTTTATGCAGCCGAACACATATTCTGATCGCGCCGCCGTGGGGTAATCGTTGACGTCGTCGGCGCGCACAACTATGGCCGTTGCTACGAGCGCGACCAGCGCGCAGACATTAAGTCGCATCGATCCGGCAAGCGTCATGTCTTTCTTCCTGCTGATGCGGGTCGGAGCCGTGCTACTATATGGAAAAAAACCCGCCGAGGAAACGATTCATCGGAATTTCCGCGACCCGCTGCTCGCAACGCGATATACCCCTCGGAAGTTCCGACAACAAAGGATGCGATGAAGCTTTTTGCCCGTACACTGCTGGCCGCAGCCGTTTTCGCCGTTGGGTCAGGCGCTCCGTCCCGCGCCGCCGAAACTATACGGCTTGCGGTGCAGAAAACCGGTACATTCTCCTGGGAACTCGCCGTCATCCGGGCTCACGGACTGGACAGGAAGGCGAACCTCGCGATTGAGGTCAGTGAGCTTGCGAGTCCGGAGGCCGGCAAGATTGCGTTGCGCGGCGGCGGCGCCGACGTCATCGTCTCCGACTGGTTGTGGGTGTCGCGCGAGCGCGGGCTCGGTGCCAAATTGACGTTCTATCCATATTCGAGCGCGCTCGGCGCAGTGATGGTATCGAGTTCATCCTCGATCCGCACGCTGGCAGATCTCAAGGGCCGCAAGATTGCCGTCGCAGGTGGCCCGATCGACAAGAACTGGTTATTGCTGCGGGCATCGATGAAACAGGACGGCATCGATCTGAAATCAGAGGCGACGATCGTCTACGGCGCGCCACCGTTGCTGGCGCAGAAGACGCTCAGCGGCGAGATGGACGCCACTGTCAATTACTGGAATTTCTGCGCCGCGCTGGAAGCCAAAGGCTTCCGTCGCCTCGCGGGTGTCGAAGATCTTCTGCCGAAGCTCGGAGCCAAGGGGCGCACGGCGATGATCGGTTACGTCTTTGACGAAGGATGGGGGAGCGCGAACCGCGACGCCCTCGCACGCTTCATCGCAATGACCCGCGAGGCGAAGGAGATTCTGGCGACATCAGATGCGGAGTGGGACAGGATCGCGCCGCTGATGGGTGCCGCCGACGCCGCAACCTTGCGCGTCTACCGCGATCGTTACCGGGAAGGAATTCCCCGCCGCCCGGTCGCCGACGAGGAAGCCGACGCGCGCGTTCTCTACCGCGTGCTGGCAGCGATCGGCGGCCGCGAGATCGTGGGTCCGGCAAATGAACTCGATCCCGGCACATTCTATCATCCGGCCTCCGGAGACTGAGATGCTCCGCCTGCTGTCATTCACCGTGTTTCTTGCCACCTGGTGGGGCGCCGCGCTGCTCGCCGGCGGGGAGAAACTGCCGGCTCCTCCCGCTGTGCTGGCCGCGATTGTCACCGAAGCCAACTCCGGCGCGCTGTTCTTAAATCTCGGCGTGACGTTGGCTCGCGTTGCCCTCGCCTTCACGTTGGCGATGACGCTAGGTGCTGCCATCGGTTATCTGATGGGCCGCGTGCGATCTGCTAACCGGTTGGGCGACCCTTGGCTGATTCTGCTGCTCAACCTGCCGGCGCTCGTCGTCATCGTGCTTGCCTATATCTGGGCCGGATTAACGGAGGTCGCCGCGATTGCGGCGATCGCTATCAACAAGCTGCCCGTCACCGCCGTCACGGTGCGCGAGGGAACCCGTGCACTCGACGCGTCGCTTGACGAAATGACGACGGTGTTTGCGATCCCCCGTTGGAAGGCATTCCGTCACGTTGTATTGCCGCAGCTGGGGCCCTACATCGCGGCAGCCGCGCGATCCGGTCTGTCACTGGTCTGGAAGATCGTGCTGGTTGCCGAATTGCTCGGACGCCCCAACGGCGTCGGTTTCGAGATCGGCGTCGCCTTTCAGCTGTTCGACATCCCCCGCCTGCTCGCCTATTCGATGACATTCGCGGCGGTCGTCCTCGCCATCGAAACCGTCCTGGTGCAGCCGTTAGAGGCCCGACTATCAAGGTGGCGGCCCCGTGCAGCTTGAAGTCGAGATCGCGCGCAAGACTTTCACCAGCGCTGCCGGCGAGCGGCACAACGTTCTTGCCGATTTCAACTTTACGCTGGGCGCTGGCGAGGTTGGCGTGTTCGTCGGACCATCCGGCTGCGGCAAGAGCACCTTGCTGAAGATCGTCGCCGGCCTCGACCATGACTATGAGGGCCGGGTCGCGCGTCCGGCGGACGCGCGGATCGGCATGGTGTTTCAGGAGCCACGGCTGCTGCCCTGGCGGTCAGTCGAGGACAATGTGCGGCTTGCCGCGCCGCAAGCGGACGAGGCCACGCTTTCCGCGCTGTTCGCGGTTCTGGGATTGAGCGTGCACCGGAACCATTTTCCCGGCGAATTATCCCTCGGTCTCGCCCGTCGTGTCGCGCTCGCCCGTGCGTATGCGATCGAGCCGGACTTCCTGATCCTTGACGAGCCATTGGCGTCGCTCGACCATGCCCTCGCCGTCCGACTGCGCGAACAGATCGCCTCATTGGTGGACGCCCGTTCCGTGATGACACTGCTGGCGACCCATGATGTGGACGATGCGGTTCGCCTCGCCGACCGCTTGTTCCTGCTGTCGCCGCGCCCGGCACGGATTCTTGCCGTGGTGCCAATTCGCACGCCACGCGGCGCGCGTAGCGAGGCCGAGATCGATTCCATTAAGTCGGACCTGGCGCAGTTGAACCTTGGCACTTCATGAGCCGCCTTCATTTTCGGACCATGGACGGCCATGCGCCGGCTGGCGCGATCGTTCCGCGCCGTGATAGTTCAATGAGAAATACTCAAGGAGGTCATCATGTTGCGCTCTCTGATTGCCATCGCTTTCTTCCTGTTCGCCGCAACCAGCCAGCTTGTGGCGCAGGGCAAGGGCATCCGGTTCTGGAACCTGACCACCGCGACCATTTCCAGTTTTCAACTTTCTCCTGCCGGCAAGGACACCTGGGGCGCCAACCAGACCCTGAACGACAAGGACAAGGAGGTCGACCACGATGAGCGCCTGCGCATCACAAATGTGGAGCCGGGGCGTTACGACGCCAAAGTCGGTTATCGAGGCTCAAAGCAATGCTTTGTGCGGGATATAGAGATCAAGGCCGATGCGGTGTTTTCAATCGCCGACAAGGATTTGAAGGACTGCAGCAAGTAACCTTGCCGCAAGTCTTTAACCATGGATCAGCCGGCGGACGTTGCTCCGAGGGCATCTGCCTTGTCGTTGCTGTGCGGATATTCGCAGCGCCACCGCACCGCGTTCCATTTCGGATGCTCGCCCACCCACTGCGCAATGTAGGGCGGCGCACCCATGGCACACTGTCGCAGCGAACCGCTGTACGAAAAAACCAAGTGGGTCTCTTCGCAGGTGGTGGGCGACAGTACGGCACAGACCGTCACGACTAGGTCTATAGGATTCATGGCTGACATCCTTGATTCGTGGAATAGATAGCACAAAGAGAAACGAGAGCGGCTGAGCGAAGTTTCAAGATAGCGTGAGAATTCTGGCTGCCAGATGCCGCCATCTCACCGGAAAAACGGCCTTCAGCCTAGAAATTGACGCCGAACACAAGCCGCGCCTGGTGGCGCTCGAAATCGACAAGATCGAGGGCCGGACCCGATCGGGCCGAACGGCCCCAAGCCTGAACGCTCCAGGCTAAAGTCAGCCTGGAGCTTTCCGACAGTCGGAAATACGCGGTTGGACCGACAAACAACGCCTGGCCGGCGAACTCATCCAGACCGATGCCCTCATATTTCCGCAGATAGCGCGCTTCACCGCCGACAAAGAAGCCCGGACGCATTTGCGCCATCGCCCCGAACGCAGCGCCGATAGTGGATTCCTGCTCCGCCGCGCCGGTGCCAAGAAGGCGCGTCCATTCCGGCTGATAAATCAGATTGAGCGCCGCAACGGCGACGTTCGGAACCAGCTCCCGATCGAACGCCAGTGTCATTTCCGTGCCGTATTTCCGGACCAGCGCAGCCGTAGTCTCATCGATGCGGTCGGCGTGGCTCTCCACAGCGAATGTCAGACCGACGGGGGCTGCGTCCCGATCCAGGAATCTGTAGCGCAAATCCACGGAAACACCCTGCCAGGCCAATTGGCGGCGATCCTCAAAACCCGGAACGCCGTTGATGTCATGAGACGCAAACGTGCTCCCCATCTCGATTCGAAAATTCTTCGCGGGCACGAATTCCAGTTCAAGCTCCTGACTGATCGCCCGGTAGCGACCGTCACTTTTTGAAAATCGTCCGGTCGTCTGGCTCTGGAATTCGCGTTCGCCGACGCTGCCGACATCAGAACCGATCATGAAACCAAACAGATGCTCGGTATCGATGCCTTCGGCATGCACGCTGGTCGGGAACAGCGCCGAAAAACATAGGATCCCAGCCCGAAACGCTTTTGCATCGATGGGCATTCACGTTCCGAAAACCGTTGATGAATGAAAGTGACAGCTTCACTGACCGAGAACGGATCCTATCACAATGCGATGATCGATGGCGAGACGCCGGAAATGCTTGATCCGCAAGACAATATCGACTCCGATATTGGACCCGGTGACGCGATTAAAGCCGGTCTGGCGTCACTCCAGGGGGCAGGCCGCGGCGGGGGATCTTGCCAACTTTGCAGACGGAGGCGCGGAGCTCTACCTTTTTCGATACGAAAGAAGCGTGAGCGCGGCACAACGGGCACGCAGTCCCTGGACGTTGGCTGGAAAGAATTCGACCCAGTGCCGAGACCGCCGAAGACGGTAGACACACGGTCAAGATAGAGGCTTCAGGATAGAGGCTGCTGTTTCGAAATCCGGGTCGCCGGACGCCTGCCGCGGCTCGAAGCAACAGGTTGCTTCTGGAGCCGGGCAGATCGCCTCGATGCAGTCTATTTGCGAGCTGCGCAGGCGTACATGTTAATTTCCATGCCCACCGGCACCTCGACAATCTTCGGAGTCTTCCAGGACATTCGGCTCTCCCAAGCATTATGGCGC
>Ga0208079_1000800_pt1 | contig 17255 bp, 18 predicted proteins | sample NGESurdeep092012_5_FD_184474 | JGI IMG/M metagenome (GOLD analysis project Ga0208079, IMG submission 184474) | Arctic peat soil microbial communities from Barrow, Alaska - NGEE Surface sample 210-2 deep-092012 (SPAdes) | ecosystem: Environmental > Terrestrial > Soil > Wetlands > Peat ... | reverse complement strand
GTCCGCGAGTAGGAGCCGGTGGCCAGCACGACGTTGGTTCCGGTGTACGTGTCGCCGTTGACGGCCACGGTCTTGGGCCCGACGAGCCGTCCGTCGCCTTCGACGATCTGAATGCCCCGGCTCTTGATCAGGCCGACGAGTCCCTTGTGGTTCTTGCTGACGACGCCGTCCTTGTACTTGTGCACGCCTGCCATGTCGATGCCGTCGAAGCTGGCGTTCACTCCGAACTGCGCGCTCTCACGAGCGGCATCGGCGATCTCGCCGGCGTGCAGCAGGGCCTTCGTCGGGATGCAGCCGCGATGCAGGCACGTGCCGCCGACCTTGTCCTTCTCCACGAGAACGACGGACCGGCCGAGCTCCGCCGCCCGGAGTGCCGCGGCGTAGCCACCGCTGCCGCCGCCGAGAATGACGAGATCGGACTGATTGTCGGCCACTGCTGCTCCTGCTACCTGGAAGGGATGCCTTGTCCATCTTGGCACCAACGGCCGTCACCTGTGACACGGGGCAATCCGGGCTCATCGCACGGGTTCACACAGCCGAGGGTGGAATCATGGAACGGCCGCCGCGAAACCGCGGCTGCCACTTCGACGGATGGTGGAGCGTCTCCGTGGGACTGCTACCGCGCAGGAAGAAGAATCGTCCGGGAACGTTGCGCCCGGCGAGTTCGGCCGACCTCGACCATCTCGCCGACTTCGTAGCCACTCGGTCGGGCGTCGAGGCGTATCTGGAGCCACGCACGACCGTCACCGAGACCACTGTGCTGTTGGTGGCCTCCGACGGGGAGTGGACCCGCAGGCGTGTCCCGGGCGTCGAGGCCGCGCAGTCCTTTGCCAAGAAGCGGGCGATCCCGCTGTACGACGTCGCGGTCATCGGCTATCCGCGACGTATGCGCGAGTGGACCGCGCGGCGCAAGGCCGCTGGCCAGACCGGCCCACCAGGGCTCGGCGGCCCCTCGGTCTAGCCATGGACGACCTCCATCCAGAGCCGGTACCGCCGACCGGAGCCCGTGCTGCCGAGCCTGATCAGCCGGTACCGCACGACTTACCGTCCGGGTCACCGGTCGAGGCGATCGAGGCTGCCCTGGGAGTGATCCCGCCGCGTCCGTTGCTGCCGTTGCCGCGATGGCTCGGCCCCTTGGCCGTGTGCTGCGTGATCGGGATCGTGCCGTGGATCGTGTTTCTCTCGCTGACCCTGCCGGGGCGTCAGCGAGCCGTCGACTACGACATCGCGTGGGTCGGGTTCGACTCGGCGATGGGCGTGGTTCTCGCGGTCCTGGCGTACTGCGCTCTTCGGCGCAAGCCAGCCACCGGTCCCATCGCCGCAGTGGCGGCCACGATGCTGGTGATCGACGCGTGGTTCGACATCGTCACCACGGACGAAGGCAGGCAGTTGGCCTTCGCGATCGCCGCGGCCGTCGTCGCCGAACTCCCGCTGGCGGTCATCTGTGCGTGGGTCGCGGTGAACGCCGAGCGCGTACGCGCCCGGGCCTACCAGCGGCTGCGCCTGCGGTGGGAGCGTGCGGTGCAGATCGCGCACTCCACCGCGGTGCTCGATGCTCCGCCGGAATCGGTCACCCCGCCGCGAGGTCGCTGAGCGCGGCGATGATCGTCCGTACCGCTGCTCCCGTTCCGCCCTTCGGTGTGTAGTCGCGCGCGCCGCCAGGGTTCCAGGCCGGGCCCGCGATGTCGAGATGCACCCACGGTTGGCCCTGCGGCATGAAGTCGGCGAGGAAGTGGCCGCCCATGAGCATCCCGCCCCACCGGTCGGTCGGCAGGTTCGCGAGATCGGCGACCGCGGATTCGAGCCCGGAGCGGAGCTCGTCGGGAAGCGGCATCGCCCACACCGACTCACCCACCCGGTTGCCGGCCGCGACGACGCGGTCACGCAGTCGTGCCTCGCCCATGGCGCCGATGACCCGCGTGCCGAGCGCAACGAGTTGCGCCCCCGTGAGCGTCGAGGCCTCGATCAGATAGTCCGGTTCGTCTTCGAGTGCGCGGGCGATTCCGTCGGCGAGGACCAGACGGCCTTCGGCGTCGGTGTCGGCAACCTCGACCGTGCGACCGTTGCGCATCGTCACGACGTCGGATGGCCGGTAGGCGGACCCGGACGGCATGTTCTCGGCCATCGGCACCGTCGCGGTGATCTCGATGGGCAGCTTGAGTGCGGCGGCCGCGACGGTGCTCGTCAGGACGGCCGCCGCGCCGCCCATGTCCGACTTCATCCACGTCATGTTGGCCGTCTTCAGGTTCAGACCGCCCGAATCGAACGTGATCCCCTTGCCGACGAGTGCGACGCGAGCCTTCGGACGCGACGGCCGGTAGCTCATCCGGACCAGGCGGGGTGGCCGTGCCGATCCGCTGCCCACCGCCAGCAGGCCGCCGTAACCTCCGCGCGCCAATGCCTTGGGATCGAGGACTTCGAACCCGAGCCCGTGGATCGCTGCCAGCTCGCCGGCGCGTGCGGCGAACGTCTCCGGGTACAAGTCATTGGGCGGGGTGTTGACCAGATCACGCGTTCGCAGCACCGCGTCGGCGACGACGCGTGCGCGTCGGAGTTCCGCCCGCCCGGAGGCGTCGGCTGCTCCGGCGATGGTGATCTTGCGCAGTGCGGGCTTGGCCGCGGCAGACTTGTACGTGGTGAACGCGTAGCTGCCGAGCAGCGCACCTTCGGCTATCGCACCGACGGGCCCGTCGATGGCGATGTGGACGTGGGAATGCGCCGTGCCGGCTCGGATGGCGGCACCGACGGCCCGACGCACCTGCTCGAGGTCCTTGGCGTCCGGGCCGACACCGGTCGCGATGACGAGTGCGAACGGTGCGAGCCCGAGGGTCGGGATCTTGATGACCTCGTCAGCCTTGCCCGTCGCGCCGGCCGCTCGCAGTGCACCGGCCAACGTCCTGCCCATCGCCTGGTCGACAGCCCTTGCGCCCGACGCGAGCCGCGGTTTGCCGCCCGCGTCCTGGCTGACTGCGATGACGACGGCGTCAGCGGTGTGCGGCGCGGAAGGATCGACGAGAGTGACAGTTGGCATGGGCGCGATGCTATGTCCACGCGGGTCGGTAGCGTGACCCGCATGCCTGAGCTTCGCCGATCGCCGTTGTACGACCGTCACGCCGCACTGGGTGCAAAGCTTGCCGACTTCGGTGGCTGGCAGATGCCCATCGAGTACCCGGCGAGCGGCGGCGGCGTGCTGAAGGAGCACGCCGCGGTGCGCGACGCGGTCGGCGTCTTCGATGTGTCGCACCTGGGCAAGGCCACCGTCCGCGGTGCCGGGGCACGCCGTTTCGTCAACGAATGCCTGACGAACGACCTGGACCGCATCGACACGGGGCAGGCGCAGTACACCCTCTGCTGTGACGAATCAGGCGGTGTCGTCGATGACCTCATCGCCTATCTCGTCGCCGACGACGAGGTCTTCCTCGTGCCGAACGCGGCGAACACGGCAGAGGTCCTGCGGCGGCTGACCGAGGCGGCACCGTCAGGTATCGAGGTCATCGCACAACACGAGGCCTTCGGCGTTCTCGCCGTCCAGGGTCCCCGATCCGCCGACGTGCTGCGCGAACTCGACCTGCCCTCCGACCAGTCGTACATGGCGTACACCGACGCGAGCTTCGGCGGTCGACCTGTGCGGATCTGTCGCACCGGCTACACCGGTGAGCACGGCTACGAGCTCATCCCCGCATGGGACGACACGCCGGCCCTCTGGGATGCGCTGGCCGAGGTCGTGGCGCGGCACGGCGGGATGCCGGCCGGGCTCGGCGCACGAGACACCTTGCGCACCGAGATGGGCTATCCGCTGCACGGTCAGGATCTGTCGCTGAGCATCTCGCCGGTGCAGGCACGCTCGGGCTGGGCTGTCGGGTGGAAGAAGGCAGCTTTCTGGGGGCGGGACGCTCTTGTCACCGAGAAGGAAACCGGGCCGAGGCGGCTGCTGTGGGGGCTTGCGGCGCTCGACCGCGGCATCCCGCGCACGCACATGGACGTCCTGTCCGCTGCGGGTGAGCCGATCGGCGAGGTCACGAGCGGAACGTTCTCGCCGACGCTGCGCAAGGGCATCGGACTGGCTCTGATCTCGACGTCGTCCGGGGTCGGCGAGGGCGACGAGGCGAGCGTGGACGTTCGCGGACGAAGGTCGGCCGTTCGCATCGTCCGGCCTCCGTTCGTGCCGACGCACGTGCGCTGATCTCGAACGGTACTGCGGCAGCTCACCCACTCGGATCGCGCAACGCGTGAATCGTCGTGTTCAAGAACGCGGTCAGGGGCACGGCCACGAGTGCGCCCGGGATACCGGCAAGGATCGTGCCGGTGATCACCGTCAGGGCGATCGCGAACGGATGGATGTCGACGCTGCGGCTCATGATCACCGGCTGCAGCAGGTGCGCCTCGAGCTGAACGAGAACGATGATCGACGCCGCCACCACGATCGCCGCCGTGGGGCCGTGCTCCAGCAACGCGATCGCGACGCAGAGCGCACCCGTGACAGTGAGGCCGACCAGAGGGATGAACGAGCCGAGGAAGATCAACACGCCCAGCGCGGCAGCCAGCGGAATGCGCAGGATCAACAGCACGATCATGATCGACACGCCATGGAACAGGGCGATCAGGAGTTGCCCCCGCATGTAGCCGCCGAACGTGCCCCACCCCGCCCGGCCCGCCTGATCGACTCGCCGGTGGGCGCGGGCCGGGAACAGCCTCAGCAGCCAGGTCCAGATCTGGTCGCCGTCGCGCAGCATGAAGAACGTCGAGAGCAGGATCAGCAGAAGAGCGGCGAACACCTCGCCGACGGTGCGCACGGTCGCGATTGCGCCGCTGACTAGCTGGCCCTGATGGGACTTGATCGTTTCGGTGATGTTGGTCGTGAGCTTGTCGAGGTCTGACGACTTCAGGCGCAGCGGCCCGGTCTGCAGCCAGTTCTTGGTCTTGTTCACGAACGTGGTGATCTGGTTGCCGAGTTCTGTGGAGTGCGTAGTGATCTGCCATACGACGAACCAGGCGACGCCGGCAAACACTGCGAGACCGATGAGCAGCGCGAGTGCGGCGGGAAGCGACCTCGGGCCCGGCAGGATCCTGCGGAACAGGCGTTCGAGCGGTAACAGGACCGCCGTGAGGAACAGGGCGAGGGCGAGGGCGAGCGCGACGAGTTCGATCCGCAACAGGATCCGGGTGATGACGTACAGCCCGGCCCCGATGATGAGCAGCCGCCACGTCCACGCCGCGCCGACCCGCACCTGCCAGGTAACCGCTTCGGCGGCGGCGTGGCGGGCGTCCGACAGCGCGGGCGTGGTCGGCGCCGGCGGGATGTCGGGGGCAGTCACTCAGCCATCCTGTCCGTCGAGGGCCAATGAATCGACGATAACGGGCCGCCACCCGCTCGGCCGCGACGTAGCTACGTGTCGTGGCTATTGGTCCGGATGGCCGCGCGAAGAACCGTGAGCGCGATGGCGGCTGCCGTGCCGTCTGCCGGGTCGATGCTCTGGTCGAGAATCGGCCGTTGATCGAGCTTGGCCAGCGCCAACGCGTGCGCAGGATGTGGCGACGAGTCGGCCACCCGCCACCAGCGCGCCGCCCGCGGTTGAACGGCGTTCCCGACGAGCGCGGCGGCAGCCGCCCCGAGGCCGTCGAGCAAGGTGGGCGTTCTGCGGGCGGCCGCGCGCAGGACGAAGCCGGTCGCGGCCGCCAGGTCCGTGGTGGTCACCGAAGCGAGCAGGGCGCCCGGCTCGGCGCGACAGGCGAAGGCTCGGCGCCGACCGTCGCGCACCTCGACGGCCAGCGCCATCCACTCTCGGACCGACAGGCCGGCGCCCCGCGGGAGCACCTTGACCGGCTCGGTGTTCGTCAGCACCGACACGAGTATCGACGCCGGGACGTCGACACCCGCGACAGCGACGGCGAGCACGTCGCTGCCGCGGTCGATCTCGTCGTCGGCCACCGCGACGCCTGCGGCGAGCGCGGTCTCTGTGGTGACCGGCACCGCCGACGCGGGCGACTCGACGATCCGCACACCCGCGCCCGCAAGGTCGGCGACGTCGTCGGGGCATGCGTTGGCGCCGAAGACGACGATGCGTGCCCGCTGGAAGTCCGTCGGCGGCGCATGGCCTTGGGCGCCGGCCAGCCACTCGGCGAGCTCTGCCAGGCGCCCTGCCCGGCCCGACGCCGTCGCGCGTTCACGTGTCGCCTCGGCGGCCTCGCTGTTCGGCCACTCGACGTCGGCTGCGATCGAGACGAGGTCGGTCATCGGTGGAACGTGCGGGGTCGCGGGAGCATGACCGCCAGTATGCCGAGGGTGGGTGGGGCGTGTCGGTATGGTCGAGGCGCATTCCGAACCGATTCGAGGAGCAGGCGATGAGCTGGACGTGGCGTCTGGAGTCAGCGGACGGCAACCTCGTCACGGGCCCGGCCCTGCCGTCGCACCCGAACCAGTCCGACGCCGAGAGCTGGCTGGGCGAGAACTGGCGCGAGCTTGCCGACGCCGGTGTCGCGCAGGTGACGTTGCTCGACGGCGCCGCCGCCGTGTACGGACCGATGCCGCTCGCCGAGGACTGAGGCTCGGCCGGCCAGCCTAGATCGGATCGCCGAGCGACACCTGCGGTGCCGGCAAACGCCAGCGGCGAGGCAGGTACGCGCGACTGCCGGCGTAGAAGCCGATCGTCATCGCGCCACCTTCAGCCTTGCCGAAGCGCTCGAGCGCCAGCTTGCGGATCTTGCGGCCGGTGAGGTTCCACTCGACGATGAGGGCGACGAATACGAAGATCACGGCGAACTGGACGTATGGGACGACGTAGCTCGCGATCATCAGTGGGAACAGCAGCAGCAGGTAGTTGCTCGCCATCCTGTGCGAGTCGACGTAGTCGCGGGCGAGTTTGCGAGTGGGCCCCTGGTCGCGGCGCGGCAAGACCGACGGATCGCCGGCCCGCAGCGCGTCGCGGCGCTGGGCAACGGTCATGTTGACCGCCGGTGTCTTGCGGGCCACGCGGGCGGCCTTGGCCTGCTGCTTCTGGCGGGCGTAGGCCTCTTTGCGGGTCTTCGGTGCGGTCACCGGACCGCGCTGGACAGCGGAGTCGCGTCGTTTCGGAGTGGGCCTGCCCTTGACACCGGGGCCAGTCGGAACCGACTCGTCGACGACTTCGGTCGATGTCGGGACGTTACGTCGGGGCAGCAGCTTCACGCCTATGAGGGTAAGCCGTCGGCTCGGCGATCGAGTCGGCGCCTAGGGCAAGGCGAGCATTCGATCGAGGGCGAGACGAGCGTTGGACGCCACGGTGGGTTCGACCGCGATGCGATTGACGACCTGGCCGTGTGCCAGGGACTCGAGCGAGCGGACCAGGTGGGGGAGATCGATACGGTTCATGGTCGAGCAGTAGCAGACGGTCTTGTCGAGAAACGTGATCGCCTTGTCCGGGTGGTTCTCGGCAAGCCGCCGCACCAGGTTGAGCTCGGTGCCGATCGCCCATGACGAGCCGGGCTCGGCCGCCTCGACGGTCTTGATGATGAACTCGGTGGACCCCACCAGGTCGGCGGCCAGCACGACCTGATGCGTGCACTCGGGGTGGACGAGAACGTTCACCCCGGGCGCGCGCGCACGCACCGCGGCGACGTCCTGCTCGGTGAACCTGCCGTGCACCGAGCAGTGGCCCTTCCAGAGGATCACTCTGGCGGCGCGAAGTTGCTCGGCGGTGAGCCCGCCCTGCGGCTTGTGGGGGTCGAATACGACGCACTGCTCGAGCGGGATACCGAGCTGGAGCACCGCGGTGTTGCGGCCGAGGTGCTGGTCGGGCAGGAAGAGCACTTTTCCCGTCGGTGGACGTTGGTCGAACGCCCACTGCACGGCACGCTCGGCGTTCGAAGACGTGCACACCGTTCCGCCGTGTTCGCCAGTGAACGCCTTGATCGCCGCTGACGAGTTCATGTATGTGACGGGGATCGTGGCGTCCGCCACCCCGGCGTCGGCGAGCACCGCCCAGGCCTCGACGACCTGCTGGTAGTCGGCCATGTCGGCCATCGAGCATCCGGCGGCGAGATCCGGAAGGATCACCTGCTGCCCGGACGAGGTGAGGATGTCGGCGGACTCGGCCATGAAGTGCACGCCGCAGAAGACGATGTACTCAGCGTCCGGGCGGGCGGCTGCCTCGCGGGCGAGCTTGAACGAGTCGCCGGTCACGTCCGCGAACTGGATCACCTCGTCGCGTTGATAGTGATGACCCAGCACGAACACGCGGTCACCGAGCGCTGCCTTCGCGGCCGCGGCACGAGCGACCAGGTGCGGGTCGGAAGCCGGTGGCAGGTCCCCCGGACAGTCCACGCCGCGCTCGGAGTCGGAGTCGCGGCCGTGGCCGAGGAGGAACAGCGCAAGTGGCGTCGCGACGGGCTCGGTGAAGGTCACCTGTCCAGCGTAAGCGGCACAGCGGCGTCGGACTCGCGTCCCCGTGTCACGGATCACGATTCGGCCCCTGCGGTGAGGTGTGACACGGGGGATCGGCCGCCGGGCGACCGGGCAGTGGTTCTCGGGATTCCGGCATTCAGGCGCGTAGTCCGGTTACCATGGGAATAGTGACCGGGGGACCCCTGGTTGCCGCCTTACGTGCAGCTACATGCGACACCACCCATAGGAGCCTCATGACCGCCGTTGACAGCACAACGACCGAGCTCACCGCCGCCCCGGCCGACGCTACGGTTGGCTCGCTGGCACTGACCGAAGGCGCCGCGGTCAAGGTGCGCGCGCTGCTCGACCAGGAAGGTCGAGATGATCTGCGCCTGCGTGTGGCCGTCCAGCCGGGTGGTTGCTCAGGCATGCAGTACCAGCTCTTCTTCGACGAGCGCAGCCTCGATGGTGACCTCGAGCTCGACGTCCGGGGTGTGCCCGTGGTCGTCGACCGGATGAGCGCCCCGCACCTGGGTGGCGCGACGATCGACTTCACCGACACGATCGAGCAGCAGGGTTTCACCATCGACAACCCGAACGCGTCCGGTGGCTGCGCCTGCGGTAACTCGTTCTGCGGCTGAATCCGCACGGGCCCGTCGGCGGCACCTCGACAGGCCGACGTAACAATCATTGGGTAGCGTGCGAGCCATGCCTGTACTCGTCGCTGGGTCGATCGCCACTGACCACCTGATGCATTTCCCCGGCAAGTTCTCCGAACAGCTGCTTGCCGAGCACCTGCACAAGGTGTCGCTGTCCTTCCTGGTCGATGACCTCGTCGTGCGACGTGGCGGTGTCGCCGCGAACATCGCGTTCGGCATGGGGCAACTCGGCCAGTCGCCCGTGCTGATGGGCGCGGTGGGCGCCGACTTCGACGAGTACCGGTCCTGGCTCGAGCGCAACGGGGTCAACTGTCACTTCGTCCACGTGTCGCCGATCCATCACACCGCGCGCTTCGTCTGCACTACGGACGAGGAGATGTGCCAGATCGCGTCGTTCTACGCGGGAGCCATGAGCGAGGCCCGCAACATCGAACTCGAGCCGGCCTGGACCCACACCGACGCCGATCTCGTCGTCATCAGCGCCGACGATCCCGCCGCGATGGTGCGGCACAGTGTCGAGTGCCGTGAGCGGGGGTTCCGTTTCGCGGCCGACCCGTCGCAACAGATCGCCCGGATGTCCGGCTCCGAGCTCGAGGAGCTGATCGACGGCGCGGAGTTGCTGTTCACCAACGACTACGAGAAGAACCTGCTCGAGTCCAAGACGGGCCTGAGCGAGTCCGAGGTCATGGCGCGGGTGGGTGTGCGGGTCACGACCCTCGGTTCGTCAGGCGTCGAGATCGTCGGTCGTGACGTCGACCATGTGCACGTGCCCGTCGCCAAGGAGTACTCGAAGGTCGACCCCACCGGTGTGGGCGACGGCTTCCGCGCGGGCTTCCTGTCGGCGCGCTCGTGGGGGCTGTCCTGGCAGCGTGCCGCCGAGGTCGGCAGCCTGCTCGCGACGCTCGTCCTCGAGACCGTCGGCACGCAGGAGTACGAGGTCAAGAGCCCGAACTTCGCCGAGCGCCTCGCCGAGTCCTACGGTGACGACTGTGCCGCCGAGGTGCTGCCCCACCTGCCCTGAGGCCGGCTACAGACGCACCGGGTAGACGGGCTCGGGGACCTCCGGGTGGATGCGACCTTCGACGAAGATGCCGTGCCAGATCATGAACACCAGCAGGGTCCATATCTTGCGTGAGTAGTCGTGCGGCCCGTCGCGGTGCGCGTCGAGAAGGCGCAGCGTCGCGTCCTTGTCGATGAGCGCGTCAGCCTGCGATTGGGTGATGATCTCGCGCGCCCAGTCGTACATGACGTCCTTGAGCCAATGGCGGATCGGTACCGGAAAGCCGAGCTTGGGACGGTTGAGTACGTGCGCGGGCACGATCTGTTCGAGGGCGCGGCGCAGGGCGTACTTGGTGGTCTGCTTGGTGATCTTGAGGTCGGTGGGGATCGAGCAGGCGACGCGGAAGACCTCGGTGTCGAGGAACGGCACCCGCAGTTCCAGCGAGTTGGCCATGGTCATCTTGTCCGCCTTGACGAGGATGTCGCCGCGTAGCCAGGTGAACAGGTCGATGTACTGCATCCGGGTCGAGCCGTCGAGGTGCGTCGTGGACTCGTATAGCGGCCTGGTGACGTCCATGTAGGACACGCCGGGATCGAATCGGCGATACAGGCCCATCTCGTCGGGCCGGAAGATGCGGGCGTTGCCGTAGTAGCGCTCCTCGATGCCGATGGCGCCACGGCGCAGCAGGTCCTTGCCGCGCGTGCCTTCGGGAATCCGGGTCGAGAGCCTGCCGAGGCCGCGCCGCAGCACCGGTGGCATCCGCTCGAAGGCTCGCAGTGAGATCGGTTCTCGGTAGATGGTGTATCCACCGAACAGTTCGTCGGCGCCCTCACCGGAGAGCACCACCTTCACATGCTTTCGCGCCTCACGGGCGATGAAGTACAGCGGGACGAGCGCGGGGTCGGCGACCGGGTCGTCGAGGTACCAGACGATCAGCGGCAGCGCCTGCATCATCTCCTCGGCGGAGACGACCTTCGTGATGTGCTCGACCCCGATCGCGGCCGCGGACTGCGCGGCTACGTCGATCTCGCTGAAGCCCTCTCGTTCGAAGCCCGTGGTGAACGTCAACAGCTTGGGGTTGTATCGCTTGGCCAGTGCGGCGACGGCGGTGGAGTCGATGCCGCCGGACAGGAACGAGCCCACCGTGACATCGGCACGCATGTGCTTCTCGACGGAGTCCTCCAGCGCCTCGGCGATCTGGCGGTAGAGCTTGTCGGCGTCCGGGACCGGCTTGATGGCGAAGTCCGGATGGAAGTAGCGGCGTGCGTGCACCCGCTCGCCCGGCCGCAGCGTGAAGTACGTGCCGGATTCGATGCGGCGGATCGGCGTGTGCATCGACGCCGGCTCCGGGACGTACTGCAACGTCAGGTAGTGCTGCAGCGCGGTGTGGTCGACCTGGGCAGCGGTACCGGGCGCGGCGACGTGCAGCAGCGACTTCTTCTCGCTCGCGAAGAAGGCCCCCCGCTCGTCGGCGTAGGTGTAGAGCGGCTTGATGCCGAACCAGTCCCGCGCTCCGAACAGCACCCGCTCCTGCGCATCCCAGATGAGGAACGCGAACATGCCGCGAAGCTCCCGCACGACCTTCTCGCCGAGGTAGTGGTAGCCGGCGACGATCGCCTCGCCGTCGCCGTCGGTCTCGAACTGCGCACCGAACTCGCGCGCCAGCCGCTCACGCAGTTCGAGGTAGTTGTAGATCTCGCCGTTGAAGATCAGGTGGTAGCGGCCGTCCATCCACGGCAACGGCTGATGCGAATGGTCGATGTCGATGATCGACAACCGGCGGAAACCGATCACCACGTCGTCGTCGGCCCAGACGCCGCCCTCGTCCGGCCCGCGGTGCCGCATGTCGTGCAACGAGTCGTCGATGCTCGCCGCCACGGAGTCCGCGTCGGCGTTGGCTGACAGGAACCCGATCAGTCCGCACACGTGGCCAGTATCCAGTGCCGGTCAGTGCAGCCGGCGGACGGTGTAGGTGGGCGTGCCATCGCGTGCGGACCCCGCCTCGACGTTCTCGTGGCCGCGCATGCGGCACCACGCCGCGATGTCCGGGCGCGCGGCGGGATCGTCGGCTTCGACGACTACGGTATCACCGACCGCGACGTCGCCGATGTGCCGGGCGAGTTCGATAATCGGCATCGGGCAGCGCCTGCCGCGACAGTCCAGGATCATGCTTGGCCCCGCAGCAGGAAGTTGCGTGGCGTGTCGCCCTGCTCAGGGGCCAAGGTGGTCACAGGCCGGCCGCCCCGAGTTCGCGGCGCACCTCGGCGATCACGGTGGGGAGCACGGTGAGGAACTCGTCGATCTCGGTCTCGGTGGTCGCGGCGTGCAGCGACACGCGGATGTTGCCCGATGTGAGGGCTCCCATGGCCACCAGCACGTGCGACGGCTCGAGCGTCGAGGACGTGCACGAAGATCCGGACGACACGGCGAAACCGCGACGATCGAGCGCGGTGAGCAGCGCCTCGCCATCGACGTACAGGCACGAGAAGGTGACGATGTGCGGCAGCCGATCGACGGCGTCGCCGAGGACCTCGACGTCGGGAACGGTCGCAACCACGGCCGCTCGGACGCGTTCGATCAGCGCCCGGTGCCGATCCGACACCTCAGCCAGCGTGGACTGCACTGCCCGCAGTGCCGCCGCCGCGGACACGATTGCGGGCAGGTTGGGTACGCCGGGCACACGCCCGGCCTCGCGATCGTCCGCCGGGAACGGCGAGCGCCAACGCTGGCCGGTCCGCACCGCGACGACCCCGACCGTCGGGCCGCCCCACGCGCGCGCGTCGGCGGCCAGGGCAGACCACCCCGCCGGGATCCTCGCGTGTCCGACCGCCTGCGTTGCGTCCATGACGAGTGGAACGCCGCCGATCCGGGAAGCGACGAGTTCGACGGGCTGAAGCGTGCCGACCTCGTGATTGGCCGCCTGCAAGGCAGCGGCGCCGACACCCCCAGCTCGGGCCGCAGCCACGAACTCGTCGACGTTCACCCGCCCCACCGCGTCGACGCCCACGGCGACCGCGCTTGCCCCCATGGCCACGTGTGTCTCGGCCGCGTGCAGCACTGCCGAGTGCTCGACGGCGCTGTGCACGAGCCCGTTGCCGGCCCGGTGGTTGCCCGCCAGGGTTCCGAGTACCGCGGTGTGCAGTGCCTGCGTGCCGTTCGCCGCGAAGCTGACCTCGTCAGGACGCGCGCCGATCGCCTCCGCCAACGACTCGCGGGCCGCGTCGAGCAGCAGCCGCGCCCGGCGTGCGGCGCCGTAGAGGCGCGCCGGGTCAGCCCAGCCGTCCTCGAGTGCGGCGAGCAGCGCCTCACGGGCGACCGGATGCATCGGCGCCCCCGATGCCGCGTCCAGGTATGCGCCCATGACCCGACGGTAGCGATGCCGCGCCCGTGCGCCGCAACCCCGCCGCGCCGGAGACCCGACCCGGGAAGCTGGGCAGGGGTCCAGTAGGCTCCAATCCGTTCCGAGACGAGTCCGAAAGGCGGTTACAGGTGCGTCGTAGACGATGGGTTCGCGGCAGCCGCATGGCGCTGCTCGTCGGCTCGCTCGCCCTGCTTCTTTCGGGATGTTCGGCCCACAGTCTCGAGCGCGACCTGCGCTTCGGCTGGCCCACCGGCGTCACCAAGCAGGCCGAAGAGATGCGGGTTCTGTGGACCTGGTCCGGCGTGGCGGCACTGATCGTCGGGGCGGGCACGTGGGGCCTGATCTTCTGGGCCTGCATCCGGTACCGCAAGAAGAACGACGAGCTTCCCCGTCAGACCAAGTACAACCTCCCGCTCGAGATCGTCTACTCGATCATCCCGATGTTCATCATCGCGGGTTTGTTCTACCGGACCGTCGTCGTCGAGAACAGCGTCGACAAGCTCACCAAGAACCCCGACGTCAGGATCCAGGTCGACGCGTTCAAGTGGAACTGGCAGTTCGAGTACCACTCCTACAAGGACGCATCAGGCAACACCGTTCAGGCCGTTTATCCGGGCCTGACCAATCAGCTTGCGGCCGGCGCCAGCGCCGCCAACAACAGCAACGGCATGGTCCCGAACGTGAAGTGTGACGAGGCCTCCGGGAACCAGTCCTACGCGTGCGGTTCGTCCGGCGGCACGACCGACACCGCCAACTCGCCGCTCTACCTGTCGACCGTCGGATCCGATGACGAGATCCCGGTGCTCGTACTGCCCGTCGGTGAGACGGTTCGGGTGGACGAGCACTCCGCGGACGTCGTCCACTCGTTCTGGGTACCCGAGTTCCTGTTCAAGCGCGACGTGATCCCGTTCGGGACGGTGTCCACCAACCGCGACAACCAGTTCGAGTTCACCGCGACGTCCACAGGCAGCTTCGTTGGCAGGTGTGCGGAGTTGTGCGGTACCTACCACTCGCAGATGAACTTCGAAGTCCGAGTCGTCACCGCCGACGTCTTCCAGAAGTACGTCGCGGCGCTCGCCTCGATCGGGCCCGACGACCCCGCGCGGCAGTACAAGGCGCTGCAGCAGGCGGGCATGAACCCCGTGGCGACCACGACACACCCGTTCAACACCAGTCGCAGCGGCGCGGTCACGAGCCAGAACCCGGGAGCGAGCTGAATATGAAGGTCGAAGCCCGCCTGTTCCTCGGCGTCGCAGTCTTCTGCTGGCTGACTGCCGTCATGTACGGCATCTGGACGGCCGAGGGGCAGGGTCATGTCGAGGTCGTCGGCCTGGCAGCGCTCATCCTTTCCGGTGGCCTGCTCGGGATCTCAGGATCGTTCTTCTGGTTCGTGTCGCGGCGCATCGACGCCCGACCCGAGGACCGCGAGGACGGCGAGATCGCCGAGGGCGCCGGCGAGCTCGGCTTCTTCAGCCCGGGCAGCTACTGGCCGATCGGTATCGCGGGCGCCGCAACGGTCGCCGGCATGGGCCTCGCGTTCTTCCAGGTGTGGCTCGCGCTTGTCGGCGTGGTTGGCATCCTGATCACCGTCGGCGGCCTGCTCTTCGAGTACTACATCGGCGGACATCGCTCGATCGGCTAGCCCGATCAGCTGGGTAGTCCAGCTTGGTCGTGCGGACAAGACCGCTCTGTTCGCGAGCGTCGGGCCACCCAGGTCCTGGCGTCGGCGAGACGGACCCGGACGCATCCCCGGCCAGCGATCCTGCCGCTCCGGCATGACCCGCTGACACTCAGTGCTTCGTCGGCTCCGGGGCCGGTCAGACATCGACGGCGAGGCGGACCGTCACCTGGTCGCCGACGTCGAGCCCTTCGGTCCTCCGCACCGACGCCTTCACCGGCACGATGAACTGCCCGTCTTTGGGGAACAGCGACGTCTTCCACCCGGTGCTTCGCACCTGTGCGGTGACCGGGATCATTCCCCAGCCGTAGGACACGACCGACGACGCTGCTTCCAGCGCGCCGCACAACTCGTCCGGGACGGTGATGAAGTGCCACGGGGCCGGGCCCCTCCAGAACCAGATTTCGCCGCTGAACTCGAGCTCCACCGGCTCAGGATAGAACGCGAACCACGCCCAGCAGACGCGCTGATGTTGTGCCGCCGACCCGATCTCGCTCGACAGCCGCACTCAGGCCAGGCCGTGCGTCGCCAGCCACCTTCGTATCGGTTGCAGTCCGTCGACCGCGGGGTCGACCACCATCGCCGCCTCGCGCAGGCGGGTGCTCGGTGCGCCACTGACCACCAGGACCGCGCCGGGATGCCTGGCCGCAAGCAGTGCGAAGTCGCCGTCGCCGCTGACCAGGATGAGCGGATCCGCACTCGGCGTGTATGCCTCGGCCAGCGCCGAGTCGGCTCGCTGCCAGCCCGGGTGGGCGAGCAGCTCGGCGTGGGACGGCCAGTCCACCGCGTCGAGGGCCTGCTGGCGACCGCTCGCCGTCATCCACGGGGCGACGGCGAGTTCGGCCAAGAGGTCGAGCACCGGTTGCACCCTCGACGTCGCGACGTTGTCGGCGTCGACCAGCACCCTCAACACGCGTGCAGCACCCTCCACACCAGTTCGACCGAGAGTGGATCGTCGGTGTCAGTCGGTCAGCTGATGCGTGTCGGGCTTCTCGGCCTCTGCCGCTTCGATCTCGTCGATTGCCGCTTGGATCTCGGGCTTCTCGGCCACCGGGTAGAAGAAGCCCCGGATGTGCCGCAGCGGCGACGATGCGCCGAGCTGGCTCATCCGCTTCGGAACCGGGGTGCCGGCGTAGGACAGCGTGCCGTGGCCGTGCTCGTCGACCGGACCGAGTGGCTGGTGCACCTCGATGAACTCACCGGTCTGCAGCGTCATGATGATGCCGGTTTCGACGCCGTGCTCGAGCACCTCACGGTCGTGCCTTTGCAGGCCCAGGCAGACGCGATAGGTGGTGAGATAGACCAGTGGCGGCAAGGTGATCAGCAGGATGCGCCCGCCCCACGTCATCGCGTTGAGGGAGATGTTGAACGCCTTCGCGATGAGGTCGTTGCCACCTGACAGGAACAGCACCAGGTAGAACGTGATCGCCATCGCGCCCAGCCCGGTGCGAACCGGCACGTCGCGGGGACGCTGCAGCAGGTTGTGCGCCTTGGTGTCATTGGTCATCCTGGCTTCGATGAACGGATAAGCGCCGGCCAGGGTGAACAGGATTCCGGGCAGGACGACCGTCGGCCAGAACAGGGGCGGGATCGTGTAGCCCCATAGTCGGATCTCCCACGAGGGGAACAGTCGGGTGGAGCCGTCGAGGAACATCATGTACCAGTCCGGCTGCGAGCCCGACGAGACCTGAGCAGGGTTGTAGGGGCCGAACAACCACACGGGGTTGATCTGCGCCAGACCACCCAGGGCAGCGGTGACGGCGAAGACGATGAAGAAGAATCCGCCGGCCTTCGCCGCGTACGTCGGGAAGATGCGCTCGCCGGTGACGGTGTGCTCGTTGCGGCCGGGAGCAGGGAACTCGGTGTGCTTCTGCCGCACGAGCAGGGCCAGGTGCGCTCCGATCAGCGCGGCAAGGATCGCCGGGATCAGCAGTACGTGCGCGATGTAGAAGCGCCCGATGATCACATCGCCCGGGAACGGGCCACCGAAGATGAGAAACGACGTCCAGGTGCCGATGACCGGGATGGACAGCATGATCGCGTCCGCGATTCGCAGGCCGGTGCCGGAGAGCAGGTCGTCAGGCAGCGAGTAACCCGCGAAGCCTTCGATGATCCCGAGTCCGATGAGGCCGAGGCCGATCATCCAGTTCAACTCGCGCGGCTTGCGGAACGCGCCGGTGAAGAAGACCCGGAACATG
>Ga0208079_1000798_pt1 | contig 17274 bp, 19 predicted proteins | sample NGESurdeep092012_5_FD_184474 | JGI IMG/M metagenome (GOLD analysis project Ga0208079, IMG submission 184474) | Arctic peat soil microbial communities from Barrow, Alaska - NGEE Surface sample 210-2 deep-092012 (SPAdes) | ecosystem: Environmental > Terrestrial > Soil > Wetlands > Peat ... | reverse complement strand
TGAGCACGACGCGGGCAGCCCAGCCCCCGGGACGCGACCCCAGCCGCTTGGGGTCCTCCGTAGTACGAACTGCGCGCGTATCTCGGAAGAACCGGCCGCGGGGACGCGGACGCGCCCGGGGCGGCGACTGCACGCGGCCGGCACGCTGCGCGCGGCCGCCCCCTGGCCGTGCCCGCACTCCATGCGTTGCCCGGAACGAACCCACGCCACGAAGGCGGCCCTCGTCCGGTTCCCGACGCCTGCCTGATCAGCACTCACAAGGGCATTACGCGTCGCCACCATCTCGCCGCAGACCTCGATGAATTCGTCTTCCGCTACAACCGTCGCCACAACTTGGCGGCCGCCTCGGGAAGCTCCTTGGCCCTGGGTGTCGACGCGGGAGCCGACGACCTACGACACGATCACGAGACCAGGGACATCCCACGGATCATCTGCACGCTATCCCAGAAGCAGACTGGCAGGCGGCGCGACGCAAGAAGCTCCGTCCGCTGGCCACGACGTCTGGTACCTCATCGGAGGCAGCCGGTCGGCGGCCGGCCGGTCCGCGGGGCCGCGTATGCTCCGGGTGATGAACAACCACGAGCCGAGTTCCGCGTTGGGTGCCGCATCCCCGGGCGCTGCATCGCGGGCCGCACCGGGTCCTGCGCGCGCCGCATCTCGCGGTCCCGCGCGCGCCGTCGCGGGCGTCACGCCGCTCGCCGCCTTCTCCGGCGAGCCCGGCGCGTTCGCGGAGGATGCCGTCCACGCGTATTTCGGGCTCGCGTCGACGACGCTCGCCGTGGGCGGCTTCCACGCGGTCTTCGAGGCCGTGGGGGAGGGGCGCGCCGAGGCCGGCGTCGTCCCCATCGAGAACGTCGTCAACGGGACCGTGCGCGAGAACTACGATCTGCTCCTGGAGTTCCCGCTGGAGATCCGGGGCGAGGTCGTGGTCCCCGTCCACCTCTGCCTCGCCGCATTGCCGGGCGAGCGGCTCGAGACCGTGGAGCGTGTCTACTCCCACATCCAGGCGCTGGGCCAGGCCGATGCGTTCCTTCGCACCCGGCCGTGGACGCTGCTCACGACGTACAACACTGCCGGAGCAGGGAAATCGATCGTCGAGCGCGGTGAGCGCGGCGCCGCGGCTGTCCTCTCGCCGCGCGCGGCGGCACGATTCGGGCTGGAGATCCTTGCCGACGGGATCGAGAGCGTCCCGGAGAACCGGACTCGCTTCCTGGTCGTGGCCGCTCCCGGGGCCCAGCTCCCGGCGCCGGCTCCCGGCGCGGCGGCCTCGGACGGCGCCATGCGCACGACGCTCGTGCTGGGTGTTCGCAACGAGCCTGGCACGCTCCTGCGCTGCCTGGCAGTCTTCGCCGCGCACGGGCTCAACCTGTCCAGCCTTGAGTCACGGCCGGCGCACGATCGCCCGTGGGATTACGTCTTCTGGGTGGACCTCGACGCCGACGCCACCGCGCCCATCACCCGCGCGGCGCTCGATGAGCTCGGCGCGGTCACCACGCTGGTTCGTGTCCTGGGCTCGTACCGGCAGGGCGCCGGCGGGTAACCAGGGCGCCGGCGGTGCGTCGGGTAACCCGCGCCACTGGGTCCGTTACCCGCGCCGCCGTCCAGTCGGCCCTGGCGCTCCACCCTCCCGTCGGCTGTTACGAATCGGGTTCGCGAGCGGCCGGGAAGAAGTACCCCACGTTGCGCTCGTTGAGGATGTAGCGAGGTCGTTTGGGGTCCTTTTCGAGCTTCCGCCTCAGGTGCCACACGTAGCGGCGGATGTAGCCGGTCTCGCCGGCGAAGGCCGGCCCCCAGACGGCGGTGACGATCTGGCGGGGCGACAATACTCTGCCCGGCTCCCGCATGAGCGTTACGAGGATCCGAAATTCGGTCGCGGTCAGCCCGACCGGCATACCCCGGCGCAGGACGCGGTGGCGCTCGACGTCGACCTCGAGGTCTTCGCCGGACAGCACCCCTGCCGCCGCGGTCGGTCCATGCGCCGCCCGGTCCAGGACCGCCTTGATGCGGGCCGCGAGCTGGGCGAAGCTGAACGGCTTCGTCACGTAGTCGTCGGCTCCCGAGGCGAAGCCCCGCAACACCTCGTGCTCGTCGCCGCGCGCGGTCAGCATGATGACGGGTACCTGGGACGCTGCCCGGAGGCTGCGCAGAACCTGCCACCCGTCGAGCCCGGGCATCGTCACGTCCAGCAGCACGATGTCCGGCAGGACTTCGGCGAAGATACCACCCGCCTGCCGTCCGTCGGACACCCCGATGACGCGATAGCCGAGTCGTCCCAGGTAGTCGGTGAGGAGCTCGAGGAGCGCCGGGTCATCGTCCACGATCATGACGGCATCCATTCGGAGGCAGCCTAGCCCAGCGTCCCTGCGCCGTCGGTTTCGGATGTGCCGGCTTCCATCTCGGGCGGCACGTCCTCCGCGATCGGGAGGGTGATGGCGAACCGGGTGCCAGGTGCGTCGTGATCTGGCCAGATCGGACTCTCGACCCGGATCTCGGCGCCCATGACCCGCGTGAGCTTGCCCGCGAAGTAGAGCCCCAGCCCGTAGCCGGCCGGCGCGCTCTCACTCTGGTCCAGTCGATAGAAGGACCGGAAGACGGCGCGCTGCTTCTCTTCCGGGATACCCGGGCCGTGGTCGGCCACGCCGAGGGTGACGTTCTCCTGGTCCCGACGAGCGCTGATCTCGATCGGTTGCCCGGACGCGGAATAGCGAACGGCGTTCTCGACGAGGTTCCGTACGACTTCCTCCAGCAGCATCTCATCTGCCCGAACGGGCGGCAGCGCGGGCGCCACGTCGAGCGTCAAGTCCCGCCGGCCCGCTTCGCTGGCCACGCCCGAGGCGCCCACGCGGGCCAGGAGGGGCTCGACCGCGACCGGTCCCAGACGCATCGTCAGCTGGCCAGCCTCGAGGCGCGAGACATCGAGGATGGTCTCGATCATGTGCGAGAGTCGCTGCCCCTCCTCCGTGAGGATCCGAAGCGTCCGCTGCCTCGACTCGGGCGGAAGCTCCGCTTCGTGCGCGAGGAGCTCGAGGGATCCATTGATGGTGGTCAGGGGCGCGCGGAGCTGGTGCGAGACGAGGGACACGAAGTCCGACTTCAGTCGGTCAAGCTCCTGGAGCTCCGCGTTCGCCCGACCCAGTTGCTGGTTCTTGTCCGCGAGCTCCTGGGTGGCAGCCTGGACCTTTGCCGTCCGCTCGGCGACCATCGTCCCCAGGTCGCTATTCATTGCTGCGAGGGCATCTGAGGTCGCCTGGAGCGTGACGACCAGCCGTCGCACCCAGGTGAGGACGATGGCCACGACGACTGGTCCGATCACGCTGAAGAGGAGCACCTCCTCGTAGAAGCCCGGCGTGAGGGGCTCGTGCTCCGCACTCAGATGCTCGGTCCATTCGAAGGTCCACGCGACAACCGCGAGCACCATGGGGAACAGCCAGCGAACGACGTCGAGGAGTCGCAACGCTCCTGGCCGTGGCAGGTTCTGCGCGATCGGCACGTCCACCCATCTGCTCGAAGCAACACGGTCGCCTGACTGGGCACGAGTGTTGCACATTCTGGTTCATCCGCCACCACCCCGGTCGGGCCGTCGCGACAAAACACGACAGGAGCGGGACGGGGCTGAGACTGGGCCGGGTCGTAGGTTGAGCGGGGGAGGGTCGGCCCACCGACCGAGCACCGAACTCGGCCTTGGCGGCTGGCATCGCGCAGGAGGGATGGAATGCAAGCTGTGTCTATCGGAAGTGAGCCCGCGGCATGAGCGAACAGCTCGCCGTCTCAGGGGTCGTGCTCGCACTCGTGGTGATGGCCGTGCTCGCGGTTGGAAGCTGGCTCGTCCCGGTGGTCGCGGCGGCATTCACGCTCGAGGGGCTCCCGTGACGCACCTCAAGCCCCAGACCCCGTCATCCTCCGACTCCTGCGCGAACGCGGGCAGCGTGGACCCAGTGGAACGGTCCTTCATCGATCCCTAGAACTCCGGCCGCCGCGTCGCAGACAGACAGGGGCGCCCGGTGGGGCCGGCACATCCGCGCCAGCCCCGGCCGCGGATGAAGAGGCGGATGTGAGGAGGTGTCCTGCGTGGATGCGCCTGCCACGTACCTGAACTGGGCGTTCATCCTGATCTCGATCCCGAACCTGCTGATGATCCTCGGGATGATCCTCCTCTTCATCGTGGCGCTCGTCGCGCCGTTCCCTCATGGAAGCGAAGAGCCGGGCGCCGAGGAGCATCGTCATGAGTGAGTCCACACGGGAACCCGTGGCCGACCGGGCCAACTGGACGCTTGCGCTCCGGCGTTTCCTCGAGCGCCGTCTTCCCATCGTGCACCTGCTGCCCGATCGGCAGCCGTACTACGTGGGTTCGTGGGTCTACATCTTCGGCGTCGTGGCGATCGCGGCGCTGGCCTGGATCGTGGCCACCGGGGTCCTGCTGGTGTTCTTCGGTCCACAGTGGTGGCACGTCTCAAACGTCGGGCACTTCGTGAATGCGCTGCATTTCTGGGCGGTCCAGATCTTCTTCGTCTTCATGGTGCTGCACCTGTGGGGTCAGTACTTCGCAGCCAGCTGGCGCGACGGGCGAGCGCCGACCTGGGTGGTCGGGGTGATCGTCTTCGCGATCAGCATCGTCGCGACGTTCACGGGATACGTGGCGCAGCAGAACTTCGATGCCCAGTGGATCGCGGTCAACGCCAAGGACGCCATGAACGCGGTCGGAGTGGGCGCGTTCTTCAACGTGCTGAACTTCGGCCAGATGTACGGCCTCCACATCCTGTTCTTCCCGATCGCCGTCGCGACCCTCGTGGTGGTGCACCTGGTGCAGGTCCGCATGCGTGGCGTGGTCAAGCCGATCGACCCGCCGGGGGCCGAGCCGCCCCAGGCCGAACTCCCAAGGTCTGAGCCGCATGCGAGCCGGGGGCCCGTGGCATGACCGGAACCACCGATACCCAGGCGCGCTATTACGCGGGCATCCGCATGGTGTCCTTCGACCTGCTCAAGGAACTCGTGCTCGCCCTGTTGGGCGTCGCCGTTCTCATCGTCGTCCTGGCTGCGGTGCTGTCCGCCCCCGACGTGCCCCCGGTCACCATCGGGTCGTGGTCACAGGCCGACCCGGTCGACTTCGTCACGACCGCCAGCGCGGAGCTCGCGGGGCAGAGCGGCACCGCCCAGTACGGCCCGCCGTACAACAGCACGCCGGACGCCGCCCAGGCCCTGGGACCCATCGTGCCCCAGGACTGGGCTGGCATCAGCACGCCGATCGACACAGCCAAGGAATTCGTGCTCCATCCGCTCGAGCTCGCGGCGACCGGCGATCCGACTCTCACCTCTGCCCTCGACACGTACAACGGCGCCGACGCGACGCAGCAGCAGGCATGGCTCGACTCCTACACGAAAGCCCTTGGCAGTGCCACGGTGGAGAACGGCCAGGTCACGGTCGCGGCCGGCGACTACGGGCCCGTGCCCACCCTCATGGGGAGTCTCCTCGGGATCGCCCGGAGTGGTGGCCTGGACGGGCTCCTGCTCGAGAACGGCCGCTTCTTCCAGACCGACTTCACGCGCCCGCTGCTCTTCATGGGCGACGGCAACTACATGTCGAACCTGGCCGCCGACCAGCACCTGACCGGGGACCAGTGGGGCGTGATGAACGAAACGGGCAGCTACCCCGGCCAGACGTGGCTGTGGCTCTACTCGGTGTGGTACCAGCTTCCGCCGTTCAACACGGCGCCGAACGCCGATCTCGTGATCGTCCTGATCGTTCTGGCGCTGACCACGCTGCTGGCCCTGGTCCCGTTCATACCGATCCTCCGCGACATTCCCCGCTGGGTACCGGTCCACAGGTTGATCTGGCGGCGCTACTACCGCTCGGTGTGATCAGACCGTAAGGGTGCTTGAACTCCCGGGCGGGTTCAGCCAGCCGTCGCGGAACTCGACGAGGCGCTTGGCCGCGGCGCCGATCGCCCCGCAACCCGCATCGGCGTCGCGCGACGTTCGTGGCCAGGTCCCGTAGATGGCGAGCGGCGACTTGGGCCGGTACGCCCTCCGCCTCGGGCAGCCGGCCCAAAGCAGTTGTCCGTGGTGCGCATGTGCCCATTCACTGGCTGCCCCCATAGCAAGGCTGCGCTCCCAACGTGCCAAAGTTCCTATTGCCACGGGGAGCTATGGTTCTATGGTCGCAGGCACCAACGCCTGGGCTTGCCCCAGAACGCCGAGGCTCGCCCCAGCGTGGCCGACGGCCTTGGGGGCCCAGAAAAGAAGACCCAATTGCGAATGAATAGACGTCTCTCGATCCTGGTCGCGCTCGTCGCGATCTTCGCCCTTGCCGGCAGCGCGTCAGCCGCGCCGGCGGGTGGGCTGCGGACTAGCGTGATCTACAGCAGCCTCGTCAGTAGCCCGCTTCACGGGAACATGCCCAGCGTCGGTGCCGAGGCGTATGCGGTTAACGAGTTCGGGAACGCCGTCACGTTCTCTGCCAGCAAGAGCCGCTCGCTCAGCAGCGTCGTCGTCACCATGAGCAGCTGGGGATGCCAGAGCGGTCACTGGACGTCAGGCGACTGCCTCACGACGCCGGGCGCGACGTTCTCCGTGCCGATCACCTTCAACCTCTATGCGGCCGACGGCGGCCTGACCCCAGGTGCGCTGATCGCGTCGGCCACCCAGACCTTCGCGATCCCCTACCGTCCGTCGGCCAGCCCCACGTGCGCGGTCGACTACCCCGGGGAGTGGTACGACACCACCCTGAATGCCTGCTTCAACGAGTTCGCCACGAACATCACCTTCGATGCCTTCACATATACCGGCGACGTGGCCGTGGCCCTTCCCGACAACGTCGTCTTCGGGATCACCTACAACACGAGCGGCCACGGCTATTCTCCGTTCGGATACGCAAACGCGTGCAACGGCACCGAGGCGGGCTGCCCGTACGACTCGCTGAACATCGCGCTGGCGCAGGATCCGACCGACGTCAGCGTGGGCACCGACACTTTCGTGGGTACGGTCTGGCAGAACACGAGCTTCGGCTACAACTACTGCGACGGCGGCGCTGCGGGGACGAGTTTCTTCCGCCTCGACTCGCCCGGCCTCGCATCTTGCATGGGCGCGGTCGACGGCGCCCCGACGACGTCCCCGTTCTACATCCCAGCCGTGCAGATCAAGGCCGCTGGGTAAGCACCGAGCTTGACTTCCCGCAAACACCTCGAAACACGCAGACGCGGGTCGCGGCGCCCCCAGCGCTATTTCCGCGTCTTCAAGTGGTCGGCCGCTTCGCGCTCCAGGACGGCCAGGCGGGTGTAGTAGTCCGGGAACTCCGTCAGGTGCGCGAGCGCGATCTTGCCGGTGACGATCGGATCGTCCCCGCTGACGTCGGTTTCCGGGTCCCGGGGCCCGTGTTCGAGCTCGACGCCGAGCCCCATCCGGAACTGCTCGAGATCGCACCCCAGCTTCCCGAAGTCGATCCCGAGCTCGGTCGCCACGGCGAGCGCCTGATCTTTCGTGAAATACCGCTTGGTGGCCAGCTCATCAGTTCCCACTGCCATCTCCTTCGGGTGAGACTTCGGTTGAGAGGGACCGGTACGGCCGGGAGACGACGTGCGGGTCGCATCCGCCGCGACCGCCCCGGGGTCCCCAGGGCATGGGACGTGATGCCAGTCTATTGGCCCGACACCGCCGCGTCATGACGGCCGGTCATCTCCCCGGAGCCACCACACCCTGCCGCTTTCACTCAGATCTCTGAGGCGCAGAACTTGCATTTCGAAGCGTCGGGCGCGTTCGCCTCCCTGCAGAACGGGCAGGCCTTCGTTGGCGCAGGCGGTGCGGCCGGCAATTCCCTGATGAACATCTTCCCGACCCAGAAGACCACGAGCGCGACCACGATGAAGACGATGACCGCGTTGATGAGGCTGCCGTAGCGGATCGCGACCTCGGTCGCGAGATCGCCGCCGGTCGCGGCCTTGAGGACGATCTTGAAGCTGGAGAGGTCCACCCCGCCGAGGAGGTATCCGATCGGCGGCATGATGATGTCCTTGACGAGGGAGTTGACGATGGTGCTGAGCGCGGTGCCGATGATGACGCCGATCGCCAGCGCCAGCGCGTTCGACTTGAGCAGGAACGCCTTGAACTCTCCGACCATCCGATCCTCTTCCTCTCCTGCGCCGCTGACGGCGCCGCTGACGCCGGCGCCGCTGACGCCGCCGCGGCGCTAGACCACCTTCGTCCCCGCCACGCCGGCCGCCGCGGGTGGATACGTGGGCTTCAGCGCGTCCAGCGTGTCGGCAAGGATCTCGCCGACGGCGAGGTTCCGGAGCCAGTTCCGGTTCGCCGGGACCAGGTACCACGGCGCGTACGACGTGGATGTCTCGTGCAGCATCTCCGAGAACGCGACGCTGTAGTCGTCCCAGCGATTCCGCTCCTCCAGGTCGCCCGGGTTGAACTTCCAGCGCTTCGTCGGATCGTCCACCCGGTCCTGGAAGCGGGCACGCTGCTCGTCGCGATCGATCGCCAGGAAGAACTTGACGATCGTGACGCCCTCGTCGGTCAGCATCTTCTCGAAGTTCCGGATGTGCTCGTAGCGCTTGCGCCAGCGCTCCTCCGGGACCAGCGCGTGGACCCGGACGATCAAAACGTCCTCGTAATGGCTCCGGTTGAAGATGCCGATCTCGCCCCTGGCGGGGACGCGCTGGTGGACGCGCCACAGGTAGTCGTGGGCAAGCTCGAGCGCGCTCGGCGCCTTGAACGACGTGACCGGCGTTCCCTGCGGGTTGAACGCCCTCGCGATGACCTTGATCGTGCCGTCCTTGCCGGCCGCGTCGATCCCCTGGATGACGACAAGGACCGCGTGCTTCGCCTCCGCCCAGGTCCGTGCCTGGAGGTCGGTCAGGCGCGCCAGGACCTGCGGCAGCTCGTCGGTCGCGACGTCCTTGTCCCGGCCGAACGTGGCGGCGCAATCGAACCTGGCGACGTCCACCTTCGACCCGGGCTTCACTCGCAGAAGCGCTTCGAAGCTCTTCCGGTCGTCCTTCTTCGCCGCCATGCCGTCCTCCCGCTGGTCGCGCCCGCCACAGACACGCCCCGGCGCCCGAACTGCGCGGCTGGAGGCCCATCGTAGTCGGCCGTGTCGATCGTAGTGGGCCGCCGGACGCCGTGGATAGAATGGACGTGGATCCACGGCTGCGCGCCCTGCAGGCCGCCACCCCTCCGAGGAGCCCCCGATGGCAACCGCCACGAACCTCGTTCCGCACAAGATCTTCCTCGCCGGGCGGTGGGTGGACTCGCCGGACATCCTCCGGGTGGAGAACCCTGCCCGCCCCGACGAGCCGGCCGGCCTCACCTACCAGGCGACGCCCGAGCAGTACGAAGAGGCGGTCCAGGCGGCCGTCGCGGCTTTCGAGGTGACCCGGAAGCTGCCCGCCTACGAGCGCGCGGCGACCCTCCGCACCATCAGCGCCGGGCTCCGGGCACGCCGGGAGGAGCTGGGCCGGCTGATCGCGATGGAGGCCGGCAAGCCGATCCGCGATGCGCTGGTCGAGGTGGACCGCGCGGCGCTGACGTTCCGGCTCGGCGCGGAGGAGGCGGAGCGGCTCGGTGGGGAGGTGATCCCGCTCGACCTGATGGCCAGCGGCAAGGGTCGGATCGGGATCACCCGGCGCTACCCGGCCGGGCCGGTCGCCGCGATCAGCCCGTTCAACTTCCCGCTCAACCTCGCCGCCCACAAGCTGGCCCCGGCGATCGCCGCCGGGTGCTCCATCGTCCTCAAACCGCCCTCCAAGGACCCCCTGACGATGCTCACCGTGGCGGAGATCGTGGAGGAGGCCGGGACGCCGGCGGGATCCGTCAGCATCCTCCCGATGAGCCGCGCGCTCGGGGACCGGCTCGTCGCCGACGACCGCTTCGCCGTCCTCTCCTTCACCGGGTCGCCGGCCGTCGGCTGGCCGATGAAGGCACGGGCCGGCCGCAAAAAGGTCGTCCTCGAGCTCGGCGGCAACGCGGCGGTCATCGTGGACCGCACCGCCAACCTTGCCTGGGCCGTCAACCGGATCACGGTGGGCTCGTTCGCGTACGCCGGCCAGGTCTGCATCAGCGTCCAGCGGATCTTCGTCCACGACGACATCTTCGACGCGTTCGTCGAGCGATTCAGGGCGGCCGCGGGCACGCTCCGGCTCGGCGACCCGCTCGACGCGGAGACGGACCTCGGCCCGATGGTCGATGCGAAGGCGGCGGCCCGGACGCAGGCCTGGGTGGACGAGGCAGTGGCGGTCGGCGCGCGCGTCCTGCTCGGCGGCCACGCCGACGGCACATTCTTCCCGCCGACGATCCTCGTCGATGTGCCGCTCAACGCGAAGGTCTGCTCGGAGGAGGCGTTCGCCCCGCTCGTGGTCCTCGCCCGCTTTTCCGACTTCGATGCCGCGGTCGCCCAGGCGAATGACTCGCGCTTCGGCCTCCAGGCCGGCGTCTTCACGAACGACCTCGGCAACGCCCTCCGGGCCTTCGACGGCCTGGAGGTCGGTGGCGTCATCCTCAACGACGTCCCGACCTACCGGATCGACAACATGCCCTACGGCGGGGTCAAGGACTCCGGTCTCGGCCGCGAGGGCCTCCGCTACGCGATCGAGGACATGACGGAGATCCGGATCCTCGTGGTCGCGCGGCCGGAATAGGGGGTCACGAGATGGACGCCAACTTCGGCGGTGGCATGGCGATCGGGTGGATCGTCTGGCTCCTGATCGTGGTCCTCTTCTGGGGCCTCGTGATCGCCGCGATCGTGCTCGGGATCCGCTGGCTGATCCGGGCCGACCGTCGGGGCAGCCACGAAGGTCCCGCAACCCCGGACGCCCTGGAGATCCTTCGCCAACGCCATGCTCGAGGGGAGATCGACGAGGCCGAGTACGAGCGCCGACGGGCTGTCCTGAAGGGCTGACGGCCCACGGCCGGCCTTTTCCGGGCAGCCGGGCGTCAGGGGGCGGGACGCGCCGGCCGTCGTTGTTCGCCGGAACGCGCCGGCCGTCGTTGTCCGCCCCGCAACAAACGGGCTGGATCAGGGCCGATCGGCCGGGCCTTACCAGGCTTCGTTGCCGCTGCCGCAACAGAAGGGCGAAGCGACGGGCTACAGGGCCGTGCAGGGCCGATCTCAGGGCCGCGCACGGCCGATCTGTTGAATGGGGCGCAACGTCGCTGGGGCGGGTGTCGCGACGGCAGAGCCTCGCAGCCGGCACGCCGCGTCCGGGTACCGCCCGACCAGCGACCCACCCATGTGGCCGCCATCAGATCCCCGTGATCGAGCGGGGGGCCATCCGCGGGCCGCGGCGCGGAACGTGGATCCCGGCCGCCTCGATGAGCCGGATCACCCGCGCCCGGTGGCCGGCGAACGGAGCGAGGAGCTCCAGCATCCGCTCGTCGGTGCCGCGCGGCTCGCCCGCCAGCGCCCAGCAGACCGCGTGGCAGAGGTGGAAGTCGCCGACGCTCACCGCGTCGGCATCGCCGAAGGCCCGGAGGCCCACCTCCGCGGCAGTCCACGCGCCCACGAGCGGGAGGACCCGCAGTCGCGCGTAGGCGTCAGGCAGGGGCAGGTCCGCGCACTCCTCCACGCGAGCGGCGTGATCGGCCGCGAAGCGGATCGCATCCGCGCGACGGCGCTCCAGCCCCAGCGGGTGGTACGCGTAGCCCGGAAGCCCCGCCAGCGTCTCGGGTCCCGGCGGCACCCGCAATGGCGCCGGGCGGCGGGCCGACGGCTCGTCCCACGGTCCCGGCGCCGGTTCCCCGTAGCGGCGGACGAGCGCCACGAACGCCGCACGGGCCTCGTCGCCGGTCACCTTCTGCTCGATGATCGCGGGGACCAGCGCTTCCAGCACCCGGCGCGTCCGACCGATCCGGATCCCCGGGAACCGGGCGTGAAGGTCGCGGAGCAGGGGACGGCCGGTCACGACCGCCTCGAACCCGGCCGAATCGTCAAGCGCGCCAGCGAGTTCCGGAGCCTGCTCGATCGCCCAGGCCGCTCCTGGTCCCCACGCCTGCGCCCGGATCGCGGCGCCGTCGGGGACGAGCCTGAGCGTGGCCGGCCCGTCGGGCGTCCGGGTCGCCCGCCACACCGACGTGTCGGCCGAGAAGCGCAGCGTCGGGTCGCCGGGGCCGCGGCGATGAACGGCCAGCGTCAGCCGCAGGTCGATCGCGATCGCAGGCTCGAAACGGCGGACGAGCGGCTCCATCGCCGCGGAGCCTACGCTTTGAGCGACGCGGGCCAGCCTACCGCTTGCCCTCGGGCAGGGGCGTGCTTATCATCACTCGCATGCTAAGCGTGAAGATCAGCACTAAGCACCAGATCGCGGTGCCCAGCGAGGCGCGCACCAAGCTGGGCCTCAAGGCCGGCGACCGCCTGGACGTCGAGATCGAGGGTGACGTCATCCACCTGCGGCGCCACGTGCCGGCTGGCGACCGCCTCCACGGCATCGGGGCGCACCTCTGGGACGGGACGGATCCGGCGGAGCGGATCCGGGCCCTTCGGGACGAGTGGGAAGCCCGCGATCGGGCGCGCATGGAGGATGTCGCTCGGGCAATTGCCGCCGACCGGGCCACCGGCTCCGAGGTTGCTTGACGGTGAGACTCGACGAGCTCTTGGAACGCCACGCCCGCATCGCCCTCGACGCGAACCTGTTCATCTACCTCTTCGAGACCGGTGGCCCGGTTGCCATCGCGGTCCGCGGTCTCCTGAACGCGGCGGAAGCAGCCGGAACAACGTTCGTGGTCGCATCGCTCGCGCTTGCCGAAGTGGCGGTTCACCCGGTCACGATCGGCGACGCTGTCATGGCGGACCGCTATGCAGATGCCATTCGCTCGGTCAACCGACTCCACGTCGTACCACTCACCGCCGACATCGCGATCGACGCCGGGATCCTGCGCGGGCAGCATGGCTCCTCGCTCCCGGACGCGATTCACCTGGCGACCGCGCGCCAGGCTGGCGCAAGCGCGTTCGTCACCAACGACCGGCGGTTGCGGGGGTTGCCGAAGCTCGAGGTGGTCCAGCTGGCCGATCTCGTCGCCTGACCGTTCGCCGAGCGAACGTCCGGATCAGGACCCGATCCGGACGATCCAGCGGCCCCGGGCGCGCCCCGCCAGGATTCCGGTCAGCGCATCGTCCAGCGTGCCGAGCGTCACTTCCGTCACGCCGTCACCCAGGCCGATCGGGCGCAGGTCCTCGCCGAGTCGCTGCCAGATCGAGCGTCGCTCCGCGATCGGGACCTGGGCCGAGTCGATCCCGATCAGCGCCGCGCCGCGGAGGATGAACGGGAAGACCGTCGTCGCGAAGCCCGCCCCGCCCGTGTTGCCGGACGCCGCGACCGTCGCGTCGCGCCGGAGCGTGCGGAGGATATAGGGGAGGGTCGCACCGCCGACGCAATCCACCGCGCCCGCCCAGCGCTCCGCCTCGAGCGGTCGCGTGCTCTCTGCCGTCACTTCGGCCCGATCGACGACCGCTGCGGCGCCCAGGCCGCGCAACCGGTCCGCCTCGTCCGGCTTTCCCGTCGCCGCCACCACCTCGTAGCCGCGCGCGGCGAGGATCCCCACCGCGGCGGTCCCCAGCCCACCGGACGCGCCCGTGACCAGGACCGGCCCCGTCCCGGGCCGCAGGCCGCGCTCCTCCAGTCGGACAACGGAAAGCGCGGCGGTGAAGCCGGCCGTCCCGAGCGCCATCGCGAGCCGCGGGGTCAGCGCCGGGCCGAGCGGCACGACCCAGCCGGCCGGCACGCGCTGGTACTCCGCGAATCCGCCGTGCCGGCTCACGCCCAGGTCGTAGCCGTGGGCAAGGACCGCGGTGCCGGCCGGGATCGACCGGTCCGCGCTTGCGACGACTTCCCCCGCCAGGTCGATCCCCGGGATCAGCGGGCTGATCCGTGCGACCTTGCCGCCGGCGATCGTGGCGAGGCCGTCCTTGTAGTTGACGCTGGACCACAGGACCCGGACCTCGACCTCGCCCGGGGGCAGATCCGCCTCCGCGAACGGCCGGACGCCGCGGTTGACGGCGGCGCCGGCCTGCTCGGCGACAAAGGCGCGGAACGTGGTGGGGATCGCGGACATCGGCGTCTCCCGTTGGGCGTGGCGGGTTCGGTACCGGCCATGATGGCCGAAGCGGCCGAGGTCAGCCGTGGAGGCTCTCTCCGGGCGCCCAGCCGTGAACGTCCACCTGCCCGAGCCCGCGCGCGTCGAGCTCTGTCCGCAACTGGTCCGGCGTCCCAGCCAGGATCGGGAAGGTGCCCCAGTGGATCGGCGCCACCGCGTCCACCCCCAGCAGCTCCACGGCGAGCGCCGCCTCGCGCGGCCCCATCGTGAAGTGCCCGCCGATGGGCAGGAGCGCGAGGTTCGGCCGGTAGAGCTCGCCGATGAAGCGCATCTCCGCGAAGACGTTCGTGTCGCCGGCGTGGTAGATCGTGAAGCCGTTCTCGAGCCGGATCACGAACCCGGCCGGTTCGCCGAGGTAGAGGGTCGTCTCCGCGCCGGGGTTCCAGTCGCCCGCCGAGTGGTCGGCGCCGACCATCGTGACGCCGATGTCACCGAAGGCGAACGTGCCGCCCTTGTTCATCCCGATGACCGCGTCGCCCCCGCCGGGGAGCCGCCGGGCCAGCCAGAGGCTCAGTTCGTGGATCGCCGGCCAGGTCGGCCGCAGGCGGCTCGCGAGCGCCAGCGCGTCGCCGAAGTGGTCGCTGTGCCCGTGGGTGACCAGCAGGAGGTCGCACGCCGTGACGGCGGCCGCGGGCTTCGGGCTCTTCGGGTTGCCGAACCACGGGTCGATGAGGATGGTCTTCCCGCCTGGCGTCTTGACCTCCACGCAGGCATGGCCGTACCAGGTGATCGTCGTGGCTGCATCGAGGCCCATCTTCTCGCTCCCGGTCAGAGGTCCGCGGCGCGCCCCGGCCGGCCCGGGATCGGAGGTCGCTGGCGGAGTGTGCGCGCGGCCGCCGGGCCGGGCAAGGGGGGGTTCTGCTGTCAGGGGGGTTCTGCTCCCGGACCCGGACCCGCGCACGCGCCCGAGATGCGTTCGCCCGCGCTCGACCCCGGCCGCCCCCGACTACACTCCTCCCGATGCCCGCCGAGCAGATCGCCCGGAACCTAGCCTTCGTGAACTGGACCGTGCTGGCCAGCCTCGCGGTGGGGGCCTTCGGGGCGGTCGTCCTGCTGCGCCTGCGGACCGACGCCACGAAGGGATACCTGGGCTTCACCGCGCTCTGCGCGGCGGCGTTCGCCGGGCTGGCCTGGCTCTCCGACGGCGCGCTCCCGGTGATCACCGGGGCGGGCTCGCCGATCACCATCGACGCGACGTGGGACCTCCCCCGGCGGGCGCTGCTGGCGCTTTTTGCGCTCGGCTCGCTCGTGTACGCCATTGCGCTCTTCCGGGGCGCGCGGGCCCCCATCCTGGGGATCGGGGCGCTGGCGGCCGGGATCGGGTCGCTTGCGGCCGGGGCCCTCACCTGGGGCGGCGGCACGATCGGTGCCGTTCCCCTCGCCGTCCAGCTGGTGGCCCTGGCGAGCGCGACCGGCGGGGCGTTCGCGGGGATGATCCTGGGTCACTGGTACCTGGTCACGCCAAAGCTCTCCACCGGGCCGGCGCTCGCGCTCACCCGGGGATTGCTGTGGGTCGTCGCGCTCCAGGTCACGCTGTTCGCCGCGTGGGTCGGCTTCGGGGCCGGGCAGAACCTGGCGCCGTTCGCGCCGCTCACCGGGACGTGGGCGCTCTTCGTCTGGCTGCGCCTGCTCATCGGCCTCGTCTTCCCGCTGGTGGTGACCTGGGCGGCAGGGCAGACGGTCAAGACGCGATCCATGGAATCCGCGACCGGCCTCCTCTACATCGACGTTGGGGCGATCGCGGCGGGGACGATCCTCGCCGCTGGCCTCTACTTCGGCGCCGGCCTGCTGGTCTGAGCAATGGAGGTTCGCCACCCATGAGCACTCGCGACGGGTACGTCCCAACCGTCGTCGACCGGGCCTGGGTCGAGGCCACCGCCGCTCCCGTCCATCCCGTCCTCGCGATGATCGAGGCGGCGGCCGGCCCGGACGGCATCCCGATCCTGGACCGCGAGGCCGGGCGGGTCCTCACTGCGCTCGCCGCCGGGCGCCGGCGCATCGTGGAGGTCGGCACGGCGTATGGGTATTCCACCCTCTGCCTGGCGCTCGGCCAGCCGGCCGACGGGTCGATCGTGACGATCGACCCGGATCGCTCCAGGACCGAGCGTGCCCGCGGCTGGTGGCGGCAGGCCGGGATCCCGGATGCCCGGATCGTCGTGGTCAACCGCCCTGCCCTCGACGCGTTCGCGGCCGCCACCGCCGAACCGGCCCTGGCGGGTCCATTCGACCTCGCGTTCGTCGATGCGCTCAAGCACGAGTACGGGGCGTACCTGGAGGCGATCGTCCCGCGGCTTGTGCCCGGAGCGCTCGTCATCGCCGACAATGTCCTGTGGGCCGGCCGCGTCTCGGGCGAGCGGCCCACAGGCCCCGGCGACGGCACCGACGCGCTGCGCGCATTCAGCGCGGCCGTCATGCGGGACTCCCGCTTCACGGCCACCATCCTTCCCGTCGGCGACGGCCTGCTCCTCGCGGGCTTCCGTGGCTGAACCGGAGGACGGAGCGACGATGACGAGCCCGGCACGATGACCGCCGCCGACCAACCCGTGCGCATCCGGGTCCGGCTGTTCGCCCGCCAGCGCGAGCTGGCCGGCGCGCGCGAGGTGGCGCTGGAGCTCACCGTCGGGGCGACGATCGAGGACGCCTGGAGCGCCCTCGCGGCCCAGGTCCCGGCGATCGCGTCGGGGCGGCCGTTCGTGCGGTTCGCGCGGAACGGCGATTACGCGGATGCCGACACGCCGCTGGCGGACGGCGACGAGGTCGCCTGCATCCCGCCGATCAGCGGCGGGGCGGGGGACGAGGAACCGGCCGGCGACGACCCCGTGATCCGCCGCTTCGACCTGCGCGCGGACCCGTTCCCGGCGACGCTCGCCCGCGAGCTCGCCGATGCCGTCGCGACGCCCGCCGACGGCGCAGTGGTGGTCTTCGAAGGCCGAACGCGATCGACGCCGGGCACGCCTGCTCCGGGCGAGGAGGCGGAGGCGGCCCGGCACGCGGGTCATGCCGTGGAGTCGCTTGAGTACGAGGCCCTGGAGCCGCTGGTCCGGCGAACCTGGGAGGCGATCGCGGACGACGTTGCCGCCCGCTTCGGGGTCCGGCGGCTGGCGATCGCGCACCGGACCGGGGATGTGCCGCTGGGCGAGGCGAGCGTCATCATCGTGGCCGCCGCGCCGCACCGTGACGCCGCATTTG
>Ga0208079_1000796_pt1 | contig 17290 bp, 18 predicted proteins | sample NGESurdeep092012_5_FD_184474 | JGI IMG/M metagenome (GOLD analysis project Ga0208079, IMG submission 184474) | Arctic peat soil microbial communities from Barrow, Alaska - NGEE Surface sample 210-2 deep-092012 (SPAdes) | ecosystem: Environmental > Terrestrial > Soil > Wetlands > Peat ... | reverse complement strand
CGGGGAAGACTGGAGGCAATATGCTGGTACTGCGCTTCGATGATCTCCATGCATCGCAGCATATCACAGAATTACGAATTAGTGTTAACAGGCCCTAGTGGAGGTTCGTGGAAACTTCTTCGCATGATGTTCTGTTGGTGGGCGGTGGCGGAGCGGGACTGCGCGCCGCGATTGCCGCGGCTGAGGTCAATCCGAAGCTCGGTATCGCGGTGGTGTCGAAGGTTTATCCCATGCGCAGCCATACGGCCTCAGCCGAGGGCGGGGCCGCTGGGGTGGCCAAGCCTGACGACAGCCTCGACGAGCACGCCTACGACACCATCTCCGGCGGTGACTGGCTCAGCGAAGCGCACATGGAGGATATTGTGGAACCTAAGCTCAAGACGATTTCGAAGAACCGTATTGCTGAGCCGATAGCGATGGGTCATTTGGAGGCGGCGGAAAAGATCCGACCGCCCGACAACGATGACGCAGTGCTCCGCTGGAACCGCTGCGCGCGTCTTCTGGCAAAACTGCCGCAAGCCGAATGGCCCCAGCCTCAGGAGACTTTCGAAGACCACGATACGGCGCCTGTCCAATCCTCCAGCCGTGCCGTCAAGCTGTCGAGGTAAGCTCGAAATATGAAAGATATTGGAGGCCAGCTCGGTTATATTGTCCCGCGAGCCTGTTCTCGCCATCAGGATCGTCAAGCCACTGATATGGTGACCGTATGGACGCATCAACCGGGACACTGAGGAACTCTACTTAGAACTGAAAGTTTCGGGAACGAAGGAGTTAGGCCAATTTTCGCCAGTGTCGTATACGATCCACTACCGCCTCGAACCAGTTGTTTGGATCGGCTGTTGAAACCCGATAATCAGCTCCAGCTAAGGGTTCGAGACCGCTACATAGCACGATGATTGGAACCCGAGGACACTCCTCCTTCAGCTGGAATACCGACCTTTGCCGCTCCAACTGCGTTCCTTCGTCCGCAATCAAAATGAAATCAAAATCCTGTATATCCTTCGCCCCCATTACACCATCCAGTCCCAGCACAGTACGGATCTGGTAGCCGCGGGCCAAAAGCAGACGCTCGCGCGGTATGAGCGACGCGAAATCGAAGCAAACGAAGAGGATGCGTTCACCAGCCATACGACTCCCTTGCAACGGCAGGGGCGCAGAACTGCGGATGAAAACTGACAACATGCCCGCAAATAATGGGTAGTCCAGTACGGGTCGCCGTTACGGTCACTTCCATCCCTTGTCATCTCTCGTGGATTTGCATTCCACGATGCCGCCCGGAGGCCAGCGGCGGATTCCCGCAGTAGGGTTAGTCTGAGGCGTTCGGGGGAGCTAGCTTACCGTTCTTATCGAATAATGTAGCACTCTTCCTTTCAGTTTGGTAGGGCACTTACTGGTTGACGGGCACCCCTCTAGCGGGGAACGCCAGACACCACCTATGGGCCATATATAGACTGCGGTGACCTGGCTGGTATACCAACCGAGGTGTTGGGGGGTGATCTTCGGTTTAGTTTTGGGGGTCTACAGTCACAGCAAAACACACTCGATCGCTATCGAGGTTTACAGGGCTGCTCGCGAGAGAATTGGACTGTTTCACTTAGGAATCGTGGAGGAGCGGGCTGCACATCTCAGTGCCTACTGGATTAGCCGGAGAAGAATCTTGGCGGCGATCGTCTGAAATACTTGCTGCAGCTCGATCGTGCATGTCGAAGAGGGGCAATCGGGGGCGAACACCGCTATCCCCACCGGTTTAGTAGAGTCATAGGTGGAACTGGCTGGATCGTTTGCGATTTGCTGCAGGAATGCCGTGCTCGGTTTTGTGCCCAAACCGATGGAGTAGACATATATGCCTTCGTTACGCATGGCGCTGGCGGTCTGAAGGGCCCGGTATTGGGCGTCGGCGGTGACGTTGGTGCGCGTAAAGGACTCTTGCTGGCCGTTGATTTGTGACGTGAAATTGGTGACTCCCGTGCAGTCCGGAGTGGGTGAATGGGGAGGATTTCCATTCCTGTCCACCCCGCCCCAGTCTGTTCCATCCGTAGGATTGAAAAAATCGACATTGTTATTTGGAGAATCGTATCCTCCGTAATCGTATAGAGTGTGTCCCCACTGACTCGTGCAATTGAAGGTGTCCTCGATCTCGTTCACCAAACCATCCGTGAAATACACCACTACCTTTACAAGGTTCTGTCCCTGCTGAGGAATGACGCTGTCTTCCTGAGCTTTGGCAAGCGTAAGACCGCCGGGGCCGAACGTACCGCCGACGAAGCTAAGAGCGTTGATTTTATTCGTAATCGGGGTCTGGAACTGCTTTGCGATGGTGAAGTCGATTGTCGCGTTCGAGGCGAAGCTGACCATGCCGACTTGGTCGGTAGTGTTGTTGAAGTAATTGACGAAAGTAGGGGCTGAGGAGAGAAGCGCTTGCTGACCGCCGTTGCTGGCCATTGAACCCGAGCGGTCCAACACAATCGTCATCGCCAGAAAACCGCGGAGCGCCTGAGCACTGGCGCTGACGTTCAAGGTCCGATACCCCGGCAACAATCCCATGAAGATTGTCCGGATGGTTGCTGTGGCAGTTACGCCCACCACTTGCTGACCGGCATTTTGGGAGAAAGTCACGTTCATTGTCGGGGCATTGGCATCCAGGCCAGTAACGGGATAGTTTGCGTTGAAGGTATTCGTGGCAACCGTCTGGGCCGTGTCTTGACCCGCCGCGAGGTTCGACATGCCTGTAAGGCAAGCGGCATCCACCGCCTTGGACAGCCTTGCTTTTGTGACATAGGCGAACCCCACATCAACTGCCAGGGCCGAACACAACATTAGACCTATGATTACAAACGCAAGCAGAATCAGGATCTGCCCGCGCTCGTACTTTCGGTCTCGCTTGCGATTGGATAGTTTCAATTTTTTCACTCCACGTCAATAGTAGGCCACGTCATACAACTGCACTGGCAACGCGGTCGTCAAGAGCCTCCCAATGGGCGTGATGGGCTGGTAGGCATAAAAAATTTCCATAACGTAAACCGTCTGGTTGGTCAGAGGAACGGCGCCAGCTGGCAGGGCGGCCATGCCATTTTTCGTCCCAACCCGGCTGCTAGCTGAAATTCCACCTACTGACTTTTGGTCCGTAATCGTGACTGCATTGGGGTTGCCGCTGTTATACGCTGCGCTGACAATTACGCGGCCGTTGCTGCCCAGGTTCAGATTGGAAGACGCGTTGATCACCGCGGTGGCGGCATCCGACAAAGCGGTGCCACGCAACGCCAAGTCCGCGCCTTGCCCGGTCAGATTGGTTATCACCTGCTGTTGGTAAATGGCACGGCTGAAGTCGATCACAGCAAATACAAACGTGGCCATCACGAGTACCGATATGGCGAATTCGACTAGCGCCTGACCCGATTGGCCGGCCCTTTTCTCGCCGCATCCTGTCTTGTTGGGCCCAAATGCCAACATCTCGGTCTACCTCCTCGTTTAGCTGGTTAGGTTAGGCGGAAAAGATTCATTCTTGAAACTGACGCTGACGGTAAACGTATAGGTACCATTGGTAAAGAAGTGCCCAATGATCGGCGTGAGCAGTGTCACGTTGCTGGTCAGGGAGAGAGTCACCGTATCTCCCGGACCGCCCGCGCTTCCTGCCCCGCCAGCCAAGCTGGAGATTTGAACGTTGGAGACATCCAGACCCAGTGCTGCTTGCTGGGCAACGAGCTTAATTGAGTTCACACGTGAGAGGTTCTGGCCGGAATGTTGCGGATCGGGTTGATGGTTCCCGGTGCTGGCATATCGCCCCCCTTGCCGCACAGCATTCTGAAGGGTGGCTTCCGCATAGAACAGGCGCGCCATGTCCACGCTTGCAAAAACCATGAGAAAGAACAGGGGCACTATCAGTGCGAACTCGGTGATGGCATTTCCGGCTGTAGCCAAAATCCAAGAGTGCCGACGGGGTTTGTCCTCGAGACGAAGACGGCGTGGCGTCTGGCCTGCGCCGACCGCAACAATAGAAGAGCGCTGCAGGTAACTTCCCATACCGACCACCAAGAGTGTTCCTTAGGGCGACGAAGGCTCGTTACAACATTCAAGACCGGTCAACCCAGTCGTGAGTCTTAACTGCTGCAGACTTAGAGCACCTCCATCGGTCCTGACCAAGCCCCATGAGCAAAGTTCCCGCTTGCAGAACCCGCTCTCGAAATCGTCTGCAGAACTCGTCGCGAGTTCAACTTCCGCTAAAAGTACGTCATAACGCTAGCAATTCCACAGGCAGATTTCTTTCAAGATTTCGCGGCGGCTTGCAGAATCTTTACTATTTCTCAGCGAACAGCCTGCCAAACCGCAGTCATTGTCTGGCCGACAGCACGACCCCGACAAACCGCACTCTTGAACCGTTCGCAGCGCCAGCCTTCTGAGATCTTGCGTACTGAGCTGTCAAAGCAACGCACTATCATATCTTGCTAAATCCGCGGCGACGCAGAACTGTGCCGCTTACGGAAAAGTGCTCCAGCACCGGCTCGACTGCTTGTGCCGCTACACGACGCGCGTCTTCCCGGGGAATGTTGTAGCCGATCAAAATCGTCGTGAAATCCAAGGTCAACATTTTCAATAACTTCGCGTTAGCGATCTGAGGTACGCTCGTACCCTCCATCCTGTTACCTCTCTTTCGAACGATAGCCGGTAAGTCGCGGGCGTGGGCGATCTTATCTGGCCGGCCAGAGACTGAAATTGGGGCGATTGTCCAGCGATTTCTTGCCGCTCCGCACACATAAGAAGCGGCATCGTGAAGCTGCCTTCCCGAATGCTTAATGGAGAAGACAAATACTTCTGTCCTGGGAGTCGCCCGGTGCTTAGCTTTTTCGAGGCCTACAGAGGACTCCGACGAAGCACTGAGAACCTACACAACAGTCTGGGATCTGGCGCTCTGACACCAGTGGCGCATAAGCAATGTATACGGGTTCGACCATTCGAGTGTCTATGATTTTGCGCACAATTTTTGGACACTCGCTTACGAAAGTACTAATACTTTCGTAACCATTGCAGCGTTTAGCGGAGAAATAGTAACCACCGCAGCCTGCCGTCACCCCAAAAAATACTACTTTTGGGCTACCTGCGGAACATTCCCCACCCTTTCAAACAACACGGTCGTTCCGTCATCGTATGTGAGTTTCCACCCTGGACTTTGCAGGAGTAGATAGGCGAGGGGCGTGTCCTTGGTGTAGAGCACATATTGAATGCGATATTTATCGAGGACCTCCATCGGGCGTTTGATCCCCATCGCATCCAGATAGTCGCCGAAGATACCTCGATGATCGAAGATGTCGACGCGTGAGTCCACGAACACGGGAATCTGGCGAGCGTTCCAGATGAGATAGCCGCCCCACAGATAATCGTTAAACACCCGGCCGGTCGGAGCAAACTGTTGCAAGTACGGCAGGGCCTTCACCGGATAATCCTTGACCGTGTCTTCCATCAAGTATTTCGATGAAGGAAAGCTCCAGACACATCCCGCCACAAGACAGGTGATGATGGCAGCATTCAACAGCGGCCGGTCAATTTCTCGCCGATAGGCAGGGAAGAAATCTATTTCCACTGCCAGCAAGGGAGTGAGAACAATCGCGGCCAGGAACATGAAGCGGGTGTACGTCAAAGTGGCATAAAAACCGAAGAGCAGGAAACCTACCTCATCAAGACGCCACTGCCGTTTCCGTGCCAAGGCAAGAAGAATAGTCGCCGCCAACATTAAGAAGACGATCTTGCCGCGTATGGCGTGGAAATCCAGACTCTGCCACTCGGTTACGTGGCTGACGTTCAGCTTTTGCTGGAAGGCCAGATCGAACGGATAAAAAACCAGATGGTAGGTGTAAGGATTAACGAAGAGCGCCAGCACGCTGAGTGCGAAGATCGTGGTCAGTTTCAGCAGCTGCGCGTGCGTCCAACGGGTCGCCGTAATGCGGCCCCAGCGGCCCTTCAGGACACCCGAACCGACGAATATCGAGAAGAAGATCAGGCCGATCAGCCACGATCCGTGGGAGTTCACCCACAGCAGAAAAAGCGGTGGCAGTAGCCACGTACGATCTTTGCCCTCTTTGAAGTCCTGCAAGATGAGCAGCTCAACAACCAGGAAGATCCAGCCGAACAGTAATGTTCGAGGGCCAAAAGATATGGTGGCGAGGATTATGGCGAACCAAGAGGCAACGAATGCGGCCTTGACGTTGCCGGAAACACGATAGGCCAGATAGAACACGCCCATGAGGATGAGTTCGACGGAGCAAACCAGGACAAGGTAGAGTCCGCGTATTCCCAGGAGCCGCCAGCCGAAGTAGTACGGCAATTCGCTAAGCCATTCATGATTGATCCAGGGCGCTCCACTGGCGGTGAAAGAGTACATGTCATGGCGAATCATGGAGCCGTGCTGCACAAGAAACTCGGCATTGCGCAGGTGCCACCAGATATCGGGATCGGCGATGCTGCGATTGGCGAACACATAGACGGCTCCAACCAATAGCACACCCAGCATGACGGGAAAGCCAAACAGGGTTCTCCACCAGCGGTCGAGCTGGGTCGCAGGCCTACGGGCTATGGTTCCGGCAACCGGACCACCGGTCAACACTTCATGGATCGACGATGACATAGGTTGCGTCTCACTCGGGCACACAGTAGCACAAGTGAGAGCGGCTGCAACACCTGCCGGGGAGTTAATGTGCGATTTCTGCAAGCCCACGCAAGATCGTGGAATAGCAGAAATGGTGGCAAGGCTATCCTCGTTTTGCTGAGCCGCCACAAGACTTGAGTTGCGGCAATGCTACAGCGGCAAGCTGCAAAAGAGTTTGAAGCGAACAATTCGATGGGCAAGAAATTTCTCAAGGCCGTCTTACCATACTGGCTAACCAACCGGGAGCTCGAAGGCAGTGGAAGGCAAGCTCCGGTGACAGGTTGGGTCTGCAGCAAGATGGCAACAGGGGTCTCCAGTGCCAGTGTTTGAGGTCGATGCCACATGCGTCGGGTTGGCACTTGTCTGCGCCGGTGTGGGCGCGTTCTGCGATATTCGCACCCGCCGCATCCCCAACTGGCTTACCGGGCCTTCCATCCTGGCCGGGCTAATCCTTCACCGGGTCCTGGGCGGCTGGTACTCCATGGCCATGGCAGCGCTGGCCGGGGCGCTGGCCGGAGCAGTGATCCTGGTGTTTTATCTGGCCGGAGGAATGGGCGCGGGTGACGTGAAACTCATGACCGCAGTCGGTTGTCTCGCCGGTCTCGGCTTCGTCGCCGAAATCCTGATCGCAACCGCACTGATGGGAGGCGTGTTTGCCGTGATTCTTGCACTTTCACGCCATCGTCTGAAGGAGACCTTGTCCAACATCGGAGTGCTGGTGGTTCACCACGGAACCAGCGGTCTGCGCCCGCATTCGGAACTTAACGTCACCAACGCGGAGAAGCTGCGTCTGCCATATGGAATAGCCATAGCCGCGGGCACCGGAATCTCTTTCTGCACCGTACTACTGAGGATACAAACATGAACCCACGCCGTCTCATCTTTGCCCTTGTGGTCGCCTTGCTTCTATCCGGCGCGGTGACATTTTTCCTCAACCGCAAGCTGGGGAACCGCCTCGGGGCGCCGCAGACACAAAAATGTGTTGCCGCAGCCCATGCCGTTCAGTCGGGCGAGGTGCTGAAGCCGGAAAGCCTGGTCATGGTTGACTGGCCAACCGCGGTTCCGCTGCCAGGCTCCTTCAGCAAAATTGAAGACGTTGTTGGACGGTCCGCGATCTATCCGGTGATGAGTGGACAACCCATTCTTTTGACGCAACTCGCCGTCCTCGGCTCGGGGATCGGACTGACGGTGAAGATCCCCGAAGGCATGCGTGCCGTGTCGGTGCGCTCCGATGAAGTTGTGGGCGTGGCCGGGTTCCTGTTCCCAGGATCGCACGTGGATGTGCTGGTAACGCTGCGTGCGGACAGAACTCCTACCCCCGCGACCCAGATTGTTTTGCAGGATGTCGAGGTATTGACGGCCGGACAGAACATTGAGCCCGATCCTCAGGGAAAACCGCAAACTGTCAACGTGGTCACCTTGCTGCTGTCTCCACCGGACTCCCAGAAGCTGGTGCTGGCCACTACCCAGGGAGGCATCGTGTTTGTTCTGCGCAACGGCGCCGACCGGGGACAGATCAAGGCTGTACCTATGCAAATTGCTGGGCTCTCTGGGGGCGCGGATCTAACGCACAAAGCTTTTCCATTCCATGCCGCTCCCCACCCCTCGGCCAAGGAACCTTATGTGGTCGAAACCATCATGGGCGACAAGCATGTGATGACTCGGTTTGAGTGACATTATTATGGACGTACAAACGATCTATCGTCGGGTTCGAACTCTGGGCATCGCAATACCCCTGACCTTACTGGCGGGTATGCTGGCCGGGCAGACTTCATCTCCTACTTTACCGTCCACTCCGCAAGAACAGACGACGGCGCCTGCGGTGAACACACCGGAGGCGCCACCAACTGGAAATCCGCAAAGCCCTCCGGCGCCGGTGCAGCCTGAGGCCCGCTCCATCTATCCTCACAAGGAGGCCCATGTCCCCTCCGCGGCGACTGTGCCGCCCCTCGTCGGAAACAGCGCGAAGGGCCCAGACGAAAATGTCCAGACCCTGCATGTCATCGTCGGGCGCTCCGTCTTCATAAACACCCCAGAGCGCTTACGCCGGGTGTACATTAGCAACCCTTCGGTTATAGATTCGATGACTCCCAGCCCTAAGGACCTGGTGATCACGGCCAAGACAGCCGGCACCAGCAGCATTGTTCTTTGGGATGAAAACGGTACGTCCACCGTCGTCACGGTCCTGGCCGATGTGGATGTTGGCGGACTTCGAGAATCGCTGTCCCAGGCCCTCCCCGCGGATCAAATTAGCGTCGAGGTGCAAGAAGGAAAACTCTTTCTCTCGGGAGCGGTGGGAAGCGACACCGAGGCGGATATTGCTGCCAGGCTGGCCGGCGTTTACTCGAAACAGATTGTTAACTCGCTGGTGGTCGATCCACGGCACCGGCCCCAGGTTCAACTGAAGGTGAGGTTTGCCGAGTTAGACCGCTCCAAGCTCGATGCCTTCGGCATCAATATCTTTGGACTCAATGGCCAGAACGTAGGATCGGGAACCACCCAGCAGTATGGCCCGCCAGTATTTCAAACCGGTGGCGGAAGCAACTCTCTTCAAGTATCGGACTTTCTGAACCTTTTTTACTTCAATCTCAAAAGTGGGGTGGGAGCCAGTCTCAAGGACCTGCAGACCAAGGGGATCCTGGAGATACTCGCTGAACCCACACTGATGACCATCGATGGGCAGACCGCTAAGTTTCTCGCGGGCGGCGAGTTTCCCTTCCCAGTTGTCCAGCCGGGTAGTGCCGGCGGGACGGCTACCGTGACAATTCAGTTTCGCCAGTTCGGTGTGAAGCTGGAGTTTACGCCGTATGTCAATCCGGATGGAACCATACGCCTCAAGGTGATGCCCGAGGTTAGCTCATTGGACTACAGCAATGTGGTTGTGATTGCGGGATATACCATACCGTCACTATCCACACGCAAAGCGGAAACTGAGGTCGAGCTGAAAGACGGCCAAACCTTTGCCATTTCAGGGATTCTCGATCACCGCACCACCGACAATCTCAACAAAATGCCTGGGATTGCGGATATACCGATCCTGGGACAACTGTTTCGCTCCAAGAGTTTGAATCATTCCGTAATGGAACTGGTCGTGGTTGTAACTCCTACGATCGTTGATCCCCTCGCCAGCGAACAACCGCCACCGGCAAATCCGAAGTGGGTTACACCACCCGGTCAGTTGGGAAATTTCGACCAGGGTTTGCCTAAGAGTTACAACCAAAAACCCTAGAGTGACGTTGCAGAAAAACATGCGGCCCGAGATATCCAATAGCGTTGAGAGCGGCCTTCACGTAATTACCATCTGCCTTAATCGTGAGACGGCGGAGAAGGTCAAGACCGCCACCCTGCGGGAGCATGGAACGTTCGTCGGGGAGCTACAGGGATATTCGCTCCGCGAAGGAGAGCTCCAGGCTTTGCTGCAGACACAAAATGCAGAGGTTTCGGTGTGTGTGATCGACTTCGACCAAGACCGCGTGCTGGCGGGCCAGGCCGCGAACTCGATTAACCGAATGCTCCACGGGCGAACCACCCTAATCGCCCTGTCCGAAAAAGCCGACCCGAACCTGATTGTGGAGGCGATGCGAGCAGGTTGTAGCGAATATCTTTCCAAGCCCCTAACCGTCGAGCAGGTCTGCGAGTCATTGACCAGACTATGTGGACGGATTGAGGGGGCCCGCGAGGTGAAGACATCGGGCAAGACGCTGGTGTTCTTGGGCTGCCGCGGAGGCGCGGGAGCAACCACCCTCGCCGTTCATCTTGGCTCCTATCTCGCGTCCCCCTATGGCAAGAAAACGCTGATCGTGGACCAGCATCAGCACTTGGGACATGTGGCCTTGTATCTCGGGCAGGACACGCTATCCTATGATTTTTACGAATTGGTGCGCAATGTCGCGCGTTTGGACCAGACGCTATTGGCGGGCTTTGTCGCGCATCATGCCAGCGGCGTGGACATACTGCCCGGTCCCTGCGCGTTGAACGGCCACATTAATGTTTCGCTCGATGCGGTCGAACGGTCGATCCGGTTCCTGGCGAACGTTTATGAATACGCAATCGTGGACTGTGCTCCGGGGCTGAGCGATCTCAATCTTGCCACCATCGACTGCTGTGATGAGTTATATCTCGTGGCCACCCCCGATGTGCCCTCGCTACGGGACTTATCGAAGTACTTGGACCGGTTAGCGCAGTGTAATGTGGCGCCTTGCAAACTGAAAGTAGTACTGAATCGCTACGGTTCCGACTCTGCGGTGACGTTGGAGCAGATCGAAAAGGCGATCCGGCGGCCCGTCTCCATTACGGTGCCCAACAGTCATGCTGATCTGATGCGTGCCATGAATACGGGCACGCCCGTTTCGCCAGACCGCAGAACGGACTTCACAACTCAGATGAAGAAATGGGCCGCCAGCTTACTTCCCCTGACGCCGGAGATGGTTGCCGAGGAGCCGAAGCGCAGGTTTTCGCTGTGGAGGTGATATGAGCCCCGTCATTTTCAAGGGAATTCGGAGGACCTGTGGCTGATGTAGCTTCCATGCCGTCAGCGACTACCGGTCGCGTGAGCAGCGGGGTGGAATATTCTTCCAAGCCCTTGCTGGGCCGGGCGCAGCAGGAGGTGAAGTCTGCTGTCCATCTCGAGCTGATCAAGAAGGTCGATCTCGAGAAGTTGCTGTTCATGCAGGACACCCGGGCCCGGCAGACCCTGCTCACTATCATCCTTCCCCTGGTGAGTCAGCAGGGAATTCCTTTCAGCGCAAGCGAACGCGAACGCATCGCCAACGAGGTACTGGACGAAGTATTCGGCTTGGGGCCGCTGGAACCGCTGCTGCAGGATCCGACGGTCAACGACATCCTGGTGAATACCTACGAGTCCGTCTATGTCGAGCGCGGAGGAGTGCTGGAGAAGACGAACGTCCAGTTCAAGGACAACACCCACCTGATGCACATTATCGACAAGATTGTTTCCAGTGTTGGCCGGCGAGTCGATGAATCGTCGCCCATGGTAGACGCCCGACTGGCGGACGGCTCCCGCGTGAACGTAATCATTCCTCCGCTTGCGGTGGACGGGCCTATCCTCTCCATCCGCCGTTTTGGCACCAACCCCTTAACCGCCGAGGACCTGCTGAACTTCCGCGAGTACACGCCGCAGATGCTGGACGTTCTGCAGAAGGCGGTAAGGGCCCGGCTCAACATTGTCATCTCGGGAGGCACCGGCTCCGGTAAAACGACCCTGCTCAACGTTCTTTCCGGGTTCGTTTCCGACCGAGAACGAATCGTCACCATTGAGGATTCGGCGGAACTGCGATTGAAACAAGCGCACGTGGTGCGTTTGGAGTGCCGGCCTCCGAATGTGGAAGGAAAAGGCGGCGTTCGTCAGCGCGAGTTAGTGATCAACGCTCTGCGTATGCGGCCCGATCGCATTGTGGTGGGCGAGGTCCGCGGCGAAGAGGCGCTCGACATGTTGCAGGCCATGAACACCGGCCACGATGGATCGGTGACTACCATCCACGCCAACAGCCCGCGCGATGCGCTGTCTCGTATCGAGACGATGTGCATGATGGCCAACCTCAACCTGCCGGAGAAGGCCGTGCGGCAGCAGATCGCCGCCGCGGTCCACCTCATCGTCCAAGTATCGCGGCTCAGCGATGGCTCGCGCCGGGTGACTCATGTCACCGAAATCACGGGCATGAGCGGCGATATGGTCAGTATGCAAGATATTTTCTTGTTCGAAAAGCGAGGGGTGGGACCTAACGGTAAAGTGCTCGGCAGGTTTTATGCCACGGGCATCGTTCCCAAGTTTGCCGAGAAACTAAAAGCCTCGGGCATTCCGATTCTGATGAGTCTGCTCGACATGTCAGAAGAGGTCCAGTAGAGGGGCAGCAGGATGATCGTCTCCGTGGCCGTATTCGCGTCCCTAGTTGCCGTGATGCTTGGCAGCACGACCCGTTCGTTGGGCACCCTGGGGATGTTTTAGGGAAGGTCAGCAGTCATGCTTCTGATGATTCTTATATTCGGATGTGTTCTGGTGTTGACGTTGGCCGTCCTGCTGTTGTTCACACGTCCAACGGCGGCGGACCGCACCATCCAAGGACGCGTGGCGGAAATCCAGGCGACTGCGGGGCAAGAGGTATATTTGGGCGACGGAGTGCCCGAGTTTCTCAAGCGCACCAAACTGAGCGAGATCGATTGGCTGGACAATCTTCTGAAGCGATGGAGCGTGGCCCATAAGATTGAACTCCTGATCACCCAGGCCGAGAGCTCATGGAGCGTGCCCATTATCCTCGGCGGCTCAGTCGCGTCCGCCGGGTTTGGCTTTACGGTCTCCTACCTGTGGCTGCCCGACTTGAGCGTATGCGTGGTACTCGGGGTTCTTTTCGCCGCCCTGCCGTTTTTTGTGCTGCAAATCAAGCGGACGCGGCGCACCCGGCGTTTCAACCAGGGCCTTCCCGATGCGGTTGACCTCATCTGCCGCGCTTTACGTGCCGGACATGCTCTGAGCGCGGCAATCGAGATCGTCGGGCAAGAAGCGGCGGAGCCGGTACGCACGGAATTTCGCGAGGTATACCGGCAACAGAACTTCGGTTTACCTCACCGCGAGGCGCTGCTGCAACTGGCCCGCCGCGTACCTTCCACGGACCTGCAATTCGTCGTCACCGCCATGCTTGTCCAGAAGGAGACTGGCGGGAATTTAGTCGATATTCTCGACCGCACGGTGGCGGTGATCCGCGACCGGTTACGTATCGAGGGCGAGGTGCGGATCTACACTGCCCAAGGCCGTCTTACCGGAGTGATATTGGGTTTGCTTCCCATCATCATGTTCTTCCTTATCAACATGGCAAACCATGGGTATACCCGGGTGCTGGTGGAAGATCCTCTGGGCCGCAAGCTTATCTATACGGGACTCGCTTTGATGATTATTGGCGGAATCATCATTCGTAAAATCGTGAATGTGAAGGTGTGACAGGTATGCATCCTCTGCTTCAGACCAGCATCGTGGCGACCGCTTTCTTTGCCAATGCGCTGGTCCTCGTGTTGTTTATGCTGCGGCCTTCCCGGCAAGCCAAGCGCATCTTCGACCTCACCCGCAACCCGTCTTTCTATATCGACGATCCCAAAGAATCGGCCCGGCAAGGCCTCACGCATGCCATCCGGTTTCTGCGTGCGCAACTGGGGCTGCGCGACAATGCGAAGCTCAAGGAACGACTTTTTGCGGCCGGGCTGCGGGATCCCGGCGATGCCGATCTCTATTTCGCGCTCCGGCTGCTGGGTCCGCTGGCGGCCGTGATTGCGGGCAGCTTCATCTCCGACAACATGACCTATTGGATATTTGGCCTCGTAGTGGTGGCGATCTTTGTCCCCGACTTCGTGCTCACCGAAATGATCCGGCGCCGACGGGAAAAAATCCGCCGCGGCATGGCGGACGCGATCGACCTTCTGGTGATCTGCGTGGAGGCCGGACAGGGATTAGACCAGGCGCTGCTGCGCTCCGGACAAGAGCTCGCTCTCAGTCATCCGTGCATTGCGGAAGAGTTTACCCAGATCAACCTGGAGCAAAGGGCGGGCAAGGAGCGAATCGAGGCCTGGCGCAGCATGGCCGAGCGCACCAAGCTGGATGTCATCAAGGGCTTCACCAGCATGCTGGCGCAAACCGATCGCTTCGGTACGCCGATCGCCAAGGCGCTTACCACTTTCTCGGACGGTATGCGCATGAAGCGGCGGCAGCAAGCCGAGGAGATGGCGGCCAAAACCACGGTAAAGCTTGTTTTTCCGCTGGTCTTGTTCATCTTCCCCAGCATCTTCATTGTTCTGCTGGGACCGGCGCTGATCACCATAATGAAGAGTTTAAGCACAGGTTTTCGGTGAGTGATAGCTTTACTAATTAACCAAAGAAGGGAGAAATCATGGATTCCACCACTCTGATTCGAGTCATTGCTGGGGTGTTGTTTGTAGTCATTCTGGGCATTCTGATTATGCGCAGAAAAAAGATGGCGTGAGCGCGAGGCAAGCTATGCGGAAATCTCGTCAGTTGGAAGTTGCCAATGTCACGCGGGGCACAGTGTTGGGTTCGGAGATCCGAATCGCGAACACAGCCTTGACGCGGCTTGTCGGTTTGCTGGGCGACTCACAGTTACCTCCAGGGCACGGTCTGCTGATCGAGCCGTCTTCTGGGGTGCACACGTTTGGCATGCGATTTCCCATCGACGTGGTCGCCTTAGACCGTCACCTTTGCGTGCGAGGGGTCTGGGAGAATCTGGGACCGTTCCGCATCGCCGCCGTGGGGCTGAAGACCCACAAGGTGCTGGAACTGCCGGTGGGCGCGATTCGCCATAGCCGCACGCAGGTGAACGATCAATTGGTGTTGCAGGAACCCGGAACGATCGTCGCCGAGTTGCACCCTGCGAACGGACCACGGTCGGCTCCGGAGCCTGCCGACTCCATAAACCGGACCGCAAGGTCAATCGAAGGAGAACAACCATGAGCTTAATGTTTATTCGCGTACTCGCTGGTTTCCTGGCCGGGCTGGCTGCCGGCATTCTGATAATGCGCATGGCCTATAAGAAAACGGGCGTGATGAAGCCTGGCAACAGCGACCCAACCGAGGCAGCAACTTCGGCGAGGGCCAGCTAAGAACAATTGCGGTAAGGAAGAAATGCAGGATTATGCCCAGCGCGCACTAGCCAGCTCGGCCGCGCATGCCAGGGTCTGCACCGAAGACACCCGAACGGCAGGCCAGGCTTCGCCATGGTTGCTGCTAGCGGTAGTGGTGATCAGCACCCTGTTGCTGGCGGTGCGCCTGAAGGTCGACTCCAATTTCGTCGACGATCCCGTGCAGGCGCAGATTGCCGAGCGGGTGCTGCATGGCCAGCGGCCGCACGTCGATTTCCAGTACGCCTACACCGGCGGCCTTGCCTATCTGCACGCCCTCGCGCTGCGCCTCTTTGGCGATCGGGCCCTGTCCCTCAGGCTGATACTGCTGGTGTTCTACGTCGCGTGGTTGCCGGCGTTCTGGCACATCGCGCGCAAACTGAGCTCGACCATTGGGGCTTCGCTGCTTACCTTGCTGGCCGCCTTCTGGAGCGTGCCCACTTATCCCAGCCCACTGGGCTCGTGGTATGGCCTGTACTTTGCTACCTTCGGCACGGCGGCGCTGTTTCGCTACATTGAAACCCACCGTTCGCGCTGGATCTTCCTGGCGGGGATCTTCGCCGGCTTGTCGTTCCTGGCAAAGGTTTCCGGCTTGTACTTTTTGCTCGCCGCGGTCCTGTTCCTGGTGTTTGACGAGCAGAACATGCAGGACCTCGTACAGTGCCGCGAGCGGGAAGTCCCCGACGTCAAATACTCTGTCCTGCTAACCCTGGTATTAGTTAGTCTCGACGTCATTCTGCTGCTGCTTCTGCATGGCAAAGGGAATGTCACCGAGGTCTACCATTTCGCGTTTCCCGGTATAGCCCTGTCGTTTCTGCTGCTGGCACGCGAGTGGGGCGTGTCGCGCTTTCCCGTCCCGGTGCGGCTGTGGCAGATTGGAGGCCGCCTGCTGCCGCTCTTGCTGGGAGCTTTTATCCCGGTGGCCATCTTCCTGGCGCCTTACGCCGTCAGCGGAACGCTAGGAAGGTGGTTCACCGAAGTATTAATCCTGCCGGCGCTGGACTGGCAAGCCGCATTCCGCTCGGCCATCAATCCGGTGGGCGCGTTGTGTACCATCCCGCTGCTGGCGGTGTTAGCGCTCAATGCCGAGCTGCGTTCGGAATCCGCGCGGCGCCTCGCCTTCATCGCCATCTGCCTGCTGGCCGCCGCAGCGCTGAACCAGGCGCTGCAACACCCGGAATTCGCCCGCTGGGTGTGGGTCTCGGCCGCCACCGCCATCCCGGTGACCACCATGATCGGGGTTTCTCTGCTCCTCAGCCAGACCAGCAAAGGCCAGGGCAAACAAACCTCGCAGCTTATGCTGCTGATCGCGGTCGCCGGCCTGTGCAGCCTGGTGCAATTTCCGTTTTCCACGCCCATCTACTTCTGCTGCGTGGTGCCTCTGGGAATCCTCTCGTATGTCGGGCTGGCGAACCTGACCAGCCATGACCGCCGCCTAGTTTTGCTGGTGCCGGTGGCGGGGTTTTATCTGGCCTTTGTGATGCTGCTGGTCCTGCCCAACGAGATCTACAGCCGAGGCCTGTCGTTCACGCGAGCGCCCCAGGCAACCGTCATTGCGCCTCAAGCCGGGGGAGCTGGCGATCACGGCACGGCCGAGAGGCAGCGGTGAGCGCAGGAACGGCGACGGCGGAACTGGACACACGATTGGCGCTTCACGGTGCTGATATGAGGGCCTCAGTTCCTTGATCTTCACAGGAAGGTTCGATGTATTGATGCGCAACTTCCCGTCGGCTCAGCAGGTAGGTCAGCAGCCACGCAGATGCCGTCCACCATAGGAACATGTAGGTGAGTCCAACTTTAGCTGCGGCACCCGACAGGAAAAAGACGTATCCCGCATTGATCAGACCGAAGAAAATGAAGAATATGCGACGATTTCCATTGGCGGCAATAGCGAGCAACGCTGGCAAGGCGATGATTTCGTCATATCCGTAGCTGTAGTAGCTGCACGCAAGCGAGACCAAGAGAACGATCGAGCCGTCGGTCTTCCAGTCCCACGATTCGCGGTTAGCCCACCAA
>Ga0208079_1000794_pt1 | contig 17311 bp, 17 predicted proteins | sample NGESurdeep092012_5_FD_184474 | JGI IMG/M metagenome (GOLD analysis project Ga0208079, IMG submission 184474) | Arctic peat soil microbial communities from Barrow, Alaska - NGEE Surface sample 210-2 deep-092012 (SPAdes) | ecosystem: Environmental > Terrestrial > Soil > Wetlands > Peat ... | reverse complement strand
CTTGCCCGGCGCCAGCGTCGGGCTCGACCAGGCGCCCGCCTGATTGGTTTTGCCCGTCTTCACCGCGGCGGCGAACACCGCTTCGTTGGGCGACGTCGCGGGCAGAATCACCACCGTGCAATCGGCCACCGGGTTGCCGTCCTTGTCCGCCACCTGCGTGCCGATGGTCCCGCCGTCGCGCCCAAGAATGACGCGCAGTCCCGCGTTTCCCAGGGCGCTTCCGACGCGGAGCGGCTGGTACATCATGCCGCGGTCGCCGTAGGTCACGTCCTTGATATAGACGCCCGCGGGCACGCCGCCGATATCCAGCCCGTACGCGTCCATCAGGAGTCCACCCTCGAAAGTGAACTCACTGGGGATGTCCGCCTGGGTACTGCCGCGCTCCGTACGGGTGATCGCCTGAACGCTCAGCCTAAGTTTCGCGGTCAAAGGCGGCTCGGGCGCCGGGCCGTCGAACACTACTTCACCCGAAACCGGAATCCGCGGGCGAAGCCCCACGCGCGCACCGGCCACGTCGCGGTCGCCGATGGTCACGATGGTGGCGCCAAATTGGGCCGCGCCGCCCATCCCGCCGGGAGTGAACTCAGACACCGAAAGCTCGTATTCTCCCGGGTGCAGATCGCAGATGCGCACCTTGCCGTCCGGCCCGCTGGTGCCTCCGGGGGTCGCCGTGTAGAAGGCGCCCTCCCCGCTGGCGCCGCTGGCCGGTTGGGTCTCGGCGATGTTGAAACGAAGTGCGCCGGGTCCGCTGGTTCCTTCCAGCACGCCGTCCAGGCAAAACGCCGCCGAGCGCGTCAGGTGAATATCGATGCCTTCGCGGTGCTCGCCCGGACGCAGCACCAGTGCCTCCGCGCCCTCGATCGATCGCGCGTTGGGATAGTACGTGGGCACTACCGCGGGCAGGCGCAGCTCCGGATCCAGGGGCGAGTCCGAAATCGCCGGAAGGCCGCGCCGCGCCCTGGTGGCCAACACCGTGTACGCACGCCCCGGTGGCACGCGTTCCAGCCGGTATGCACCCTGATCGTCGGTGTTTCCCGCGCCGGCGAACACGGCGCGCAGGGCGCCGTGCGAGTACTCGCGCGCCACCAGGAACACGGCGATCCCGACTACGGGCTCGTTGTTCTGGTCCACCACTTTCCCCGAAATCTGCCCCTGAATCACCAGGCGGAAGTCCACGCCGGCCAACTCCTGACCCGGAGCCAGCGTGACAAGGCGGTTAGCGTTCGGTCCAAACCCGGCACGTCCCGAGGCGTCCGGAGCGTTCGCCGATATGCGAAGTTGTCCGGGGGCCACATCGCGGATGACGTAGCGCCCCTGTTGATCCGTGACCGCCATTTTTGCCTGCGGCGTGTTGCGGTTCACGTAGATCTCCACGTCCTTCATGGGCGGCCCGCCGCCTCCGGCCGTAACCGCGCCGGCAATCGACCCGAGCTTCGGCGCCGCGTCCTGATTTTTGTCCTGTGCTTTGTCCTGTGCCGCGACCGTCGCAACGCAAAGCACCAACACCATGAGCAGCTTCATTGTTGACTCCGCTGGGGCGCGGGCAATTCCATCTCGGTGGGCGCCCCCGCCACAATCTGGATTTCGATCATGCGCGACGGGTCGGTCACCCAGCGCGCTTTGGAAGCCTCGCCCGCCGGTTGGGTCACGATGCGATACCGCCCGGGCCGCAGCCCCCCGAATGTGAACTTCCCTCCGGCGTCGGGAAACACCACCTGCACCGGCTGCGCGCTGCTCTCCGCGTCGGCCGCAATCAGAGCCACGGCGAACTCCTGCGCGTTGGCCGCGCCGGTGAGCTTGCCGCGAATCGAACCCGCCGCCGCCACCAGCACGGGCACCGGCGCATCCTTTCCGCCCGCCGAGAGATCCAGCACGGTGTCGGACGCCAGGTAACACGACTCGCCCAGCCGGTTCACCCCAATCTGGTAGCGCGCCGGCGCCAGGTCCGCAATCGCCTGCTCCTTGACGGAATTGACTTCACCCGTGCGGTCGATCCGCGCCGCGAAGTCCTCCAGCGCCGTCAGCGTGACTTGCGCGGACGCCGGACAGCCGCCTTCCGCCTGCTGCCCGGGTGCCGATCGCAGCACGAAGGAGACCGTCCGTGCCTTCTGCACCGAAACCGCCACGCCCTCCAGATCGGCGGCCACACTGACGCGGCTGCGGCCGAAATATGGCTGCGGACCCAGCACCGCTTTGCCGCCATAACCCCGCACCGGTCCCGACGCGGTCAGCGTGTACGCTCCCGCCGGTATGCTCTCAAAGCGGAAGCTGCCGTCGGGCTTGGTCTCGGTCACCGCCGTGGCCAGACCCGGCTGATCCGCCGTCGTCAGCGCCAGCCAATATCTGGTCTTGGGATCCGGCAGTTCGACTTTCCCGCTCAGGTTGTGCAGCCCGGCCGGCACGATGGAGAAATCGATATTGCGGTATAACTCCCCACCCGTCACCGCAAAAAACTGCGGCCGCAGGTTGCTGGGATAAACCTGCACGCCGCTCCCGATGCCGCTGCGCACCTCCGCGCCCCCGCTGGAACCGAACATCGACGTCGACGCTCCATACGCCGCCGCCACCGCGTACTCGCCCGGCGGCAGACCAAACAGGCGGTACTGCCCGCGCTCGTCGACGCGCGTCAAACTGCCGGCGGCCGGCGCACTGAAAGGCATCAGCGGCCCGTTGAGCGGCTTCGGCATGGCATAGACCGCCACTCCGAGGATCGGCTGGCCCTGCGCGTCCACCACTTGCCCGGTGATCACGCCGCAGCGCACCAGGCGGATCAGCAGCCCGCCCGCGAGGGACGCAAGGCGCACGGTCGCGCCGACGAAGTTCGCCTTCGTCGCCTCGATCCGATACTCACCGTCACCCAGCCCCGGCGCGCGGAAGCGGCCGCTGGAATCGGTCTCCAGGTGGGCGGCCAAGGTCCGCTGGCCGGTCTTATATACGCGCACTTCCACGGAGGCCAACGGATTTCCCGTGTGGTCTTCGACGATTCTGCCGTCCAGGTTGGCCGCGAAGGCCACACCCGAGGCGCCCAGGAACAGCGTCAGAAACAACAACCGCCTGTACCGCATATCGCTCCTACCCCGGGGTCCCCTTGACTCAGCCTGCCCTGCAAAATCTTACCAGTTTCCGGATTGCATGGAGTTACCTTCTCAGTTCGTAGCTTCCCGCCGGACCTTCGAAGTACACCGTGCCCTCGCTCTCCGCCACCCGCATCGCCGGACGCATGATCTTCCCGTCGCGTCAGACCTGCCAGGTGCCGGCGGCCAGTAACCCGGGGACAGACCCGACGTTCCCCGATTTGATTTCGAAAGCAAATAACTAAGGGAACGTCGGGTCTGTCCCCGGGTTTACGATAGAGGCGATGCGTTCCCCTCTATTCGCCCTTCTCCTCTGCCCGATGGCCGCCGCGCTGGGGCAACCTGCCAACGATCTGGAAGCGGTGGTCACCACCGACCTCGGCACGTTCCGCTTTGCGTTTGCGCCCGAAAAAGCGCCCAAGCACGTGGAGCACTTCCTGACGCTCGCGCGCCAGGGGTTCTACGACGGCAGCGCCTTCCATCGCGTGGTGTCCTACGGCATCATCCAGGGCGGCGACCCGCTGCTCAAAGATGCCAAGACGCCGCGCAAGCTGTGGGGCTCGGGCGGGCTCAATCAACTGGCTGGCGAATTCAGCGACCTCAAGCACGAGCGCGGCGTGGTCTCCACGGTCAGCATTCCGGGCAAGGCGGATAGCGACGGCGCGCAGTTCTTCGTATGCATCTCGCCGCAGCCGCCGTTGGATGGCAAGTTCTCCGCCTTCGGGCGCGTCAACGAAGGCATGGACGTGGTGGAGAAGATTTCGCAATCGCCCGCCGCCGCCGATGGCTTCGCCGAGAAGCCGGTGCGCATTCTCAAGGTGACCATCGAGAAGAAGAAGGTGGAGCCGTTCGCCAGAGCCACGCCCGACGAACTGCGCCGCACGGTCACCGTGAAGACCACGCTCGGGACCATCAAGATCAAGATGGAGCCGGATTGGGCGCCCAACCACGTGCGCAATTTCCTAATGCTCACCGCCACCGGCTGGTTCAACGGCACGGCGTTCCATCGAATGGTGAAGGATTTCGTGGTGCAGGGCGGCATGGGGAACACACGCCCCAACGGCGCCGCCCACCCGGCCGACCGCTGGGTGCGCACGCTCAAGGGCGAGTTCTCTGGCGAGGTGAAGCACGTGCGCGGCATCGTCTCCATGGCGCGCGCCGACGATCCGGATTCGGCCAGCACGTCGTTCTTCCTGATGCTCGGCCCGGCGCCCCACCTGGACGGAAAATACTCCGCGTTCGGCCGGATCGTGGAGGGCATGGAAGTGCTCGACGCGTTCGAGAAGGAAGCAGTGGATGGCGAAAGTCCCAGACGCCGCCTGGAAATCGTCGAGGCGGTAATCGATCCGCAGTAGGGGTGCGGCGGCATTGTGGCAATGGGGCAACAACGCGCGATCATTATCGGGGCTGGTCCCGCCGGGTTGACGGCGGCATACGAGTTGCTGACTCGCGCCGGCATTCAGCCGATCGTTCTTGAAAAGAGCGATTCCCTAGGCGGAATCGCACGCACCGTCAACTACAAGGGCAACCGGATCGACATCGGCGGACATCGATTCTTTTCCAAGTCCGATCGCGTGATGGATTGGTGGCTCAAGATGCTGCCGCTCGCGCCGCTTGGCGACAGTGCCCCGACCATCGGCTACCACGGTATGCGCCGGCCGGTTCCGTTTTCCGAGGCGCCCGCCGGGCCAGCCGGGCAAGCCGGGCAAGCCGCGGCGGACCGCGTCATGTTGCTGCGGCCGCGCAAGTCCCGCATCTATTACCTGCGCCGCTTCTTCGAATACCCCATCGCGCTCACCTGGGACACCTTGCTGAAACTCGGCCTCTGGCGCACGTGCAAGATCGGCGTGAGCTACCTTCGAAGTGTGTTGTTCCCCGTAGAACCCGAGGAGACTCTGGAGCAGTTCCTGACCAACCGCTTCGGCCGGGAGTTGTATCTCACGTTTTTCAAGTCCTACACGGAAAAGGTCTGGGGCGTGCCCTGCAACCAGATCAGTGCGCAATGGGGCGCGCAACGTATCAAAGGAGTTTCCATCCGGTCGGCGCTGCTCCACGCCCTCAAGAAGGTATGCCAGCGCCGTAGCGGCGATATCCGGCAGAAGGATACCCAGACTTCGCTCATCGACCAGTTTCTGTACCCGAAATTCGGGCCCGGGCAGATGTGGGAGGAAGTGGCCCGCCGTATTCGGGAAGGCGGCGGCGAGATCCACACCGGCTATCGCGCGGAACGGATGGTGACCGATGGCTGCCGCGTCAAGTCCGTGGAAGCCACCGGCCCCACCGGCAAAACCGAATCATTCGAGGGCGACTACTTCTTCTCCACCGCCCCCGTGCAGGAGATCATGCGGTCGTTCGATGTGGCGCCTCCCCAAAACGTGCTCGACGTGTCGGACGGTCTGGTTTACCGCGACTTCCTCACCGTCGGCCTGCTGGTCCGCTCGCTCCGCATCCACGATGAAACGCCCCAGGGAAAGCAGTTGATCCGCGATAACTGGATCTACATTCAGGAGCCGGACGTGCTCCTCGGCCGCCTCCAGGTATTCAATAACTGGAGCCCCTATCTGGTGGCCGATCCGGCCACCGTGTGGCTGGGCCTGGAGTATTTCTGCAACCAGTCCGACGAAATCTGGAGCCTCTCCGATGAGCGCATGATCGCGCTGGCCACCGCCGAACTTAGCCGGATCGGCATCGTGGAAGCCTCCCAGGTGCTCGATGCCACGGTCCTGCGCATGGACAAGACTTACCCCGCATATTTCGGCACCTACAACCGCTTCTCCGAAATCCGCGAATATGTGGACCGCTACGCCAATCTGTTTCTGATCGGCCGCAATGGCATGCATCGCTACAACAATCAGGACCATTCCATGTTGACCGCTATGATGGCGGTGGACGGCATCATCGCCGGGCACGTGGACCGGTCCGCCCTCTGGGAAGTCAATACGGAAACGGACTATCACGAGGAAAAGGAGTTACCCAAATGACCCGTGAACCCGCCAAATCCACGGATGCCGCGTGGCCGGGAAGGTTGCGGGTACTGCTCTGTGCCTTCTCGTTGTTAGCCGTCAACATCGCCATCGCGGCGACGCTGTTCGGCGTGGAGTATTCGGCCTACAACGGATCCATAGAAGGCACGTTCATCGCGATACCCCGCATCATGGCTAAATATCCCGGCCAGTGGAGTTGGTGGCCGTTTTGGAACGTGGGTATGCCTTTTGAGGTTGCCTATCTGCCGTTCACGCATTGGATCGTGGCGGCGTTCACTCTGTTGAGTGGCCTTTCAGCCGCCAGATCGTTCCACATCGTGACGGCGGCCATCTACGTCTCTACCGCAGTCTGCGGGTTCTGGATGGCGCTGGAACTTAGCCGGAGACTGATGGTGAGTTGGATGGCGGCGCTGGCCTACTCGTGCGTCTCCATTTCCTCCCTGATGGTGCCCATCTTCGCTTCGGATGGGGGCGGCGCGCTGAACCTGCGACGCCTGCAGGTACTGGTTTTCTATGGGGAGTCGCCGCACACGACGGTGCTGGCGCTGCTGCCGGTCGCCATCGTCTGCTTCTCCCGCGCCCTCACTACACGGGAAGTGAAGTGGAAGATTCTGGCAGGGGTGCTGGCGGCCTGCGTGGTTCTCAGCAATGCGTTCGGCATCGTCATACTGCCGGTTGCACTGCTGTGCTGGCTGATGGCCTTCCCCGGGCGCCCGTGGTGGAATCGACCGTTAACCGCGGCCGCCATTGGTATCGTGAGTTATGCCTGGATCTCTCCCTGGTTGAGCCCCGCCATGATTCGTGCGATTCGCGCGAATTCCTTTACCACGGCCGGCGATTTCCGATACAAGATGGCTTCCTGGGTTGCGCTCGCTGCCATTGGCGCCGGCTTTCTGCTTCTATGGTTTGCGATGCGCCGGTATCAAGCCTCCTCGCACCTGCAGTTCTTCGCGCTCTTTGGCTACGTCCCCACCGCGATCGTGATGACTTGGTCCCTCTGGGACATCGCGGTGCTCCCCCAGCCCCATCGCTACGAACTGGAGATGGATCTGGCCCTGCTCCTCGCCATCGTTTTCGCCGGGGCGGCAATCCTGGACCGCTGTCCGGCCCGTGTGCGTATTGCGGTGGTTGCGGTTGCCGGCGCCGGGCTGGCACTACAAATCGTCCATTCGGTAGTCTACGCGCGGAATCTCATTCGTTCGGTCGAACCAGGTCAACTGAGTGAGTACAGGATTGCCAAGTGGCTCGACCAAAACCGCCCCGGCGATCGGGCCTTCGTTTCCGGCTCCGGCTCCTTCTTATATAACGTTTTCACCGATAACCCGCAGGTGACCGGCGGGCACAATCAACACACCGTCAACACGTTCATTCCCATCGTCGGCTACACCGTTTACACCGGCATGAACGCCGGCGACCGCGATGCCGAGTACTCCATCTTCTGGCTGAAGGCCTTCGGCGCACACGCCATTTCCGTGCCCGGACCGGAGAGTAGCGACTATTTCAAACCATTCGTTCATCCACACAAATTCGACGGGGTCCTGCCGTTGCTTTGGCGCGACCGTGGCGACGCCATCTATGAGGTGCCCAGCCGCTCCCCGTCGTTGGCGCACGTGATTCCAGCTTCCGCCATCGTGACCCGGACCCCGATCCATGGTTTGGATATTGCGCCGGTGGAGCCCTACGTGGCAGCGCTGGACGATCCCACCTATCCGCTCGCCACATTTCAATGGAAGGGCATGAGCGAAGCGGAGATTCGCGCCACCGTGGATCGCGGGCAGGTGATTGCCGTACAGGTTACCTACGAACCAGGCTGGGAGGCCTGGGCAAATGGCCGGCGCCAGACGGTGCGGGGAGATGCCCTCGGGCAAATGGTGATTGAGACGGAGTGCAGTGGACCTTGCGAGATCTCGCTGCGCTACACGGGCGGCAAAGAACGAATTGTCACCCGCGCCATGAGCGTGTCGGCATTACTGATCGCGATAGCCTTCGGATGGCGAGGCCGGCGCCGGGGCGTAAGATCGGGTTCTGCCGTCACTTACTGAACGTCGCTTACCCTCCCATCCGTGAAGGTGATTTTCATGTCCTTGTACACGTAGATTTTCTTGGCTCCAAGATCGACCACCTTCTCAGGTTGGCTCAGGATTGTGACCACTTCCTCGATTGTTTGGCCTAAGGAGATGGTCACAGGCCCATTGGAACCTCCCGTAGCGTTCGCCTGATTCACCACATCCTGCTCCGACCGGCCGGCCTCCTGCGCCACCTGTGTAAGTTCGGTGGCGACGTTGGCATCGGGAGCCACGCTGGCGGCAAAAGACGCATTCACCACGCCCGTGTCCGAGGGAGGCAAGGCGGGCAGTCCACTCTGACCGTGCTTTGCCTGGAAGTCCGCCAGGCCCTGGTCGATGGTGGCCCGCATATCGTTCTGCATTTCCTGCAAGTCCTGGATTGGCACTGAAGCAATGCTACCCCGGCGGCAGTCCATACCCTTGCTGGCCAGTACTACGACATCCGCGGTAACCGCGGTCGGGCTCGGCGCTCCGTAGAGTTGCAGCACGTCGCCTTCGGTGATCATGCACTGTCCACCGCTGGAACTCACCTCCAGGGGATCGGACACCACAAAGACATGACGGGCGCCGTCGGCAAACATGGGCGGAACGTCGCCGTAGGCCGCATTCTGCGATTGGCCTTCCGACCTCTCCAGATCGAGCTGCCGGCGGACTTCATCCGCCACCGCCTGCTTCACATCCGGTGTCATGCCGACCTGGCCGGCAGGGGCGAATCCGGCGCTGTCGGTCCGCGACTCGTAAGCGTGCTCTAACACCGATCCAATCAGGTAGTCGGTCAACCAGAGTGTGGGGTTCGCGTACGACGGGTAGGGCGTGAAGTAGCCCCCGTAGTAGCCATACCATGGTCTGCCGGACCACGCCCAGTCATAGACGATTGGCCGGGCCCACGGGTTATACATGTACGAGTAGAACGCGGGCCGGTAGTAATGCATCGGAGTGTACACGTGCATGGACACTCCCCGGTAAGTGACCGGCCGATAGACCCGGGCATAGGCCACGCCGCGGACGGAGTATGTCCGTTGGACATACTGCCGGTTGGAAACCATCAGCGGCCGCTGGATGTAACCGCCGCGCCCGCGAGAGTTGGTGACGATGGTCCGGTTGCCGGGACGCACCATCTCAATGCGCTGGGTACCGTTCGACCGATGAGTGATCACCGCTCCTCCTGGCGTGTGTACCTGGCGGACTTGACCGCCCGCGTCCCGGCGGACCATTCCGCCGTTTGACGTGCGGATGGCTTGCGGCCCGGGGCCTCCGACGCGTGAATCCGGCTGGCGCTGGCCTGGGTTTTGGCGCATGTTCTGGCCGGAATTCTGCAGGCCGGGCCGGCTCTGGTCTCGACCGGGTTGACTGGTGTTCGGGCGATCGGGACGGCCCAGATTCTGCGGCGCGCCCTGGCCCGTGTTCGGGCGGTTGGGACGGACTGGATTCTGCGGCGCGCCCTGGCCCGAGTCCGGGCGGTTCAAACGGCCGGGATTCTGCGGTGCGGCCTGGCCCGAATCCGGGCGGTTCGGACGGCCGGGATTCTGCGGTGCGGCCTGGCCCGAGTCTGGGCGGTTCGGACGGCCGGGATTCTGCGGTGCGGCCTGGCCCGAGCCCGGACGAGGCCGGTCGGGATTCTGCTGCTTGGCCTGACCACTCCCTGGATTGGCCGCGCCTTGGGGCTGGGCGGCGGGGCGGGCGGCTTTACCGGCTGGCGGAGCAGATTCGTCCTTTTTCTTCTTTTCTCTCCCCTCTTGGGCGTATACGATGGCGGAGCACGCGAACAGCAGAATGACAACGGCTGCCCCGATCCATCTACGGGAAACGCCTAAGTGGGTTCGAAGGGTATTCATTGCGGTTCTCCCTGGCTTGTCACAATCGTTCGTGACGTTTACTGGACGTCCGAGACCTTACCGTCTAGAAACGTGATCTTCAGGTCCCGATAAATGTAGATCTTCTTGCTGCCCAGATCCACCACCTTGTCGGGCTGGCCGAGATTGGCCGTTACGTCGCCGATGGTTTGTCCCAGCGCGATCCTCGTAGGCTCTGCCTGCGGCACTGGTCTTGGCTGCAAAGCGGGCTGCGCGGCCTGGGGCATGGGCAGATCCATGCTCGGCTGCGCGTCGGTGCTCCCGCGGCCGGCGACGGTGAATACCTGGCCGATCGTCCGCTGGATCTGGGCGAAATCAGTGGTCTCCAGATACCCCTTCGGATATTGGAACGTCAGCGACGCCCGGTAGGCCATCTCGACGTCGGACCCATCACAGGCGATGCACGACTGCAGGCTGAAGACGATGCCGGAATCCTTGACCTCGGTCTTCAGCAAATAGACTTGCTCTCCAGCTTGCAGTTCCCTCGACGTCTTCGCGTCGTGAATGATAGCGCTGGCAGCGGAGCGCTTGATCCGCCCGTCCTTGTAAGTGTTCATGAAGGCAAACTCATTCATCGGGCTGGCGAACATGCCATTCATTTGAACCTGCAAAACGGAGCCGGGCTGAGTGATGCGGAGCTTGTCGCCGGCCAGCTTCGTCGGCGGATACTGCGATTGCAGTTGCTGTTCGACACTGAGCTTGTGACTTTGAGCCTGGGGCGCGGCAGGCAGGGAAGCCGGAACCGATCCTGCGATCAGGACCGCGGCAAGAGTTGTGGCTCGCATGGTTCTCACCAACGGATTCTCGGAAGTTCGAACACTTCGGCCAGACGGTTCAATTCTCCGCGCACAATGTCCCATTGGCGCTGGACGTCGGGATGCAGCCGCCGCCGGATCATGGTTCGGTTGATATTCTGGCCGACGGCAATTGCGTCCCCCACGGAGCGGCGCGTTCTGGAAGGGTTATGCTCCAAGTTCCAGGACTCGCGGACTCTGTTCATCGCCTGTTCCAACCGGTTGGCATCCCGATTCAGTTCATCCTCACGCCTGGTGTTGTTGAGCGAACTGCGGTCCAGCGCCATCCGCAGCGATCTCTTGAACTCGTTGGTGCGGCCCTCGCAGTCGGCGATGACACGCGAGATATTGCCGCTCCGTTCCGACCCCGGCGGCGGAACCCCACGGCGCGGCTGTGCCGAGAGAATCCCGGGCAGCAGCGCGACCACAATCGCCAACGGCACACACTTCTTCATGCTTGCGTCCTCCGCGCAGGCCCGTATCAGGGACCCACAAGCCAGATATACACCTATTGGTGGTTGCTTTCAAGGAGTTGAAGATCTCAAAATCTTTTGATACTGTGGTGATACTCCACAGGTCAGAGGTCGACTTTGATCTGCCCTTTCGCCGCGTTACAGGAACGGCGACCATCATGGAACTGGGAAGTGCAAACTCCAGGTAGGCTGGCAGATCAAGTTCGACGAAACCCAAAAGCATGCCGCGAGTTTTGATACAGCCCCCCCAAGACTGAAGTAGTTTTGATACAGTGGGGCCGAAGCATGGAGCAACCCGGTCCGGAAGCGGTGTAGAATGAGTACAGTCGGGGCGTAGCGCAGCCTGGTAGCGCACCTGCCTTGGGCGCAGGGGGTCGGGCGTTCAAATCGCCCCGCCCCGACCAATACAATCGTTGATTCGAAAAGAGTTGATCGTTCGACCTTCCATCGCTTTCGCCCATTCTTTGCCTCGATTGTGCCAGAACTGTGCCAAAACCCCTTCAGTTCGGCTTCACTGTGCCAGAACCCTTCCCGCCTTCATTCGCGTACCGGTTCAGCTTTTCCAGAGCTTCGCGCTTCATCTGAAGTTTCATCTGTGAGTACTTCTTGAAGACCTTCGCGTTGCCCTGGCGCAACATCTGAGCCACCCACTCGTCCGCGACACCTCCCGCGCTGAGGCGGGTGGCGTACGTCGATCTGAGTGTCATCACCGGAATAAAACGCCCGCATTTTCGCCGGTGACGCCGACAACGGTGACAGCCATTGGCGGGGACGCGGTAGGTACTCTATAGCAGTTTCTACATCCGTGCCCGACGTAGTGGGACAACGCTCTTATGAGCGAACAGCGTTGCCCGTACTGCGGCAGAGCTTTTTCTCCTTCCAAGTGCCAGCCTAAGCAGGCGGTCTGTAGCGCGCCGGAGTGCCAGCGAAGGCGCTGCGCCGACTACCGTCATCGGAAGGTCACGACCGATCCGAACTACCGTGAAGCGTGCCGCGAAAGCGCCCGTGAGTGGCGCAAACAACATCCGGATTACTGGAAACAGTATCGGACGGCGCACCCGGCATGCGTCGAGCGGAATCGGGACCTGCAGAAGTGCCGCGACCGCAAGCAACGCTTCAAATCGCTTGCAAACAACACTCCAGCTTCGAACCTAAGGCCATGTCCTGCAACGATTTGGCTTCTTGGCCCGGAGTTGCACGAGCTTGCAAACAACATCTCAGCGCCAACCCAGGTTTGGGTTCTGGAAGTACTTACGCCGCCGGCTCGCTCCGCCGGTCACCTTGCAAACAACACGCATCTGGCGCCATGACCGCTTTGGCCGCATAAAGGGATTGGCCATGCTCAACACCGATCAGATCAACGACCTGCACCGCTTTTACTGGTCCGACCGCTGGCCCATCCGCAAAATCGAGCGGCATCTGCGCATGGGCTGGCGGACCATCAAGAAATACCTCGATATGCCGGCGCAGACTCCTGCCGGCCGCCCGCGCACCAGCAAACTCGATTCCTATAAGGCAACCATCGCGGAGTTGCTCGAGAAAGATCCCAGCGCCAGCGCTTCCGTGATCGGACAACGAATCCGTGCCCTCGGCTACGGCGGAGGCGACAGCATTCTGCGCGATCACGTTCAGCAGGTCCGCCCGCAACTGCACCCGGCGCGAGCCTTCGTGCGCATGGAGCCGAATGCCGGCGAACGCTTCGAGGTGGACTGGGGCCACTTCGGCTCACTCGACTATGCGGGTGACCAACGCAAGCTCTACGCCTTCGCTCTGGTGGATGCACACAGCCGCATGCAGTATCTGGAGTTCACCCACAGCCAGTGCTTCGAGACCTTCGTGCGCTGTCACATTCACGCCTTTCAATTCCTCAATGGCGTCAGCCGGGAAATCTGGTTCGACAATCTAGCGACCGCTGTCGCCGAACATGATGGTCGTCTGGTCCGGTTTCATCCGCGCTTTCTCGCCTTCGCTCGTGAGTTCAACTTTTACCCACGGGCTTGCAATCCAGCGGCCGGTTGGGAAAAAGGAAAGGTCGAGCGCGCTGGCATCGGATATGTCCGCCAGAATTTCTGGCCCTTGCGTGAGTTCACCGACCTGGCCGACGTCAACCGCCAGGCGCGCGAATGGCGCGATCAAGTCGCCAATCAGCGACTGCATCGTGAAACTCGCCAACGCCCCATCGACCGCTTTCAGCCCGACGCACTCCGGCCGCTGCCCACGATCTTGCCGGACTATCGGGACAATGTGGAAGCCCTGGTGCATAAGGACATGCGGGTGCAGTTCGACGGGAATCGCTACTGCGTGCCGCCCCGCTTGGTCGGGCGCCGGATCACGCTCAAGGCCGACTCCGGCTCGGTCACCATCTACGACCGCTTTCAGGAGATCGTCGCGTATCCGCGCTCCTGGCGCCGGGGCCAGACTTTCGGCGCCCAACGCTTCGAGGCCGAACTCGCCGAAATCCGGCCGGCCGCTCGCCGGTCTCAAGCGCAGCAGCGCTTGATGGCTTTCCTCGATGGTCTTTGTTCGCCGGCCCTCCTCGAGGCGTATCTGCGCGATCTGGCAGACACGGATCGCTCCCTGTCTCGGCAGATCGCCGAGTTGCTCGAACTGATCCGTCAATACGGACCCGAGGCCGTGGCGGTTGCTGTCGCAAAAGCCGCCGCCGCCCGTGCCTTCGGCGCCGGACCCAGAGGGTGCCCCTGTGTCCAACATCCTGCGCCAACAGCAATGCCCGCGCCGTGAGCAGCCACCGGTTCACTTGCGTGATCCACGGTTGAACGATCTGGTCACCGATCCACTTTCGTTGCTGACCTACGATGCTTTCATTCTTCCGCCCGAGAAAGACTCCCGTGACACGTCTGGAACAGAAACTCGACCAACTGAAACTGCCGGCGATGAGCCAGCAACTGGAAAAGATCCTGACGGAAGCGGCCAGTAAGAACCTCACCGTCGCCGCCACTCTGGAATGGCTCATCGACATGGAACTGGAGGCACGCCGTAACCGTGCCGTCGATCGCCGGTTCAAATATTCACGGCTGCAAGTGCAGCTCAGCATCGACACCTTCCACTTTCAACATCACAAGAGCCGGCTTCAGAACAAGACGCGCATCTTGCGTCTTCTCGATCTTAGCTTCCTCGCCACTGGCGCCAACCTGGTGCTCATCGGCAATCCCGGAGTCGGCAAAACATTTTTGGCGAAAATCGTTGGATGGCGCGCCTGCCAGGCGAATCAACGGGTGCTGTTTACCACTGCCATGGACATGCTCAATCAGCTCTCCGCGGCCCAGGTCGATCACTCGTTGGTCCGTAAGCTGAAAAGCTACACTGAGCCTTCATTGGTCATCATTGATGAGCTGGGATACCTGGCTCTCGATCAAGCTTCTTCGAACCTCTTCTATCAGGTCGTCTCTACTCGCCACAGCCAGAAACGCTCTACGATTATCACCACGAACACACCGTTTTCCGACTGGGGCAACATCCTGTTCAACACCACCATCGCCACGGCAATCGCCGATCGCCTGGTGGAAAACTCTGAGATCTTCCTGCTCGGCGGCGACAGTCTGCGCAAGCCCGGCAAAAACCAGAATCCGCCGGCTGAGTAACTCGCGCCGGCTTTCAGGCATGCGCCGCGCTGTGGTGATATCCCGGGCCGGAGGAGTCCGCCGGGTAACCCCTCAACGGCGCTGACAATGGCGCGGGAGCCACTCCGGCTCCCGCCCTCTGTTACCGCCTTCTGCTCTTCCCCTCAATGTTCAACTTCAGCGCCAATCATCTGTTCCTGCTCTCGCGGACGGAATACCAGAAGTGCACGGTGTTTCTGCTTCAGGATCGCGATACGCAGCGTGTTTACCGGCTCCATGACTTTTCCAAAGCCCTGCTCATCCGGCCCGGAGTGGCCTACTGCGTAGCGGGCAAGGTCAATAGCGCCGACAAACTATACCTCGTCATCGATTCGGTCCGGCCCGACACCAAGCATCGAAGGGATTCCACTGTTCCTGCCCCTGCTGACGGCGCGGGAGGGTCGGCTATGGGCTAACGGTGCTGTCCTTAGACCCGGCCCCCACTGGACGCGCCCCGTTTTCGCGAGCCGCACGTCGTCGCCGTCGTGTGCTCTGACGTCGAAGACGGCGCTCCCGCTGACTACAAAACCGGTAAAAACGCTGTCATTTTATGTCGGCGCTAACATGGGCCCCCCCCGACCAGGTCAGGAAGCAGTTGACGGCATCTTGGCGATTGTGGAGTGCGACGAATGTATCCTCATGTTCGGTGAGAGCATCCGAGCCGGGCTCGAAGACTTCATGGCGTTCGGTCCATTATTCGAGGGCGAAATAAGCCTCGAGGACAAGGCGCGTCTCCAATCAGCGTTGAAGGAGGTTCGCAAGCTGGGGCTTCCGCGCAGTTGGGATCCAGACTGGGGACTGTGCTGAAGAAAATCGTCGTGCCGGGCCAGTCCCTCCTTGGTCGCCTTCCCCGCGCCCCTCGCCGCCATGATCGCTACAATTATGCCTTATGCCACTCACGGTCTTCGACATCAAGGGCGTTCCCGGTAACCGCCGCGAGCGCATCGAGGCCGCCGTGGTCGCGGGCGGCAGGCACGCGAGTGGCTCCCATGAAGCGTGGATCTCCGCCGACCCGTTCAATGGCGGATTCCGCCTCCTCATTACGGGCCCGCATAGATTTGAGCGCACCGTGGCGTTCGCCATCGACGACGATCCCGCCGTGATCGCAGACAGGGTGCGGGAGACGTTGGAGGATTGAAGGTGTGTGCGGCAACGCGATCTGATTGACTCACGCATCTGATTTCGCCGACCGGGGTTGGGAAGGGCGACAATGTTGGTGGTGCCCATGAATAGCGTTCAGAAGAGGCAGACGCGCCGCAAGTCGATGCTCGGCACCGTGATCTTCGCACTCGGCATCATGGCAGGGATTGCGTCTGTAGTGACCGGCTCTGTTTGGCTGGTCGGCGCGGCTGCGATTTTGTTGGTGCCTGGAGTCATGCTGCTCTACCAGGTCGGCAAATCTCTTCCGTAATACCGGCGAATCGCCCGTTGTGCACGGCGGCGGCGCGTATGCACAGCACCAATGCGCGTCCGAGCCTCGCACTCCGGGACTCCCTTCAGCTAGGCTCAACCGGATCGCCAGTGCTCCGCTCATCCAGAAAGGCGGCGCAGAACTTCGTATCCCGATCATGAAGAAGGTACCGTTGGCCGCGGAGGAAACCGGAACTCTCGTCGGTTGCGTTGCGAGCCATCTGGAGCATCCACTCGGATGTGGGATGTCTGGTCAAGCCGGCGAGACTGACCCGGCGTGTTTCCAGATGAATGAAGAACCGCATGTAGTAGGTGGCGAGACCTCGCCAGGTGAGCACTTCGGCGGTGAAGAAGTTCGTACCGGCCAGAACGGCCATGTGGGAGGCAATGAAATTCTTCCAACTGGTATTCTAGCTCCGCTTGGGTGCCGGCGCGATCCCGTACCGGCGAGGGATGTTTCCCGCCGCCTGATCGGAGACGGTATGGCCGAGATTGGCCAGAGCTCCGACAATGCGGTCGTATCCCCAACCGGAGTTCTCTCTAGCGAAGCGGACAATGAGCGCCTCCACTTCGGGCGCAATTGTGGGCCGGCCTGGTGAAGCGCGGCGTTTGGAGCCGTCGAATTTGCGGGCAACAAGCCGGCGGTACCACGCGAGGATAGTATCGGGTTTGGCGACACAGGCGACCTGCTGGAACGCAATGCGACCGAGCCGCTTGCCAATCTCAGCGAGGGTGGATCGCTCGGGATCGGAAAGGCGCATTCGGGCCGGAAGGTGCGTTGGCAGGATCCGATTTTCGGCGATCAGATACTCGTTCTGGATTAGGAGGTTCTGATTGACCAGCCCGGTGACGTACGCCAACAGCCGAGCCCATTTGTTGTCTGGCATGAGGAACATCCATCATAGAACTCAACCTGCTCGTTTGGATAATTTGACCACACCGATCCCTGCCGGTCTAAGTAGGGCGCTCTACCAGCAAACTCACGATCTGAACGCTCTCGACGATGCCCAGCAGGTAGCTGGCGAACGAAAAGCCGG